>OKVD01000166.1_pt1 | contig 43352 bp, 29 predicted proteins | sample 1606881 | NCBI WGS metagenome assembly OKVD01 (sample SAMN03281011, study PRJEB24777) | human gut metagenome | isolation source: fecal sample PR176 from 1 month old male Indian infant, caesarean delivered... | place: Singapore | collected 2006-01-13
CTCCCCTTTCTTTCGGGCGGGTTTCGACTGGTCTATATCGCAGATACTATCGCAGAAAAATGTTTCCGCAGGGTTAAAGCGTATCAAGCGCTCAAAAAACGTGCGCGAACAGGCAGTTGCGAACGAGTAGTTAGCACGAGGTCGAAGCGCGGTGTTCGATGTGGCCGGGGACCTCGATGCGCTTGGGGGCGAGCTTTGCGGCATCGCCCACCGTGGTGGTAACGACGTCGATGCGCTCGGACAGGCGCTCGACTACGCGCTCGGCAATGGTGAGGGTGTCTTGCGCGGCCGTGGTGACGCCGCCAAAGAGCACGTGGTTCCAGGGGTAATCGTCAAACGTCGCAATCTTGAGGCCAGCCGGCAACGAGGGTCCCAACTGTGCCAGTGCCTCGGTCAGACGCAGAAAGACCAGGCCGTTGACGGCAATGAGGCCAAGCTTTTTGCCCGCATAGCCGCGGATGGTCTCGTCCAGGCGACTGACACCCGTGGCGCCACCGTCGGCCAGGGTGACGACCTCGCCCGCAAGACCGCGGCGCGAAAGCTCGTCGGCAAACGCCTCGGCGCGTTCACGACGCACGGGGCTGTCGTCGCTTGCCTCGGTGAGCAGGCACAGGCGCTCGCTGCCCGCAGAGGCCAAGGCGTCTACCAGGCCGGCGACCAGCTCACGGTTGTTGGAGGTCACCAGATCGACACCGCCGGCGGCAACATCGCGGTCGAGCAGCACGACAGGCAGGCGCCCCGCAGCCGCGGCAATCGCCTTGTCGTTGCCTCCGCAGGTATTGACGACCAGGCCGTCCACGCCGGCATCGATAAGTCTGGTGAGCGACTCTGCCTCCTTGGCGGGGTCGTTGCCGCTAATGGCCGTCATGAGCGAGCAGCCGCGCGCGGCGGCGCTGGCGGAAAGCCCTTCGAGCATGGCGCTGGAGAACGGGTTAGCAATGTCGGCCAAGATCACGCCGATGAGGTTGGTGCGCGAGCTGCGCAGATTGCGCGCGGCGGCACGTGGACGATAGCCGGTGCGCTCGATAACTGCCGCGATGCGCGCGCGAGTTTCCTCGGTCATCTGCCCGGGGCGGTTGTTGAGATAGCGCGAGACCGTGGCCGGGCTCACGCCCGCCTCGGCGGCAATGTCCTTGATTCTCATCTGCGCCATAGCGCACCCCGTTTCCCAATTGTCGGCAGCCTGAGCCATTTTAGGCATTTTTTTAAAAATCTCGCTTGCAAAACGTTGTAGATGAGTATACTACAACTCGAAACGAAACCGATTTCGTAAACCGATTTCGGCAAGCGTTGGCACGGAGGTGCAAAGATGCGCCCTACCGTCTTGGCACCTCCGTGCCAACGCCATATCAAAGGTGTACGCACGAGTAAGAAGGAGCTGCGCGACCATGGGTAAAACGGTTCTTACCTTCGGCGAGATCATGATGAGGCTCTCGCCCAAAGATCATCTGCGCATTGAGCAGGCGACCGAGTTTGATGTCCGCTACGGCGGCGCCGAAGCCAACACCGCGCTTTCCCTGGCCTACCAGGGTGACAAGGCAGCTTACGTCTCCGTTGTCCCGGCCAACCGTCTGGGCGAGTGCGCCCTGCGTTCGCTGAAGGTCTACGACGTCGATACCTCGCGCGTCGTGCGCCAGGGCGACCGTCTTGGTTCCTATGTGTTTGAGGTCGGCGCCTCGCAGCGCGGCAACGGCTGCGTCTACGACCGCAAGTACTCTGCCATCAACATGGCCAAGCGCGACGTCTTTGACTGGGACGAGATCCTCAAGGGCATCGATGTCTTCTACTTCTCCGGCGTGACGCCCGCCGTCTCCGACGAGATGGCTGCCGCCTGCAAGGATGCCCTCACCGCCTGCCGCACCAAAGGCATCACCACCGTGTGCGACGTGAACTATCGCGGCAAGATGTGGTCGCCCGAGAAGTCGCAGGCAACCATGAAGGAGCTCCTGCCGCTCGTCGACATCTGCATCGCCAACGACGAGGACGCTCCTGCCGGTCTCGGTATGACCTGCGTCTCCGGCTCCCTTGCCCACGGCATCGAGGAGCGCGACACCTACGTCGAGATGGCCCGTCAGATCTGCGCCGAGTACGGTTGCAAAAAGGTCGCCTCGGTCGTCCGCAACATCTCCTGCGTCGAGCGCTCCATCTGGATGGGCATGCTCTATGACGCCGAGAGCGGCGAGCACTGGTTCTCCCCCGCTCACGACGTGCACGTGCTCGAGGGCGTTGCCGCTGGCGATGCTTTTAACGCCGGCCTCGTCCATGCCCTCATCAACGACTTTGACCCGCAGGACGCCGTCAACTACGCCATCGCGGCATCGATTCTCAAGCTCACCATCAAGGGCGATTCCAACCTGGTGACCGCAGACGAGATCGCAGCCGTGGCATCCGCCGCCGACGGTGGCACTCGCGTCGCGCGCTAAACCGTCCCCATTCCGCGGACCGCAGCTTTCCATACCCATACCTCTGCGGCCCGCTCCCCGATTCCTCCGGTCGGGCAAAACCACTAGTCCCATTCCGGTTTTGCCCGGCATTTCCTACACGACTGGTCGCGCAGCCGGTTTTGGAATTGCTTGGACCCCAAGCAGTGCCTCCGATAACCAATCCAAAACCGGCTCATGACCAGCATATTTGGCAATCACGCGCCTATGCGCGCCACACATCGAAAGGAACATCATGTTCGATCAGTTCTACACCACGCTTGAGTCCCTGGGCATCGTGCCGGTCGTCGTCCTCGACAAGGTCGAGGACGCCGCACCGCTCGCCCACGCCCTTATGGCAGCTGGCATGAAGTCCGCCGAGGTCACCTTCCGCACCGCCTGCGCCGCCGAGTGCATCGCCGCCATGGCCGAGGCCGAGCCCGAGATGTGCGTCGGCGCTGGCACCGTCCTGACTGTCGAACAGGTTGAGCAGGCCCGCGCCGCCGGTGCCAAGTTCATCGTCTCGCCGGGTTACAACGAGGACGTCGTGAAGCACTGCATCGACATCGACCTGCCCGTTCTTCCCGGCACCGTGACCCCCTCCGAGGTCACCGCGGCCGAGAACCTGGGCCTCAAGGTCACCAAGTTCTTCCCCGCTGCTCAGTACGGCGGCCTGAACACCATCAAGGCCCTCGCCGCTCCGTTTGTCGGCCATCGCTTTATGCCCACCGGCGGCGTGAGCACCGCCAACGTCGAGGAGTACCTGAGCTCCAGCGCCATCATCGCCTGCGGCGGCACCTGGATGGTCAAGCCGGCCCTGTTCGCCGATGGCGACTTCTCCAAGGTCGAGCAGATCGCCCGCGAGGCCATGGACGCCGTCAAGAAGGTCCGCGGCTAGGTTTAGCTCTCTATCGCGAAGGGGGGCGTGCCCTAGACCTCGCCCCCTTTCTCTTAAAGCGGCTCGGAAGCGCGCCGTTTCCGTCACGAGCAAGAACCAAAACCGTCTTGCATGCTGATAGAACGTGACGGAAGCGACACGCGCCCGAGCCGCTTTGTCTACTCGGCTGGCAGTCGCGCTCAGCTGAGCCACCTCGACAAAAGCCAGTCCACCAAAACAGCTGCGGCGCCGTCTGGAGGAATGGACCCTTGCTTCCGGTCTTTTCCTCCAAGCGGCGCCGCAGCCTTTTCATGCCCCGATAGCACCCCCGCACTTGCGGTGAAATACGGACTGTTTACGCCGCCAAAACCGCAAAACAGTCCCTATTTCACCGCAACTAATGTAGGGAACGAGTTAGATGGCAGAGTCTTTGGACAGCTCGAAATAGTCGGGATGCAAGGCGATAACCGGGCCCTGCTCCTCGGGCATCAGATGCAGGTGCGTCTCTGCCAGGTAGCTCGCCGTGTCGGTATCGCCCTTTTTAATGGCCTCGAGAATCCGGCGATGCTGCCGACGAATCGGCTCCCAATCCAGATCCTGCGACACCATACGCAACCAGTTGTATCGCTCAAAATGCGTGTTGACGCTCTTCATCCAATCCCACAACATGTGGCGGCCGGCAATCTCAAAACATGTCTCATGGAACAGGTTGTCCAGATCGAAAAAGCGACGCGTTTCACGATGATCGAGTGACTCGGACTCGGCAAGAATCTGCTCGAGCCGATGCTTTTGCTCGGGCGTGGCGGCAGAGCAGCATTTAATAAGCACACTTCTCTCGAGTTTCTCGCGCAAGAAACAGGCGTTCTCAGCGCGCTCCATGCTGATTTTTGAGACATAGGTGCCGCTTTTGGGACGCGTTTCCACCAGCTCCTGTTCACGCAGACGCACAAAGGACTCGCGAATGGGCGTGCGCCCGATTCCCGTCTCCTTTTCCAGACCAATCGCCGAAAGACGTGTGCCGGGTTTGAGCTCGGCATAGATGATCTTGGAGCGCAATGCGTTGTATGCCTGATCTTGCAGGCTCTGATAATGCTGGTGCTGTTCCATAAAGCCCTCGAATGAAGCTCACGGTTTGTCGAATTTCACCACGTTATACTATCGCATCCCCTATCCCTACAGTTGCGGTGAAATAGGAGCCGCTGGTACCCATGCACAACTTAGGTGGCTTTGACGTGACCAGACGTGACCACCGCTATCTCGGCGCTGATCTTAGGCAACGTCGCCGGCATCGCCAGCAAGTTGTTCACCCGGCACTTTGTGTGCGCCGCATTTGAAAAGTAGCACTACACGCGGGGCCAACGGGCAGCCCATGCTCACTTGTCTCTCGAGCTTGCCCTCCTCGATCAGGACAATCGTGCCGTCCGCACAGCAGGGCGAGTTCACCGTTTACCTTTTAAAAGTGAACGTTCACCTATTTTTCGGAGAATGGGAGGGTTTATTACCCTACTTCACATATACTGAGCTTGTACGAAAAGCAAGACTTATACAGATGAACGTTTCTTTTGGAAGGATTGTTATGTCTGCTCTTATGGACAGCTTCCGCCTGGACGGCAAGGTCGCACTCGTGACCGGCGCCACCTATGGCATCGGCATGGCCATGGCCGAGGCACTCGGCGAAGCCGGCGCCAGGATCGCCTTTAACGCCCGTCATGCCGACAAGGTCGCCGAGGCCGAGAAGCACTACCGCGAGCTGGGCTTTGATGCTCACGGCTATGTTGCCGACGTCACCGACGAGGCCGTCGTCGCCGAGCTCATCGCCAAGATCGAGGCCGATTTTGGCACCACGCCCGACATTCTGGTCAACAATGCAGGCGTCATCCAGCGCACGCCGATGCTCGACATGAGTGCCGAGGACTTCCGCCGCGTCGTCGACATCGACCTCAATGCGCCGTTTATCGTGTCCAAGGCCTGCCTGCCGGGCATGATCGCCAAGGGTCACGGCAAGATCATCAACATCTGTTCCATGATGAGCGAGCTCGGCCGCGAGACCATCGCCGGCTATGCCGCCGCCAAGGGCGGACTCAAGATGCTCACCAAGAACATCTGCTCCGAGTTTGGCGAGGCCAATATCCAGTGCAACGGCATTGGGCCCGGCTACATCGCCACGCCGCAGACCGCGCCGCTGCGCGAGACGCAGCCCGATGGCAGCCGTCACCCGTTCGACCAGTTCATCATCGCCAAGACGCCGGCAGCCCGTTGGGGCACGCCCGAGGACCTGAAGGGCCCCGCCGTGTTCCTGGCTTCCGACGCATCGAACTTCGTCAACGGGCACATTCTGTACGTCGACGGCGGCATTCTCGCATACATCGGCAAACAGCCGCAATAAGAAAACTGGGCGAGGCGGTCGGCAGTTAAGTCTGCTGCTCGGACAGTCCTGCGCAAGACGGAAAGCACATTAAGTGCTTTCCTTTGCGTGCGGAACTCGCGACAGACTTAACTGCCGACCGCCCGCATAGCTCATCGCGGGTTGGCTTTGCCGCCGCCCGCGCACAGAAACAAAAAACTGGAAGATTAAGTTGAAAGGTTAACTCAAATGAAGATTGCTCTGATCAACGAGAATTCTCAGAACTCCAAGAACCCTATGATCGAGGCTGCCCTTAAGAAGGTTGTCGAGCCCATGGGCCACACTGTCTTTAACTATGGCATGTATGCCGACGCCGACTCCAAGCCTCTCACCTACGTGCAGAACGGCATTCTTGCCGCCGTGCTGCTCAACTCCGGCGCTGCCGACTACGTCGTGACCGGATGCGGCACCGGCGAGGGCGCCATGCTCGCCTGCAACTCCTTCCCCGGCGTGCTGTGCGGCCATGTTGCCGACCCGCTCGACGCCTATACCTTTGCCCAGGTCAACGATGGCAACGCCGTCGCCATGCCCTTCGCGCTCAAGAACGGCTGGGGCCAGGAGCTCAACCTCGAGTACACCTTCGAGAAGCTCTTTGGCTTTGGTTCGGGCAACGGCTACCCCGCCGAGCGCGTTGAGCCCGAGCAGCGCAACAAGAAGATCCTCGACGGCGTGCGCGCTGTGACCATGCGCCCGCTCGTCGACGTCCTGGGCGAGATCGATCAGGACCTGGTGAAGGGCGCACTTGCCGGCGAGCACTTCCAGGAGTACTTCTTTGCCAACGCCACCGACGAGGCCATCATCGCCAAGGTCAAGGAGATCTTGGGTCTGTAATAAGGCCCACGAGACGCACCGGCCCCCAACAAACCGCCAAGCAAAAGGCGCCGCGACAATCCACGTGTCGCGGCGCCTTTTTTGATTTGCTATCGCTTGAGCCACTGCAAGGCGGCCGCTCCCCTATTTGCCAAGAGCCTACAGTTCGCAGGCAACCTTGTAGCCGTCGCCGATGGCGTCGCGGATGTTGCCGCACTTCTGGGCATCGCCCAGCACGTGGGTGGCAACGCCGGCAGTGGCAAGGTCATCGGCTAGCTTGGTATTGGGGCGGTAGCCCATGGCAAGCACCAGCGTATCGGCATCGGCGATGGTGTGGACCTCGCCGTCCTTCTCGTAGCTGATAGCGTCCTCGGTAATCTCGGTCACCTTGGCCTCGGTCAGCACGTGAACACCCTTGGAGAGCATGCGCGTGATGAGCACCGCGCGGCCGGCGCCGCCCTCGTTGGCGGCGAGCGTCTTGGTCATCTCGATGACGGTGACATCGCGGTTGGCCGGCGACAGGTCGTTGACCAACGGGGCCAGGTAATCTGCCGTCTCGCAGCCGACGGTGCCGCCGCCCACGATGACGATCTTCTTGCCCGGGAAAGCCTTGCCACCCAGCAGGTCGTCAGCCGTCATAACCTGCTTAAAGCCCTGCATGAAGGCCGGAGCGATGGGCTCGGCGCCATAAGCCAGGACAACCTCGTAGCCCGCGTAGTCGCGCTGAATGTCCTCGGCAGTAAGCTCGGTGCCAAATACGCACTTCACGCCGGCCTCGGCTAGGCGACGGTACTGATACTTGATCACGCGGGTGAGCTCCTGCTTTGCCGGCGGAACGGCCGCGATGCGCATCTCGCCGCCCGGCTCGTCCTGCTTATCCACGAGCACCACGTTATGGCCGCGCTTGGCGGCAATGTAGGCTGCCTCCATGCCCGCAGGACCAGCGCCCACAACCAGTACATTCTTGGCCTCGGCGGCAGGCTCGTAGCCGGCCTCGTCGCACTCAACATCGGGGTTGACGGTGCAGGAGATGCGCTTACCGAACATAATGCCGTTCAGGCAGCGCAGGCAACCGATGCAGGGGCGGATGTCGTCGGCGTTGCCGGCAGCGGCCTTGTTGCAGAACTCGGCATCGCACAGATTGGCGCGGCCCATCATGCAGATGTCGGCGGCGCCGTCCTCAATCAGCTCCTCAGCAATCCACGCCTCGTTGATGCGGCCGACGGTGGCGACGGGAATGTTCACATGCTTCTTGATCTCGCGCGAACAGGCGGCATGCGAGGCCTGCTGGGTGCCGGCGGCGGGAATGGCGGAGCCGCGCTTGATGGTGGTGCCGCCCGACACGTGAATCATGTCGATGCCGGCCTTCTCCAGGCGACGCGAGACGTAGATCATGTCGTTGAGGGTCAGACCACCATCGGTGTACTCATCGCCCGAGATACGGACGTCGATGATGAAGTCCTTGCCGCAGCGCTCGCGAATCTCGGCGATGACCTCGAGCAGGAAGCGCATGCGGGCGTCGAGCGAGCCGCCGTACTCGTCGGTGCGCTTGTTGTAGAGCGGAGTCAAAAAGCCGCCGAGCATACCGTGGGCGTGCGCCGCATGGACCTCGACGCCATCGACACCGGCCTTCTGCATACGCACGGCAGCGTCACCGAACTGATGCGTGAGCTCGTGAATCTCGTCGACCGTGATGGGGCGCGGCGCCTCGCGGGCATAGGACGGGCCCACAAAGGACGGAGCGATGAGGCGCGGGGTGCCCGGAATGTTAAAGGCCATGTAGGCGGGATGGAAGAGCTGCGGCATGATCTTGCAGCCATACTCGTGGACGGCCGCGGCAAGCTTTTCCCAGCCAGGGATGAACGTGTCGTCGTAGCAGCACATGTCACCCGGCAGATAGGTATAGGTGGGCTCGACCGTCACGACCTCGGTGATGATCAGGCCCACGCCGCCCTTGGCACGGGCGCGGTAATGATCGACCAAGTCGTCGGTCACATATCCGTGATCGGCCAGGTTGGTGGACACCGGCGGCATAAAGACGCGGTTCTTGACCTCGGTCGTACCGACCTTGATCGGGCTAAAGAGCATCGGGTAGGCGGAGGACTCCATACAGGGTTCCTTTCGTTTGAGCCGCTCGGCGGCAGTTGCTGACGACCCTATCGTATCAGCAACCGCCGCATTCGCACTCGCTCGCATTCCTCACCTTCAATCCCGACCCTCACAAAAAAGTTGCGGTGGAATACGGAGTAGATGAGGCTTCTGACAGCCAAAACAGTCCGTATTTCACCGCAACTGATGGGCGGGGTGGAATTGAGGGCTCAGATAGTCAGTCATGCCCTCATCCGCCACTCCCTCACCTACAGCGCGCCGTCCAGCATAAGGTTCACCTTGAGCACGTTGACCGTGGGCTCGCCGAACACGCCGAGGAAACGGCCCTTGGTGCACGCGGCGATGATGTCGCGCACCTCGTCCTCACTTTTGCCCGTGGCCTTGGCAAGGCGCGGAACCTGGTACTCGGCGGCATCCGGAGAGATCTCCGGGTCGAGGCCGGACCCCGAACACGTCACCAGGTCGACGGGCACGGCGTCCATATCGGCATCGGGGTTGGCGGCGCGGATCTTCTTCACGCGCGCATCTATCAGCTGCCGATACTCCTCACTCGCCGGGGACAGGTTGGACGGGGTACCATACGCCATGAGCTCGCCGTCTTCGCCTTCGACAATTGATACGTTCTGGATACGACCCCACATGTGGGCTTCGTCATCGAAGTTCTGGCCGATGAGCTCGGAACCCACAACCTTGCCGTCGACCGTAATGAGCGAACCGTTCGCCTGATACGGGAACGCAACCTGGACGATGCCAGTCACGACGAGCGTATAGCCCAGGCCGCAGACAACGGTAAACAGCGCGAACACGCCCAGTGCGCGCGATGCAACACCTTTGAACATACAAACCTCCACTTACATAATGCCGCAGAACGCGAGCAGCATGTCGATGAGCTTGATGAATACGAACGGGGCAACGATGCCGCCCAGACCCCACACGAGCAGGTTATGGGTCAGCAGCTGTCCGGACGGGACCTCGCGGTACTTAACGCCCTTCAGCGCGGCCGGAATCAGCGCGACGATAACGAGCGCGTTATAGATGATGGCCGAAAGAACCGCGGACAGCGGGCTTGCCAGACCGAGGATGTTAAGCGCGCCAAGGCCCGGGTAGATCGGCGAGAACAGGGCCGGGATGATAGCGAAGTACTTCGCCACGTCGTTGGCCACCGAGAAGGTCGTGAGCGAACCGCGGGTCATGAGCAGCTGCTTGCCAATACGCACGACCTCGATGAGCTTGGTGGGGCTGGAGTCGAGGTCGACCATGTTGCCGGCCTCCTTGGCAGCCTGGGTGCCCGTGTTCATGGCCACGGCGACGTCGGCCTGGGCCAGAGCGGGCGCGTCGTTGGTGCCGTCGCCGGTCATGGCGACCAGGTGGCCCTCACGCTGGAACTCGCGGATCTTCTCGAGCTTGCCTTCAGGGGTGGCCTCGGCCAGGAAGTCGTCAACGCCGGCCTCGGCGGCGATTGCCGCGGCGGTGAGCGGGTTGTCGCCCGTCACCATGATGGTCTTGATGCCCATCTTGCGCAGGTCGGCGAACTTCTCCTTAACGCCGGACTTGATGATGTCCTTGAGGTATACAACGCCCAGCACGCGGCAGTTCTTGGTCACGACCAGCGGGGTGCCGCCGGCCTTGGCGATGCGCTCGACGGCCTCGTCGCACTCCTGGGAGAACACGCCGCCGGCTGCCTCCACATAGGTGCGCACGGAATCGGCAGCGCCCTTGCGGATCTCATTGCCCTCGTAGTTCACGCCGGACATACGCGTTGCCGCGGTGAACGGGATGAACTCCATGCCTTTATCCTCGAGTGTGCGGCCGCGCAGACCGAACTGCTCCTTGGCGAGCACGACGATGGAACGGCCCTCGGGGGTCTCGTCGGCCAGCGAGGAAAGCTGGGCGGCATCGGCCAGCTCCGCGGGATCGACGCCGTCGACCGGGATGAACTCGGCGGCTTGGCGGTTACCCAGGGTGATGGTGCCGGTCTTGTCGAGCATGAGGATGTCGACGTCGCCGGCGGCCTCGATGGCGCGGCCGGACATGGCCAGCACGTTGGCCTCGTTCAGGCGGCTCATGCCGGCGATGCCGATGGCGGACAGAAGGGCGCCGATGGTAGTGGGAGCCAGGCACACGAGCAGCGCCACGAGCGTGGTCACGGCCGTGGGGTTGACCATGTCGTTAAGACCGGACGAGAAGCAGGAGTAACAATACAGGGCCAACGTGACCAGGATAAAGACGATGGAGAGGGCCACCAGGAAGATCTCCAGAGCAATCTCGTTAGGGGTCTTCTTACGCGCGGCACCCTCGACCATCGCGATCATCTTGTCCAGGAAGCTCTGGCCGGGCTCACTGGAGATCTTGACGATGATCCAGTCGGACAGCACCGTGGTACCGCCGGTAACGGCAGAGCGGTCGCCGCCGGCCTCGCGGACCACGGGGGCGGACTCGCCGGTGATGGCGGACTCGTCAACGGAGGCAGCGCCCTCGACGACGTCGCCGTCGCCGGGAATCTGCTCGCCGGCGCGTACGATCACCAGGTCGCCGCGCGTGAGCTCGGTGCCGGGAACGACGGTGAAGTGCTCCTTGTCCTCAACGGACTCGATGCGATGGGCCTCGACGTCCTTTTTCGCCGCGCGCAGGGAGTCTGCCTGCGCCTTACCGCGGCCCTCGGCAAGCGCCTCGGCGAAGTTCGAGAACAGGTCGGTGAGCCACAGGATGACCGCGATGGCGACCACATAGTACGTGGGGACGCCGGCGTCCTGTACCCCAAAAATAGAGGCGATGGCCAGAATGGAGGTCATGGCGGCCGACAGCCACACCAGGAACATGACCGGGTTTTGAATCTGGACGCGAGGATCCAGCTTGGCAAACGAGTCGCGGACCGCGCGGCCCATCATGTCTTTTTGCATAGTCATAAATCTGCGCCCTCCTTTACGCAATCATCTGGAAGAACTCGGCAACGGGGCCAAGCGCCAGGGCCGGGAAGAAGCTCAGGGCACCGATCAGTAGAACGATGAACACGAGCAGGAATACGAACATGCCGTTGGTGGTGGACAGGGTACCGGCGCTCTCGGCGACCTTACCCTTCTTGGCCAGCGAGCCGGCGATAGCCAGCGTACCGATGATGGGCATGAAGCGGGCGAACAGCATCTCGAGGCCGAGCATGACGTTGATCCAGGGAATGTTGCAGTTCATACCTGCAAACGCCGAGCCGTTGTTGCCGCCGCATGAGGTGAAGGTATACAGCACCTCGGAGAAGCCGTGCGCGCCACCATTGTTGAGCTGGTCGGCAAGACCGGGCACCATGCAGGCGATGGCCGAGCACACCAGGATGGCAAACGGAGTTGCCAGGCACAGAACCACCGCCCAGCGCATCTCGCCCGGCTCGATCTTCTTGCCCAGGAACTCGGGCGTGCGGCCGACCATAAGGCCGGCGATAAACACCGTGAGGATGGCGAAGCCGATCATGCCGTACAGGCCGCAGCCCACGCCGCCGAAGACGACCTCGCCCAGAGCCATCTGGAGCATCTGGACAAAACCGCCCAGCGGGGTGTAGGAGTCGTGCATGGAGTTAACCGAGCCGTTGGAAGCGGCGGTGGTGTAAGCCGACCACGTGGAGGAGGTGGCGATACCGAAGCGGCTCTCCTTGCCCTCCATGTTGCCGCCGGCCTGGCCGTCGGTCATCTCGATATTGACCGCTCCGCCATCGGCCAGCTGCGGGGTGCCCGCATGCTCGTTGACGGCGATGATGCCGGCGAAGATCACCAGCAGGATGAACATGACGGCAAAGATGGCCTTGCCCTGCTTGGTGTTCTTGACGCCGATACCGAAGGTGAAGCAGCAGGCGGCCGGGATCAGCAGCAGGCTGGTCATCTCGATGATGTTGGTGAAGGCACTGGGGTTCTCATACGGATGGGCGGAGTTCACGCCGAAGAAGCCGCCGCCGTTGGTGCCGGACTGCTTGATGGCAACCTGAGGAGCCGCGGGACCCTGAGGCAGGAACTGCTCGGTGACCACGCGCGCGTCCTCGACAACCTTGCCGTCGACCTTGACCGTGTCGCCCTCGATCTGGGCGCCGTCGATGACGCTCCAGCCGCCGTCTGCATTAGGCTGGACGGCGACGGGCTCTACGAGCTCAGCCCTCTGAGCCGGCTGGAAGTTGGAGATAACGCCACCAGCAGCCAGGCAGATGCCGAACACAAGGTTCAGCGGGATGAGCACATACAGGACGGTGCGGGTGAGGTCGACCCAGAAGGAACCCAAACCCTGCTCCTTGACCTGACGGAAGCCGCGGATCAGCGCGAACATGACCGCGATACCGGTGCCAGCGGACAAGAAGTTCTGCACGGTGAGGCCCATGAACTGCACAAAGTAGGACAGGGTGGTCTCACCGGAATAGGATTGCCAATTGGTGTTGGTTATGAAGGAAGCGGCCGTATTGAACGACAGGTCCCACGACACACCCGGCAGGTGCTGGGGGTTGCCTGGCAAGAAGGACTGAAGCGCCTGGAGTGCCACAAGGGCCACGAGGCCGATCCCCGAAAAGACCAGCACGCTCGCCAGGTAGCGCCTACACCCCATCTGCTCTGCCGCGTCGATGCGAAGCAGACGATAGACGCCACGCTCCACAGGAGCAATCACAGGCGACAGGAACGTATGCTCACCATCCATGATATGGGCCATGAACCGACCGAGCGGAACGGCTAGGACGACGAGCACGGCAAAGTACAAGATGTACTGAATCGCAGCGTCCATAGTTTACGAATCACTCCTCATCAGAATGTAGATGTAATAGATAAGGAGTCCAATGCAGACGACTCCGATGATGGGAATGAGGATGTCCATTTTCCGCCCCTTTCACGCGCGGTCCGATGTCTCGGACGCCTGCTCTCGCAAGCGCCTGGGGACAGTAAACGCTTCTAGAGATTAAAGAGGCGTGAGGGCCGGGGCTCACGACCTTAAGATGCTGTAAAGATGCAGGTAGAAAGCACTATTGCGGCTGCAGTGCGCCTATACTCGACCTCGCGAGCATACAGTGGCGTCCTCACCGCGTATGCACGCATGGACAACGTTTCAGAAAGGCTACGCTATGCAGCGCGACGCATCGGACACTCGCGTCAATCCAGACCTCATCCTCAAGGCAATTGAGAAAGACGAGGTCGCCGATGACGCTCGAACCAGCCGGGGACACCTCAAAATTTTCTTTGGCTACGCTGCTGGTGCAGGCAAAACCTATGCGATGCTTCAAGCCGCCCACGCCGCCAAGCGGCGAGGTGTCGACGTCGTCGCGGGATACATCGAGCCGCACGAACGTCCGGCAACTGCCCATCTTGCACAAGGGCTTGAGAACGTGCCCTGTAAACTCATCAAGCACAACGGCATTGCGCTCAGCGAGTTCGATCTAGATGCGGCTATCGAACGCGCCCCTCAGCTCATCCTTGTCGACGAGCTCGCCCATACGAATGCGCCAGGGTCTCGCCACGACAAACGCTATCAAGACGTCGAGGAACTTCTACATGCGGGCATCGACGTCTATACGACCGTGAACGTTCAGCATATCGAGAGCCTAAACGACATGGTTGCATCCATCACCGGCGTTGTCGTGAGCGAACGAATCCCCGACCGTATCTTCGATGATGCCGACCAGGTCGAGCTCGTCGACATAGAGCCCGAAGACCTACTTGAGCGCCTTCGCGCCGGCCTCGTCTACCGTCCCGCACAAGCCGACCGAGCACAACAGCATTTTTTTACCGTTGAGAACCTCACCGCACTCCGAGAAATCGCGCTGCGCCGCTGCGCCGATCGCACCGGCCACCTCACAGACGCCGCACGCGTGCTGGGAAACCGTGACTACTACACCAGGGAGCGTATCTTAGTCTGTGTCTCCCCGGCGCCGACCAATCCCCGCATCGTCCGTGCCGCCGCACGCATGGCGAAAGCGTTTCGCAGCGAGCTCGTCGCCCTGTTCGTAGAGAGCCCGCGCACGCAAGCCATGAGCGATGATGAGCGCGCCAAGCTTGCAGCCAATATCGCCCTAGCCGAGCAGCTCGGAGCACATATGGAAACCGTCTATGGCGACGACATCGCGTTTCAGATCTCCGAGTTCGCGCGCCTGTCGGGTATTTCGAAGATCGTCATGGGGCGCACGGGCGAGCGCAGCAGCGTCCGTCAGGCCCTCTTCGGCCGCAAATCTCTCGTAGAACAGCTCATAACGTTCGCCCCGAACCTCGACATTTACATCATTCCAGACCAGTCGACTCCGCCCTCCCGGCCCGAAGGACGCCGCCGTGCGCTCGCCCTGCAGCCGCCCAGCAGCCGAGACGTGCTTCGCACGCTGGCCCTCTCTCTTGTCGCCACGGCGATCGGCACGGCTTTCCGCCATCTGGGTTTTGCCGATTCCAGCATCATATCCCTCTATATCCTCACGGCCCTGCTGACCGCCGTCACCACGACGGGGCGCATCTGCACGATCGTATCGAGCGTGCTCTCTGTAGTGCTTTACAACTTCTGCTTCGTCACGCCTCTGTTTTCGCTCGCCAGCTACGACCGAAGCTATCTGGTCACGTTCGGCATCATGTTCGCTACCGCTATGGTCGCCGGCGAGTTAACTGCGCGCATCGCCGACAACGCCCGTACCTCCGCCGAGAACGCATTCAAAACGCGCGTACTCCTCGAAACGAACCAGCTCTTGCAGCAAGCCCATAGCGCGGAGGAGTGCGCCCGCGTCGCCATGAACCAACTCATCAAACTACTAAAACTCGACGTGGTCTTCTACACCGCCGAACACGGCACGCTCGGCAAGACGCTCTATGAGTCCGCTGGCACCGAAAACCGATCCGCGTCGCTGTTCACCGACTACGAGCGCGCTGTTGCAACCTGGACCTACACCAACAACAAGCGCGCGGGCGCAAGCACGCGGACCCTGCCTGAGGCGCGCTGTCTCTACCTCGCGGTTCGCACCGGCGACAAGGTATTCGGTGTCATCGGCATCGACCTGGAGGGGCGCGAGATCGAAGCCTTCGAGCATTCGATCGTCCTATCTATCGTAGGCGAATGCGCCTTGGCGCTCGAAAGCGACCGGGCGGCGCAAGAGCGCGAAGAGGCTGCGGTTTTGGCGAAAAACGAGCAGCTGCGCGCCAACCTTTTGCGCTCCATCGGCCACGATTTGAGGACACCCCTCACGGCTATATCCGGATCTGCGGCAATCCTTCGGAAGAGCGACGAGAAGCTCAGCCTCGAGCAACGCTGCGATCTTGCCGATGCCATCTACGACGACTCCCTCTGGCTTATCGATACCGTGGAGAACCTCCTCGCCATCACACGCGTCGAGGACGGCACCATTCGCCTCAACTTAACATCCGAGCTCATCGACGAGGTCATCGAGGCCGCCCTCAGCCATGTCGCCCAAGCATCGCATGGACGTGCCGTCACCATCGAGCACACTGACGACATCCTGCTGGTACGCATCGACGTCCATCTCATCATGCAGGTGCTTACGAATCTCATCATGAACGCCTTCAAATACACGCCCGAGGACTCGACTGTCACCATCAGCGCACGTCGCGAGGGTGCGTTCGTCGTGGTGGACGTCGCAGACGATGGGCCGGGTGTGGCAGACTGCGACAAGCCTCATATCTTTGAGCGCTTCTTCACCTCAAGCAATACGCGGCCCGTGGATTCGCGTCGAAGCATCGGCCTTGGGCTGTCGCTCTGCCGCTCCATCGTGGAGGCGCATGGCGGCGTCATCGAAGCCCGCGACAACCACCCCCATGGGGCCGTCTTCCGTTTTACCCTGCCCGCCGAGGAGATCGAGATTCATGAATAATGCCGCTAAGCCACGCATCCTCCTGGTCGAAGATGACCTGACCGTTCAAAACCTCGTTTCGACCGCGCTTGACCTCCACGGCTATGTCGTGAGCAAGGTTTGCAACGGCCAGGCCGCCATCATGGATGCGGTGTCGCACGGCCCCAGCCTCATCATGCTCGACCTCGGCCTTCCCGACATTGACGGTATCGAGGTCATCACGAAGATCCGAAGCTGGTCGGCAGTCCCCATTATCGTCATTTCGGCGCGCACCGAAGATTCCGACAAGATTGCAGCACTTGACGCAGGGGCAGACGACTACCTCACCAAGCCCTTTTCTGTGGATGAGTTGCTCGCGCGCGTCCGTGCGAATTTGAGGCGCTCCTCGATGGCGTCGAGCGAGTCGACAGAAGCGAGCACGTTCGACAACGGTCCGCTGCATATCGACTACGCCGCGGGATACGCGACGAAAGACGGACGCGAGCTCTCGCTCACCCCAACCGAGTACAAATTGCTCGTCCTTCTGGCGAAAAACGTCGACAAGGTGCTCACACACACCTTCATCACCCGCGAGATATGGGGCACGAGCTGGGACAGCGATCTGGCGAGCCTGCGCGTGTTCATGCGCACCCTGCGCAAGAAGATCGAGGCAGACCCCTCTCACCCCAAGATGATTCAGACGCACATGGGTGTCGGGTACCGCATGCAGCGTCTCTAGCCCACCCCACAAAAAAGTTGCGGTGGAATAGTTCCTGAATGAGGCTCTTGGCGCGCCAAACAGGAACTATTTCACCGCAGCTGATGGGTGGGATGGGTTAGATGCCCAGGTAGTTGGTCATGCCTTCGACGGCGAGCTTGGCGCCCGCTACGGCATGGACCACGGTGAGCGGGCCGTTGACGACGTCGCCGGCGGCAAAGACGCCCGGCACGGTGGTCATGCCGTGCTCATCGACCGAAAGGAGGCCGCGATGGTCGGTCTCCAGACCGCCCGTCGTAAGCACCAGTTTGTCCTTGGGCACCTGCGAGGCCGCAATCACAACCGTGTCGGCGGGCACATGGTCAAGTTCTTCCTCGTAGCCCACCACGTTGTCGTCCTCGTCAAAGATAGCCGTCTCGAACACCGGACCGTTATCGTCGATGGCGCAGATCGCCTTGCCGCGCACGATCTCGGCACCGTCAAGCTCGGTCAGCTCCACCTCGTCATCGATGGCCGAGATATGGCGCGATCGGGCATACACGGTAACCTTGCGAGCACCCGAGCGCAGGGCAGTGCGGGCAACATCCATTGCCACGTTGCCGGCGCCGATAACCGCCACGTTCTGACCGATCGCCACGCTCGTGGGATCGACCAGGTAATCGATACCGAACAGTACGTTGCCACGCGACTCGCCGGGAATACCCAGCTTGCGGGCGCGCCAGGTACCGGTACCGACAAAGACCGCATCGTAGCCGTCGCGCAGCAGGTCGTCGATATGCAGCGCGCCACCGATGGTGGTCGAGGGACGGACGCGCACGCCAAGCGAGCACATCACGTGACGGTACTTTTGCACGAGAGCACGGGGCAGGCGGAACTCGGGGATACCGTACTCCAGCACACCGCCGATCTCGGGGCGCTGCTCAAACACCGTGACGGCACAACCAAGCTGGGCCATCTTAATGGCAACGGTAATGCCAGCAGGACCGGAACCGACCACGGCAACCTGCTTGCCGCACGACGGCGCCGGCTTCCACTCCTTGCGATCCAAATACGCTGTCGAGATATAGTTCTCGATGCTCGAGAAATGCACCGGCGCGCCCTTGCGGCCCTGGATGCACGCGCCCTCGCACTGGCCCGAATGGTTACAGATCATGGAGCAGACCGCGCTCATAGGGTTGTTCTGGAACAGCAGCTCACCCGCCTCTTCCAGACGACGCTGCTTGAACAAGTCAATGACCTGCGGAATAGGCGTCTGCACCGGGCAGCCTTTAAGCTGGCAGAACGCCTTTTTGCACCCAAGGCAACGGTTCGCTTCCTCAACAATATGAATAGCCATCGGTTCCTCTCCTGAACCTCTACGACAATCTCTTTCGCTCAGCCTGCTTCGTTACAGAGTCACGCGCTCGCACATCACGCTGTGCCCCATGCGCAGCAGCTCGTCGCGCGAACGCTCGACCGTGGACGGTGTGCTGTTCTCGATAACGGTCATAATGCCCGGTCGCGCGGCCGCGGCCCAAGCGGCAATAGCCTCAAAATCAAAGTTTCCGCACGTACAGGCGCCATGGCATACCAAACGAGAGCCCGAGCCATCACACCAGCCATCCTGGTCCTCGTTATCTACGATCTCGTAGTCCTTGGCATGCAGCACGCGAATCTTGCTGCCGCACAGCTGCAGCATGCGCGACACCTGCTCGGAAGCCTCGCCGACGATCGTGGGGTGCAGCAGCGACACCGGATCGTAGATCACGCCAAGTGCGGCGCTTGAAACTCGCTCCAGAACCTCGCGGCAGCGCTCGGGCGTATTGACGATCTCGTTCCAGCCGGGCTCGATCAGAAGCTCGCCGCCCTCCTTTTCGGCCATCGAGCACATGCGTGCGAGTCCTTTGCAAAACGTATCGAGCGCAGCGGCCGAAAAACGGTCATCGGCCATCTTGTTTTGCGCGTTAGGGCGCCCCGTCTCGGTCCCCACTGGACAGCCCCCAAGCCAGCGCGCGAACCTCAGGCACGCCTCGTACTCGGCATAGGTATCCACCAGCTGATTTTGATCGGGCGTTGCTAGGTTTTTATAGCAGCCGAGCACCGCCACCTGCACGCCGCTGGCGTCGAGCACCTCTCGCAGATGGTCGGCGAGTTCGTGCGTAAGGCCGGAACGGTTAATGCCAAAGGACTTGTAGAGTACTTTGCTCGGCAGCTGAATGCACGAGAAACCCAGTTTGCCCGCCATGCGAATGCGCTCCTCGACCGTGCCCTCGGGCAGGTCGTGCAGGCGCACACCGACGCTCAGCGCGCCTTTCGACTGCGCCATGCCTAGGCCTCCTTGCACGCATTGATGCCCGGGGTGTATCCGCCAAACGGGTCGTCGATGGAGCAGACGCCCGAGGGGGCGAGCGGATCGCGCTTACCGGCCAGCTTGTCATGATGCATGGTCTCGATATAGGCGAGCACCAGCGGCGCCACGCCCTTTGCGTCGTTTTTGACGACGGGCTCGCTCATGTAGTAGCCAAACGTGCCCTCGCGGTGCGCGGTGTTGCCAAGACCCGCCACCAGGCAGATGTTGTCGAGCGCCAGCTGCCCGTCGCGCTCGGACAGGCACGTGTCGCAGATGCCGTCAAACGCACGGCGGCCGTACTGGTAGTAGCGCTCGCCCAGCACGCCCAGGCGCACGCCCTTCATGATGGCGTTGGCAAAGATAGCGCTGCCCGACTCCTCCAGATAGTTGGGGGCGATATTGGGCAGGTTGATGACCTGGTGCCACATGCCGGTCTTCTCGTCCTGATACGGCAGCATGGCGTCAATCAGGTCGTGGAACATCTTACGGATCTCGTCCTTCTCGGCCGACATCGAGGGCGGCATGAGCTCCCAGGTATCGATGAGCGCCATGGCAAACCAGCCCTCGGCGCGCAGCCAGAAGTTGGCCGAAAGGCCGGTGACGGGATCGCACCAGAACTGCTTGCGGCTCGCGTCGTAGGCGTGATAGTACAGACCGTTGAGAGGGTTGCGCATCAGGTCGTGCACCACCTGGAACATATGGAAGCTATCCGAGCAGGCACGGCGGTTGTGGAAGCTCAGCTCGTACTGCATGTAGAACGGCTGGGCCATGTACATGCCGTCGAGCCAGATCTGGTTGGGATAGACGGCCTTGTGCCAAAACACACCCTCTTTGGTACGCGGCTGGGTCTCGAGCTGGCGATAGATCGTGTCCATGGCGGCACGGTACTTGGGCTTGCCCACCAGGTCATAGAGTTTGTAGAGGGTTTTGCCCGCGTTGACGTTGTCGAGGTTGTACTCCTGGGGATCGTAATGCTTGATGGTGCCGTCATCCTGGACAAAGAAGTCGATATAGTCGTCGGCGAAGGTCAGGTAACGCTGCTCGCCGGTGATCTCGTACAGCTCGATGAGCGCCTTGATCATGCAGCCGTCAATGTAATTCCAGGTGTTCTCCTTGCCGGCGCGAAGCTTTTCGATGTTCCAGGCCGGCGCCTGAGGCGTAGAGGTCTCGATCAACTGCTCGATATAACGGTCCAGAATCTGATTGCAACCCATTGCTGTCCCCTCTGACGTTATTGATGGGTGAACGTTAACCTAGTGTAACGCGAACGGGGATTATAGGGTGAACGTTAACCCTATAATCCCCGTGAACGGCAGACTTTTAACGGCAAACGGCGGTGAGGCCCGCGGCGATGCGATGCGCCATGCGCTCATAGCCGGCAGGGCTGTAATGCAGACCGTCCGGCATGTAGAGCTCGCGGTGCTCCGGCAAAAACGGGCTGATGCCGCTTTGCGCATACAGGTCGATCACCGGCACCGAGTAGCGATCGCAGACCTCCAGCATCGCGCGCACATAGGCGTCTTGCGTCAGGCCCAGATGGTTGGCCTCGTTGCTTGCCGGAATATCCTTCTCGTGTTTGCCGCTCGTCTTGCACGGCGTCATAAACACCAGCTTTGCCTGAGGCGAGCGAGCCGTGATGGTACGGATGAGATAATCGAGCGCACCATAGAACTCGTGTACGTCGGTGCTGCCCGGCTCGCCCAGCGGCACGTTGCGGCTAAAGTCGTTGACGCCGCCAAAGACGATGCAGATATCTGCCGTGTGATCGATGCCGTCCAAGCGCTCAACAAACGAATCGCTACGGTCGGCCTTGACGGCAATACGCGAACCCTTAATACCAAAGTTCTCGATCGTAGCGCCGCCCAGCAGCGCACCCAGGTGCGAGGTCCAAGAGATGTCGTTGCCTCCCCCGCCGCATCCGTTATCGCCCCAGGTGGTCGAATCGCCAAAGCAGCAGACGGTCGATTCGCTCAAGTTTTTCGTTTCCATATTCTTCTCCTCACCCGCACACCGGCGGTCATACAGGTACATACCGTTCATTCACAACATACCGAGGGACTATGCGTGGGCGTATTCCGCAACTTGCGAATCGAGCCATTCGATATCCTCGGCAAGATGCGCCACGCCAAGATGGTGTCCACCCGGACACACCTCGTGCCGAAGACCTCCACTGCGGCCCAGCAACTCGTAGGCATCGCGCACGATTTTGAGTTGCTCGTCAACATTTTTGAGCCCGCGTACCCCATTCAGATGATCCTCTTCGCAACTTTGGACCAACAACGGCCGTGGCGCGACAAGCGATGCAATGTCGCCCATATCGAGCAGACGCCAAAGTCCAGGCGTGTAATTACAGCTGCAATTGCCGTTGAGATGCAACAGCGAGTCATCAACGCCATATAGATAGCCCGAGACAAACGCCTTGCGCACGCGCGGGTCGAGCGCGGCCAGATAGAGCGTCATGTACCCACCGCCCGAGAAGCCAAAGCAGCCCAGGTCGTCCATGGCAATGTCACCGCGTGTCTCCAAGTAATCAATCAAGCGCATGTTGTCCCAGGCGTTGAGGCCCGCGACCGTAAGACCCAGCGGCTCGGCCATACGTGCTTGATTCAGACACGTACCGCGCAGGTAGCTGTTCTCGTCGTCGCCCTGACCCTTCCAGTCACGACGGTATCCCCAACCACGCGCATCGGGGCAGACGGTCACGTAACCCATGCGCGCCAAACGCAGGCCGTAGTCGTAATTGAACTTACGCACGGCATCGTCGACCGCCGGCACGCCCACAACGCCGGCTATGCTTGCAGCACCCGCCCCCTGGTGACCATGCGGGCAGATATAACAGCGCTTGAGTCCCCGCTCGTCAAGCTTGGGGCGGGACGGCTCCAACAGGTAAAACGGCATCCACACATCGTGCTCAACCTGCAACACCGCATGAGTACGCACGATGCTGCCGGCAACCCGCACGCGATTGAGCTCACGAATCTCAATTGGGGCGCGGTTCATAAGCGAAAGACCCAAAATATCGTATAGACGAGTCCTGGTCGCAGCCTTCCATGCCTCAAAGTCTGTGGGAGTCTTGCCCGTAAATGCGGCCGAGCGCCCTTCGCGCTTCAGTCGGGCGCGCAGCGCAGGTTCGTCCTCGTAGTACGTCTCGATGTGCACGGTGCGGCCATTGGCAGATAGCCCGGCCGTCTCTACCGCATCACCGTCGCCGCCCTCGGGATCCCAACCATCCGTGCCGGAAAGCACTCGGTCACGCGTATAGCGTTCGGAATCCTGACCGGTCAGGCAATGCGCCCACGGCACCCAAGCGGCAGTATCACCCGCCGGGCCAAACAGGGTACCGCCGGCATACAGGGTGCCATCATGTGCCGCTGGCTTATTCCAATCCCACCAGCCCTCGAGTGAAATATGGGGGCCCAGCCAGCATTCGAGCAAAACGGTCTGGGCCCACTCGCGCCATGGACGTCCCAGATAGACCGATCCGGGGGCAATGCCCTCATCGGCTGTAAACGAACAGCCATGAAACACAAATCCGTACGGCTCGCCCTGAGGCGTGGAGGCTGCCGTTACATACCCGTTGACATCCATATCGCGGTTGAGCGAGCGAATCTCACACCCCTCAAAGTAGGCACGCGCGCCGCCAAAGATAAAGTCGACATCGCCCTCGATCCGGCAACGTCGAAAATACTGCCGCCCCACCCGGCGCGGGGCAAACTGCTTGGGGCCTATAAAGCCGCCCGGCTTGGCCTCGCGCGGCGGCAGCGGCCCCAAAAAGAGCGTGTCCTGATGGCCCAGGATGCGGCAGGTATCGACCACTAGGCGGTCGCCGTCGGCATACAGGGCAATCGCCTGGCCGACCTCGCGACCGTCACCGGCATCGTTTTCGATTGTTAGACCCGCAAGCGTCACGTCGTCGGCATCGACCAGCACCGTGTACGTACGGAAGGTGCCGAGTCTTCCATCCTGACCGCTACCATCTTCCGAAGGCATCTTGGCACCCAGGCCGCCCACGATACGCACGCTGTCGGCCGTTTCGCCCTCGAGCGTCACATGCGGACGACGAATTTCGACCTGTTCGCGGTACTCGCCCGGCGCCACCAGCACGCGCACCGGCACGGTCGCATCGGGCACACACCGCTCCGCCGCCTCGAGCGCCGTCGAAATGCTGCGATACGCGCCTTCGCGTTCGAGCGATACCTCAAAGAGCTGTTCTTTACCACTCATCTGTCATTACGCTTTCTGTCACAGAACACCCACCATGCAATACCGGCACCTATAGATTGCGTGCGACAGCCGGGCAGACCCGACCGTCGCACGCCTCAACATGTCGTATTCACTTGTGCAGGAGCACTACCCTACGCGCGGATAACTTTGTCGACGTTCTGCAGCTGCAGCTCGTCGCCATCCTGACCCTCGATGCGCACGTTCTGCAGGTCGAGGACTTTCACGTTCTGCGCGATGATGCCCTGGCGCACCATAGGCTCCACGCCGCAGGCCATGGCCGGCACAAAGGGCTCGGCATCGGCGGCAAAGGTCACATGGACATCCTGGAACGTCAGGCGCGTCACCTTGCTCTCGGGAAGACCCGTGATATAGGCCGCGGCCGCATGGCAGTTGGTGGCCTCGATATCGCAAAACGTCGTGGCGCCAAAGCCGGGCGTACGGTCGTCGACGGGCAGCGCCTCGCGAGACTGCACGTAGTCGGTCTTGCCGTCCTTGTCGCAGAAGTAGAACGAGTTGACCACGAAGGGCGTGAGCACCTTATCCATGTGAATGTGCTCGAAGGTGATGCCCTCGTTGACGGCGTCCTTGCCGCGCCCACGGCGGGTCTTGACGCGCAGGCCGCGGTCGGTGCGCTCAAAGAGGCACTTGTTCACGGTGAGGTCCTTGATGCCGCCGGCGGCCTCGGATCCCAGCACCACGGCGCCGTGGCCGTCGTGCATGTAGCAGTGCGAGATCAGCACGTCGTGCGTGGCGGGACGGAGCTCGGGTTCAATGCCCAGTTTGCCGCTCTTGATAGCGATGCAGTCGTCGCCCACCGAGAACTGACAGCCAAGGATGCGGACAAAACCGCAGCTCTCGGGATCGAAACCGTCGGTGTTGTGGGAGTTCTTGGGACCCTCGATGGACAGGCACAGGGCATCGACGTGCTCGCACAGAATGGGATGGATATTCCACGCCGGGCTGTTGCGCACGGTAAAGCCGGCAAGGCTCACGTTTTCGCACTCGGACAGGAAAATCATGCGCGGGCGGGCGACCTCGCGGCCCTCCTCGGGACGGAAGATGTTCTTAAAGTCCTTGTTCCACCAGTTGTCCTCGGCAAAATCGGTCTGGCCGTCGATGGCGCCGCGGCCATAGATGCACACGTCGTGCACGCTCAGGCCCGTAAAGGTCGAACAGTAGGTCGAGAAGCTCTCGCCCTCCCAGCGGCCCAGGGGCAGCATGTCGGTGCCGGCATACCCGGCGCCCTCGTCGCCCGTGACCGTGCCCGGAATGTAGGCAAGCGCCGCGCGGTCGTGACGGGCCAGCAGCACCGCGCCCTCAGCGAGCTCGATGTTGATATTACTCTTAAGGAAGAGAGACTTGATGCGGTAGTTGCCGGCGGGGATCAGCACGCGCCCGCCCTTGGGGCAGGCCATGATGGCAGCCTGGATATTAGTGGTGTCGTCGTGCTCGGCATCGCCCTTGGCTCCGCAGTCGCGAACGTTGATGGTAAAGGGCTCGGTCGGCGTGGTGACGCCCACACTCAGCTCGCGCTCGCCGCAGACAAAGCGGATCAGGTTGCGCTTACCGGGGGTCAGGCCATCGACATAGGTCTCGACCGTATTCGTGGTACCGGCGGGCTCATCGTTGACAAAGATCTCCCACGTATCGGCACAGGTAAAGTAGCCGCCATCGTCGAGCTCGATAACGGCCGCGCGGGCGTTGCGCCAGATAACGTTCGTCTCCATGGGTCTCTCCCTCAAATGTAATCAGAAGTTCATACTACTCGTTTTTAAAAAAGGGCCGTACCCGCCGGTGGATCTCCGGTGGCACGGCCCTTTGGTTTGGACGATGCGCCTGCCCTACTCGGCGGGAATTACGCTGCCGTCCTGGAAGCCAACATTGTTGTGGGCGAAGCAGTCCTCGTACTTAAAGCCGGAGAGCTCCTCGCAAAGCGCCTTGACCTCGGGCTTGACGTCGGCCATCTTGCCACCCTCCTTGACGCGGCGGATCTCGTCGCAAAGGATGTCGCACTGCTCCTTGTCGATCTTGATGCCGCGGGCAAGGACGGCCGCGAGCAGGAAGAAGCCGGCGCAGCCAATAAGCATGTAGCCGCAGATGTACAGAGGCACGGTAGCAGGCTGGGTAACGGCATCGCTGTTGCCGGCGGTCTGAATGAAGCCGGAGGCAGCAAGGACGATAGCCCATGCGTTGACGGCAACAGCCTGGGCAATCTGCTGGCAGAGCTGCTGAGCGGAGCTGTAGATGCCCTCGCGACGACGCAGGGTGATGAGCTCATCGACATCGGGGATGTAGTTGAGCAGGACATCGGGCAGATACTGGAAGCCAACGTAGAAGAACTTCCAGATGGCGAAGATGATGGGGTAGGCGATCATGGCGATGGCGACCGTGGAGGTGCCGTTGATCTGACCAAAGGCGAAGTAGTTGTAGGCGATGATGCACGCGGCGCAACCGACGTTTGCCAGGTACCAAGACTTGTGGAAGCCCTTCTTGGCCATGAGGGCGACCCAGATGGCGGTGCAGACGATAGCGACGACCTTGCCGGGCATCTCCATCACAGACTCGTAGGACTTAGGAATCTGCAGGCAGTAGACGATGAAGAAGGACAGGCAGGCAGACCAGCAGGCGGCAGCGAGCTTCGTGGAGACCTGTGCATACAGGACCTTGCGGAAGGACTTGTTGCGGAAGGTGGAGACAACGTCGATGAAGAACTTCTTGATACCCTCGCCGACGCTCTCGATCTTCTCCTGAGCGACCTCCTCGGGGGTGTGCTCCCACGTGGACAGGTACACGCACAGCAGCGAGATTGCCATGACCGAAGCGTTGATCGTAGCGATGATGAAGTAGCTGAACGGGTTGGTCTCGCCGAAGGTGCCAAAGCCAAAGCCGACGAGCGCTGCCATCAGGAAGCCGGCGGCGTTACCAAAGAGGTGTTTGTAGCCGGTGAGGTACGTACGCTCCTTGAAGTCGTCGGTCATCTCGATGGTCAGCGGCGACAGGTTGGCGGTGCAGAACGTGTACGCGACGTTGTAGATCAGGTACAGCGCAAAGTAGTACGGGAAACCGAACGGCGTGGCCACAAAGATGAGCGGCTCGGCGACCATCATCGGGATAGCCAGCAAAATCCAGAAACGGCGACGACCAAAGATGCGGCCAATCTTGGTGGCATAGAAGTTATCGGCCACAAAGCCCATGAGCGGGCACAGAATGGCGTTGAGATAGATGGCAAATGAGCTGATCAGCGCAGCCTCGCCTGCGGACAGGCCGCACTCCGTGGACAGGAACAGCACCATGTAGCTGTGCGTAAAGCTCAGGGTGCCGGAGTTGAGCATACCGCCCATACCAAAGCCCAAGCGCGTCCAGAATGTGATCTTGCGCTTTTTTCCGATCTTATTAGTCATCGAGCTCCCTCTCTTTTCTCGATTGTCTTGTAACAAGACATTGGAGTCCATACCGACGTCTGTCTGCATGTCGTCCACTCGCAGGGTGAACGTTTAGCTAGATTATGCGCGATTGCTTATGATAGGTGAACGTTCACTTGTATATTATCCTTGAACGGTCGTTTTTTGCCGTTGAACGGACATCTGACTTGAAAAAATCCCGATTACATGGGTATTGAGTGGGTTTAAATTTGAGGTCGATTAGGTGAACGTTTATTGTTTTCGCCGCTCCCGTACCCTCAGAAAGACACGCCCGAACAGACAGAACAAACATGGCCCCGCCGGGAACACTCCCGACGGGGCCATGGTCAATAGTGCCCTATGCGAACCCATTTACCGCTACAGGCAGATGCCATCCTTCCAAATGCTGATCTCGTGGCAGCCGCGACGCTCGGCACTCGTAAGCTTGCCGCTCGCCGTCTCTAGCACCAGCTGGTACAGGTCGTGGGCAGCCTCGTCGAGCGTACGCTCGCCCGTGGCGACCACGCCGGCGTTAAAGTCCATCCAGTTGGCCTTGTGGTCGCGCAGACGCTGGTTGGTGAACACCTTGAGGGTAGGCGCCGGTGCGCCAAACGGCGTGCCGCGGCCGGTCGAGAACAGAATCACGTGGCAGCCGGCAGCCGTCAGGGCCGTAGTGGATACCATGTCGTTGCCCGGACCGCACAGCATGTTCAGGCCATGCTTGGTAGCCTGACCGGCATACGGCAGCACGTCGACGATGGGGGCAGATCCGCCCTTTTGCACGCAGCCGCAGCTCTTGTCCTCGAGCGTGGTAATGCCGCCGTCCTTGTTACCGGGGCTCGGGTTCTCATAGACGACCTCGCCGTGGCTGATAAAGTAGTCCTTAAAGCCGTTGAGCATGTCGGAGGCGGCGCTAAAGACCTGCTCGTTCTCGCAGCGATCGAGCAGAATGCTCTCCGCGCCAAACATCTCGGGAACCTCGGTGAGCACCGACGTGCCGCCGCGGGCGACAACCATATCGCTCACGCGACCGATCGTGGGGTTGGCGGTAATGCCCGAAAGACCGTCAGAGCCGCCGCACTTAAGGCCAATGACCAGCTCGGAGGCAGGAATGGGCTCACGCTTGGCCTGCTTGGCCAGGTCGGCAAGCTCGGACAGGATCTTGTGGCCCTCGACCTGCTCGTCGGCTACATCCTGACAGGCGAGGAATCGAACGCGCTCGCGATCAAAGTCACCGAGCTCGTCGAGTACCTGCTGGTGCGTGCAGTTTTCGCAACCGAGGGACAGGAACAGCACACCCGCAGCGTTTGCGTGACGCGAGAGCGCCACCAGCAAACGGCGCGTCTGGGCATGGTCGGCACCGGTCTGCGAGCAGCCAAAGGGATGCGGGAAGTAGTAAACGCCCTCCAGCGAGCCCTCGACCAGATCCTGAGCCTGCTCGCACATGGCACGTGCGACCTCGTTGACGCAGCCGACCGTGGGGATGATCCACAGCTCGTTGCGCGTCGCGGCGCGGCCGTCGGCGCGGCGGAAGCCCATAAAGGTCTCGGGCTCAACCGGCTCAACGACCGGATGCGTCGGGTTGTAAGCGTACTCGACCTCGCCCGAAAGGTTAGTCTTGACGTTATGCGTATGAAGCCACTGACCGGGCTGGATGTCGCCCGTCACGTGGCCGATAGGAAGACCGTACTTGACGACGTCCTCCCCCGCCGCAATGGCGCGCACGGCCATCTTGTGGCCCTGCGGAATATCCTCCGCGGCCACGACCTCACCCACCCCGGGAACCGCGACGGCGGTGCCCTTGGCAAGCGGCGACAGCGCAACGATCACGTTGTCGGCCGGATTGATCTGGATAGTATTCATTACAAATGGTCCTAACCCTACAGGTTGAGCAGAAGTCGAGGCGCGGGCAAGCCGTCTGGCGCTCGCACCGGGAATTTACGCCTGAGCGTTGGCGAAGGCCTGCTTGACGCCCTCGGCGCGCACAACGGCGAGCGCGTTGACGACAAACTCCTCAAGGCCGGCGATCTGCGTAAGGTCCTCGCCCCACATCTGCTCGTTGGTGAGCACGTCGTGCACCAGCTCGGCATCGTCTGCACCGGCGTGGGCGGCGTAGAAATCGAGCACGAAGGCGTCGTCCTGAGCGGTGTACTCGGTGCCGTCGGCACGGCGCAGGTGCAGGCCATCGCCCTCGCGAGAAACGAGCTCCTGCGTATAGAAGGCAATGAGCGTAGCGAGGCTCGTCGCCAAGCACTTGGGCAGGTTGCCGGTCTCGGCAACATAGTCCTTGAGCGTGGGCAGGTCGCGAGCGCGCCACTTGGCCGTGGAGTTGAGGCAAATGGAAAGCAGCGCGTGGTCGATAAACGGGTTGTCGAAGCGGTTCTCGACGGCGGCGGCAAAGGCCTTGCAGTCCTCGACATCCAGATCGGCGGCAAGCGTCGGGATGACCTCGTCGTAGAGCATGGTATTCATGAAGCCGCGGACGGTCTCGTCGTGCATGCAATCGCGCACGATATCAAAGCCGGCAACCCAGGAGCCCGGAACAAAAGCAGTGTGGGCGCCGTTGAGGATGCGGACCTTGCGCTTCTTGTACGGGGTGACATCGGGGGTCACAAAGACGCCCGGCAGGCCGGCCTTTACGAAGGGAAGCTTCTCGGCAAGCGACTCGTCGCCCTGGATGCCCCACATCTGGAAGGGCTCGCGCACGGCCAGGAAGGGATCCTCGTAGCCCAGGCGCTCGGCCACGGCAGCGGCCTCCTTGGGGTCGCGGATACGACCCGGGACGATGGTGTCGACGAGCGTAGTGCAGACGGTGCAGTCGTTGGCCATCCACTGCGAGAACTCGTCCTCCCAGCCCCAGTCGCTCACGTACTGGTTCATGATGCGCAGCAGCTCCTCGCCATTGTGGTCGATGAGCTCGCAGGCGAGCACGATGACGCCCGGCTTACCAGCAACCCAGCGAGTGTGAAGGACCTGGACAAGCTTGGCGGGGAAGCTCGCGGGCGGCATGTCGTCGGCCTTGCAGGACGGATCGTAGGCGATACCGGCCTCGGTGGTGTTGGAGACGATAATCTCCAAATCGTCGGAGACGGCGACCTCCATCATGGCGCGGTAGTCGTCCTCGCGATACGGATTGAGGCAGCGGCTGCAGGCGCTGATCACACGGGACTCGTCGACCGTGTTGCCGCTCTCCTTGCCGCGCACCAGCACGGTGTACAGGTCATCCTGAGCGTTAATGCCGTCGGCAAAGCCAAAGGCACCGCTGATGGGCTGGACCATGACAACCTTGCCGTTCCAGCCGGTTGCCTCGTTGCCCATGTCAAAGAAGCGGTCGACGAAGGCGCGCAGGAAATTGCCCTCGCCAAACTGCAGAACCTTCTCGGGCGCGTCCTTGGGCAGCAGGTAGCCCTTGTAGCCGATCTTCTCGAGCGTCTCGTAGCTGATGTTCTCCATCGATGTCTCTCCTTAGATTGCTGTTAGCGTGCAGGCAAAACGGGGGCGCCGCGTGTGGCAACGGCGCTCCCGAGTTCGGTGTGATTCGATGCGGGTTTAGGCCTCGACGGTATCCAGGTCAAAGCCAAAGTAGCGGACCGCGTTGTTGTAGCTAATGTCGCGCACGATGGCTCCCAGCAGCTCCATGTCGGCCGGATACTTGCCCTGCTCGACCCACTCGCCGATCACGCCGCACAGCACGCGACGGAAGTACTCATGACGCGGGTAGGACAGGAAGGAGCGGGAATCGGTAAGCATGCCCACAAAGTTGCCCAGCACGCCCTCGTTAGCCAGAGCCGTGAGCTGCTCGCGCATACCAATCTCGTTGTCGTTGAACCACCAGGCAGAGCCGTTCTGGATCTTACCGGCGGTCGGAGCCTCCTGGAAGCAGCCCATCACGGTATCGATCATGGTGTTGTCGATGGGGTTCAGGCTGTACAGAATGGTCTTGGGCAGACCCGTGGCCTCCTGGATGGAGTTGAGGAAATCGGCCAGCTGGTCGGACGGCGTGTAGTTGGAGATGCAGTCGTAGCCGGTGTCGGGACCGAGCTTGGCGAACATAGCGCGGTTGTTATCACGCTTGCAGCCAAAGTGCAGCTGCATGGCCCAGCCAAGGCGGACATACTCGCCGGCGACGAACTGCATAAAGGCCGTCTTATACTTGAGGACCTCGTCCTCGGCAAGCGGCTCGGCGGCAAGGCCCTTGGCAAAGATAGTCTCGATTTCGTCGGCGGTAGCCGGAACGTACATAACGTAGTCGAGCGCGTGGTCGGAAGCGCGGCAGCCCAGCTCGTGGGCAACGTCGTAGCGCTTGGAGATGGCAGCCTTCATGCCCTCGAAGTCGCTGATCTCAACGCCAGCAACCTCGGAGAGATGCTTGCAGTAGTCGGCGAACTCCTGGCCACGCTCGATGCGCAGGGCGGCATCGGGGCGCATGGCGGGAACGACCTGAACGTCAAAACTGTCGTCGGCGGCAATCTTCTTGTGCCACTCAAAGCTGTCGGCGGGGTCGTCGGTAGTGCAGATCATGCGGACGTTGGACTGCTTGATCAGGTTGCGGCAGGTAAAGCTGGCCTCAGCGAGCTTGGCGTTGGCAAGGTCCCAGACCTCCTGAGCGGTTTTGCCGTTCAGGACGCCCTCGTAGCCAAAGTAACGCTTAAGCTCCAGGTGGCTCCACTCAAAGACGGGGTTGCCCACGCAACGGCCCAGGGTCTCGGCCCACTTCTGGAACTTCTCGCGAGCAGGGGCATCGCCGGTAATGAAGCGCTCGTCAACGCCGTTGGCACGCATCAGGCGCCACTTGTAGTGGTCACCGCCCAGCCAAACCTCGGTGATGTTCTCAAAACGCTTGTCGTCCCAGATCTCCTTGGGAGAAATGTGGCAGTGGTAGTCAACGATGGGCATGCCCTCGGCAAAGTTGTGGAACAGCTCCTCACCGGTTTTGGTGCTCAGCAGGAAATCCCGATCGTCCATGAAGTTTTTCATCAAACAACCCCTTTGTTGGCGGAGCGGGCGCACGATGCGCTCGTTATCCTCTAGGTGAACGTTCACTATACTAATTCATTGCGACTTAAAAGGTGAACGTTCACCTAACCACCATGGGGTGAACGGTCGATTTTGCCCGTTCAACGGTTACTGGAGCCGTGACTTGTATGTATTGCGAATTGGCAGGCGTCCCCGAATACCGAACTTGAGCGCTTTGGCCAGGTGGGTCATGTTCCGCCGTGCATTTTTGGGAGTATTCAGCATCGGAGCGCACCACGCACCGTCTTCGAAGCCCTATCTGATACTCATATTGCACCCAATCGGCATAAATAAATGCCCCCGATGGCGAATTACGCCATCGGGGGCACTTAAAACAGTCGTCCTAACCTCTTTCGGGACACGCCATTGCTGAATACTCCAAAAAATGAACGTCGCAAGAGGGGGTACCTGACTAAACGGCTAAATTCCCGCAAGCTCGCAGTAGCGGTCGACGTTGCTGGCAAACACCATCTCCACAGCACCCTTCTGCACGGGCTCCGCCGGAGTTTTACCCCACAGCAGATACTCGCCCAAGGTCTTGGCGCCACGGTAGGCCAGGCTCACCGGGTCCTTATAGACAATATTGGTAAAGATGCCACGGCGCAAGGCCAAGGCACTCTCGGGGAACAGGTCGTTGCCGATTACCATGACCTTGCCGGCCTTGCCGCTTGAAACAAGCGCGTCGGCGACCACCTCGGAACCAACGGCAAAAACGCTACAGATGAGCTCGGGAGCATCCGGCGCACTCAAGCGCTGCTCAAGCTCGCGCTCGAGCTGTTTGACTTGCGCATGGGCGCCGGCAAGGTCCTCAACCTGCCATGGAATATCGTGTTCGCGCAGGTAATTATGAAAGGCGCGGGCGGTCAGGTAGTGTGAATCGGTATAGGGGTCGCCCGCCAACAGGAGCACGCGGGCATCAGCCCCAGAAGCGTGGACCAGATTTGCCGCCTGCTCCGCCATAAGACTGCCCGCCGCGGAATAGTCCGCCAGACTGGCACCCAGGCGATCGAGGTGCGGGCGGTCGCCGTCTACGAGCTCGATTGTCACGCCCGCCTCGGCAATCTGCCTCAAGAGCTCGGTTGCGCGGTCATCACCCGGAACATAGGCAAGCAGACCATCAATCTTCTCGCCTACCTGCAGACGCTCATCGATCTGCTCGAGCGCATCGGCGTAGCCGCCCACGCCAAATTCAACGCGCTCAACCGTAATACCCCGGTCGATGACCTCCTGCTCAAAGCGGTTGCAGCCTTCCCAAAGGTAACGGAAAAAATACGCTCCCTCGCGCGATGCGCGGGGCAGGCAAAACACCAGCTTGATATCCTTGCGGCGCAGGCTTGAGGCACTTGTGTTGCGATGGTAACCCATGGCCTCAGCCTTGGCATTCACCTTGGAGCGCACGGATTCGCTCACGCCGGCTTTTCCCGTCAGGGCCTTGTGCACGGTATTGATGGAAACGCCAAGCTCGGCGGCTATGTCCTTCATGGTTACGCGAGCGCTCATGGGGTTACTCCGTTATAGATAAGTTGCCAATTAACAGTACAGGTAACGATACCCCAAAATCACTCTTCAACTCGCCGCGCTCGCCCCCAAATGTGCAAAGCGCCCCGCGAACGGATGCTCGCGAGGCGCTTGGACGTCTGGGGCCTATTTGACACCGCGGCCCAAGTCTTCGGCGATTTTGTCCACGCCCTTAAGTGCAGCGCAGGTCTTTTTGTTGGAGCAATGTCCCGTGCAAACGCCACCCTGAGCGCAATCGGCGCAGGTGCCCTTGCGATAAATGCGCACGCACACGGCGACAAACGCAATACCGATAACAGCCAGTACAACAATATCGATAGGTGCCATAGCAAGCCTCCTCTAGTTAACCATCACTTACTTTACCCCATTCTCAACCTACCAAAAAGGGACAGGTTTATTTTGGTCGGTTTTATCTGCGGAAACGTCACATCTCCCCCACCAAAAAGCCCGAGTGTCACTGGGACACCCGGGCTCGTGGAAAGGGGCTAATCCTTATTTGGACTTAAGCGGAAACTGCGGCGGAAGCAGTGTTGGTCTCGTCCTCGTCGGTCCATGCATGCTTGGGCATGGGACGGAAGATCTGGAAGAGCATCGCAGCCAGCAGCACGATGGCCACAACCGTCCAGATACCAAACTGCCCAAGAACAAGCAGGTTATAGAACTGGTTGATGAACAGGCCGATGACCCAAGCAAAGGCACACTCGTAGCCGATGGCAATCGCGGTCCACTTACCGGAGTTCATCTGGTTACGGATGGTGCCGATAGCGGCAAAGCACGGAGCGCACAGCAGGTTGAAGGCACCAAAGGCGACGCAAGCGCCCATGGTCGGGAACATAGCCGCAAACGCGGTCCACAGGCTCGGGTCGGTCTCGCCGGCGTCGGCAACGGAGAGCAGCGAGCCGGCGGTGGCGACAACGTTCTCCTTGGCAACGAGGCCCGAGACGGTCAGTGCGGTGGCCTGCCAGGTGCTAAAGCCGAGCGGGGCGAAGATCCAAGCGACCAGGTTGCCGAACATGGCAAGCACGGAGTAATCCATGAACTCCTCGGGGATGCCCTCCATGGAAGGCAGGTAGCCAAAGGCGCCGTTGTAGCTACCAAAGTTGGAGAGGAACCAAACGACGACGGTGGACGCAAAGATGACCGTGCCGGCCTTCTTGATAAATGCGAAGCAGCGCTCCCACACGTGCAGCGCCCAAGAGCGGATCGCCGGGAAGTGGTAGGCAGGAAGCTCCATAACAAACGGCGTCGGGCGGCCGGCGAAGAGCTTGGTCTTCTTGAGCATGAGGCCCGAGGCAATGACGGCAAAGACGCCCAGGAAGTAGAAGAGCGGGCTGATCCACGCAGCGGTGGTAGAAGAGTCGCCAATGATGGAACCCATAAGCAGGGCGATGATCGGCAGCTTGGCGCCGCAAGGGATGAACGTGGTGGTCATGACCGTCATGCGGCGGTCCTTCTCGTTCTCGATGGTCTTGGTAGCCATGACGCCGGGGACGCCGCAGCCCGAGGACACGAGCATGGGGATAAAGGACTTACCGGACAGGCCAAAGCGGCGGAACACGCGGTCCATGATGAAGGCGACGCGGGCCATGTAACCGCAGTCCTCCAAGAAAGACAGCATCACAAAGAGCAGGAACATCTGCGGGACGAAGCCCATGATGGCGCCGATGCCAGCCACGATGCCGTCGCAGACCAGCGAATCGACGAGGCCACCGTCCTCGGTACCGCCCGCCACGAGAGCGTCATGCACCGCGGTGGTGATACCCGGGACATAGGGGCCGTACTGTGCTGGGTCGACCGAGTCGGCGTTGTCGCCCGCAGCCTCAACAGCTGCGTCATAGGCGTCGCGACCCTGACCGAGCACGTACCAGCCGTCGGTGCCGAAGAGCTGGTCGTTGGTGAAGTCGGTCACCGTGCCGCCCAGGGTGGAAACGGCGATGTAGTACACGCAGAACATGATGACCACAAAGATCGGCAGGCCAAGGATACGGTTGGTAACCACACGGTCGATCTTCTCGGAGGTGCTCATCTTGGCCGGGGCCTTAGTGAGGCACTCGTCGATGATGTGCGCGATCACGCCATATCGCTCGCCGGTGATGATGGACTCGGCGTCGTCGTCGCAATCCTGCTCGCACTGGGCGACCAGCTGCTCGACGCGAGCGGCCTTCTCCTTGGTGAGGTTGATGAGCTTGCAGGCGTCCGCGTCGCGCTCAAACAGCTTGACAGCGTAGTAGCGACGCTTGTTGGCGGGAACGCTCGCCGGCAGGTTGTTCTCGATGTGCTCCAGAACGTCCTCGATGGAGGAATCGAACTTGTGCTCCGGCACCTGGCCCTTGGAAGCAGCGGACTTCTTGACCTGCTCGAACAGCTCGTTGATACCCTTGTTCTTAAGGGCCGAGATCATCATGACCGGGCAGCCGAGCTTCTTGGAAAGCTTGTCCGTGTCGATCTTGTCGCCGTTTTTCTCCACGAGGTCGGCCATGTTGAGGGCCACGACCACGGGCAGGCCGGTCTCGATGACCTGAAGTGCCAGGTACAGATTGCGCTCAAGGTTGGTCGCGTCGACAACCTGGACAACCACATCGGGCTCGCCGCTCATGAGGTAATCGCGCGAGCACTGCTCCTCGGGGCTGTAGGGGGAAAGCGAGTAGATGCCGGGGAGGTCCGTAATCGTGACGTTCTTGTCACTCAGGAGCTTGGCTTCCTTTTTCTCAACCGTGACGCCGGGCCAGTTGCCAACGTAACCGTTGGCGCCGGTGATCAGGTTGAAAAGCGTGGTCTTGCCGCAGTTGGGGTTACCCGCCAGCGCGACATGGATCTGAGAATCCGCCATTCAATCCTTCTTCCTTGTGTGCCCGCGCTGCTTTCTCCGCACGGGCTGGATAATGTGCTTCAACGTTGCAAGTTTAAGTTAGAAAAACCTAACTTTATCTGCAGAAATAACCGCCTAAGGGCCCCTTACTGGACCTCGACGACGGCAGCCTCCTCCTTGCGGATAGAAAGCTCGTAGCCGCGCACGTTGATCTCGACCGGATCACCGAGCGGTGCGACCTTCACGACCTTAAACGACGTACCCTTGATGAGCCCCAGGTCCATAAGGTGGCGGCGAAGCGCGCCCTCGCCGTGAAGCTTGACGATAGTGGAGCTCTCGCCCACCTTAACGTCACCCAACGTCTTCATTTACTTGTCCCCCTTTCAGCTTTTACAGAATGCTGCGGACTAACCGACGGTCATGATGTGCATGGCAACCTTGGAATCGATGCCAAAGCGTGCGCCCAGCACCGTGACGATGATGTTGGCGCCACTCGAGCTCACCACGTGGATCTCGCTGCCCTCGACAAAGCCGAGGTCCTTGAGGTGGTGCTTCATGTCCTCATTGCCCTTTACACGAGACACGCGCACGGTTTCGCCCGCCTTTACCATCGAAAGCGGCATAGCCGGCATCTGCGGTCCGCAAGACATGAGTGAGCTCCTTACGTCAGTTCGTCCTCAACATCGACGCAGCAAAAGTTAACCACGTCTATGTTCGCTTTAGTAAACTAGCACGTGGTTAACTTTTTTGGAAGTCTCAGACGCACATTCTTGCAAAAAAGTTACCGATGGGTGACCTTGTGGGAGATGTGGAGGCGCAACGGTAGACGGTGGCTTTGGGGTCGCGAACGGCTGGATCGTGCGCTCTGGAGGGACAGATGCGGCAGCAACCGTCGCGCAGCGCAGCGATCCGAGCGGCCGCAGCAAAGACGGGGCAAGATCCCGCGACCAAAAAACGATGCGCCTCTGCCCTCTATAATGAGTTGAGCAATCAACGCAGGAGGCGGCATGGACCAAGACCCGAGCGACCTCGTTCGCGCACCAAAAGACACTGTGAGCACCATCAGGCACTTCAGCCTGATGAACTCCCTTCTGGCCGTTGTCAACCAGAGCCCCCACGACTCGCAAGACAGCGTGCTCGCACGCTATTTTCTGGAGCATTTTGACCGTCTGGCAAAGCTCAACGTCTACGACGTGGCCGAGGAATGCTTTACCTCACGATCGGGCATCAGGCGCTTCTGCCAGTCCATCGGCCTCGACAATTTCTCTGATCTCAAGTCCTATACCTGGGAATGGTCGCGCCACCGGCGCCTCTTCTCGCGGTATACCGACCACGAGAACTACCGCGAGTACCTCATAGGCGCGCTCGCCCACATGGACCGCACCATCAACGATGCCGTGCCCGAGGAGACGCTCGACAGCCTTGCGGCCTTTATCCACGATGCCCGCCGCGTGGTGATCCTCACCTCGGATTTCTCGAGCGGGGCCGTGCGGCAGTTTCAGCAGTCGATGCTCTACCTGCACAAGATGGTCGACATCGTGACGGACTCCACGGGAGACATCACCCAGCTCGCAACGCTCGGCGCGCACGATGCGCTCATCGTGATATCGGAACACGGAAACTACGCGCGCGCCGTGCAGTCCGTCTTTGCGGGCTCAAAGATACCGCGCGTGCTCATCACCGTCGATGCCGATGCCGACATCGAGGATGCCTTTACCTTTGCCGTGCGCCTCTCGCCCGAACCCCAAGCGGCGGGGCGCACTGTCTTTGCGCAGTACGGCATCACTTACCTGCTCGACCTTCTCTACAACCGCTACTACACGATCTATGGGGAGCATGCGGCGGAATAGAGCCGCAGCGCGATTGGGCGACCACGGCGGACGCGACGTCAGCACCCTGCGGCACGCCCGCTCAGGGTCCAAAAACCGAACCCTTCCCCCTGGGTCCAATTTCCGAACCCCACGCCCGTCCGCGCGCTCGCTATTATGCAGCCATCAGCAGCGCGCGCTGAACCACATCACCATCCCCGTTTTGAAGGGAAAGCCCATGGCTGCCAAAAAAGATTACGCGGCAATGCGCTCCGCCATCATCAACGCCTGCGGAGGCGCAGAGAACATCTCCAACGTATCCCACTGCATGACGCGCCTGCGCCTGCAGCTCAAGAACACCGCCCGTTTTGACGAGGGCGCCGCTAAGGGAGTCCCCGGCGTGATTGGCCTCGTTGTACAAAACGGCGAGTACCAGTTTGTGATCGGGCAGGACGTGCCGAGCCTGTACGAGGAGTTCCTCAAGGTGGAGGGCATCACCGCGGGCGGTTCGGTCGACGACCCGGACGCCGTAAAGGCCGAAAAGCAGGATCACGGTAGTATCGTCAACGCCATCCTGTCCTTCCTGGGCGGCACGTTCTCACCCGTCATCCCCGTCATCGTGGCCGGCGGTCTTACCGGTGCCGTGCTGACGCTCCTCGTCAACTTCTGCGGCGTGTCGAGTGACTCGGGCACCTACCAGTTCTTCTCCTGCATTAACCAGGCAACGTTCTACTTCCTGCCCATGTTTATCGGCTTCTCGGCCGCCCAGCGCCTCAAGTCAAACGGCTACCTGGGAGCGTTTCTGGGCGCCGTGCTGCTCTTCTACACCATGGGTGTGGGCAACGAGACCGTCTACGACTTCTTTGGGCTTGCCGTTCCCGCAGTGAGCTACAACTCCACGGTCTTCCCGGTGATCCTGGGCGTCTTGCTCATGAGCGCGGTCTACCGCTTCTTCCAGAAGGTCCTGCCCGAGGTCCTGCGCACCATCTTCGTGCCGCTGCTCACCATGCTCGTCACCGTACCGCTGACGCTTCTCGTCCTGGGCCCCATCGGGTACACCGTGGGCACCGCCCTTGCCGACGTGCTCATCACTGTCTACCGCGCCTGCCCCGCAGCAGCCGTTGCCTTTGTGGGCTGCTGCACCCCGTGGCTCGTCTTCTTTGGCATGAACAATGCCCTCTACCCGCTTCAGTTCATCCTTATGGCCGAAGTTGGCTCCGACCCGCTCATCTGCGCCGGAATGACCGCCGCCAACCTCGCTGTTGCCGGCGCATGCTTTGCTGCCGCCGTGGTCGAGAAAAAGCTCGATGAGCGCTCCGTTGCCGTGGGCGCCGGCGTTACCGCCATGTGCTCCATCACCGAACCCGGCGTGTACGGCGTGCTCTTTACCAAGCGCTTCCCGCTTGTGGGCGCCATGATCGGCGGCGGCATCGGAGGCATCATCGCCGGCCTTACCGGCATGACCCAGTACGTCATCACCGCATGCAGCTTTATCGCCTTCCCGGCCTATATCGGCGCCGACGGCTCGCTCACCAACCTGGCGCTCGCCCTCACCGTTATGGCCGTCTCCGTGGCAACGTCTTTTGCCGCCACCTTCGTGCTCGGCAAGCGCGCCGAAACCGAAACGGCAAGCGCCGAGGCTTAAAGGTCCTCGCCGCCGCAACGATTGATCGAGCTTGCGCCCGCGCCTTAACGCATGCGGGCGCTGCATCCCAGCCGCAAAGGAGATACCCATGGCATATACCACCAGCGCCTTTCCCCAGGGCTTTCTTTGGGGCGCCGCAACCAGCGCCTACCAGGTAGAGGGCGCGGCCCGTGAGGACGGCAAGAAGCCCTCGCAGCAAGATATCATCAACCAGAACATCTACGAGGAGCGCGGCTTTGCCACGGCGGACATCGCGAGCGACCACTACCATCATTTTCGCGAGGACGTGGCCCTCATGGCAGAGATGGGCCTCAAGGCCTACCGCTTTAGCATCGCCTGGTCGCGCGTGATCCCCGACGGCACCGGCGCCGTCAACCCGGCCGGCCTCAAGTTCTACCACGACCTCATCGACGAGCTCAAGGCGCACGATATCGAGCCCATCGTGACCCTCTACCACTACGACCTGCCCTGGGCCCTCGTGGAACGCTACGGCGGCTGGCTGTCGCGCCAGGTGGTCGACGACTTTGAGGCGTACGCGCGTTTTGTGATCAACGAGTTCAAGGACCAGGTCAAGTACTGGACCACCATCAACGAGCAGTCGATCATCGTCCAGTACTGGACGCAGAAGTGCTATATCCCCGAGGAGCTGCGCGGCAACAACCAGCTGCGCTACCAGATCAACCACCATATGAACCTCGCCCACGCCGTGGCCTGCAACCTGGTGCACGAGCTCGTGCCGGGCGGCATGGTGGGCAGCGTGATCGGTTACTCACCCATCTATCCGCTCACGAGCCGCGCCGAGGACGCCATGGCCGCGCAGAACGCGCACGACCTGCGCAACGCCTACTACCTGGACATCTACTTTAAGGGCAAGTACACCGACTCTGCCCTGGCCTACCTGGAGCGCCATGGCTTGGCGCCCAAGATCGAGCCGGGCGATATGGAGCTCATCGCAAGCGGCACCTCGGACATGCTGGGCATCAACTACTATGCAAGCGAGTGCGCCAAATGGTGCCCCGACGACGGGTCGCACGAGATGCGCTGGAACGGCGTAAACCTTACCGGCAAAAAGGGCGATATCAGCGGTTTTGAGACGCATCCCGGCTTTTATGAGATGTGCAAGAACCCCAACCTCGATACGAACGACTGGGATTGGGCGATCGACCCCGTGGGCCTTGAGTACCTGCTACGCGACATCTACATGCGCTACAACAAGCCGCTCATGGTGTGCGAGAACGGCCTGGGAGCCTTTGACACACTCACCGAGGACGGCCGCGTGCACGACCCCTACCGCATCGACTACCTGGAGAAGCACATCGCGGCCATGAAGCGCGCGATGGACTTTGGCGTGGAGATGCTCGCGTACTGTCCGTGGTCTGCGCTCGACCTGCTCTCCACGAGCAACGGCGTCAAGAAGCGCTACGGATTTATCTACGTGGACCGCACCGACGACGACCCCAAGGAGTGCAAGCGCTATCGCAAGGACTCCTTTGAGTGGTACCGCGGCGTGATCGAACGCAACGGCGCGGGACTTGTGCTCTAGCCCTCGGTCGCCTGTCATCTGCAGCAGCTCGCTCAGAATCACGCGCAACAAAATCAAGAAGATGACAACATGCCGCACCTCGGCGGAGCTGATGCTCAAGCCCAGGTGCGGCACGCTTGTTTACGGTTCTTAAAGACTCATGAATGCGACAAAGGGGCTGTCCCTTTGTCGCATTGTTGCGCCTAGAGGGAGAGGTTTCTGATCGACGTGACGCAGGAGGCTTCGTCTACGCCCGAAACGCGAAAGACGATATCCTCGCCGCACTCGCCGTAGAGAGCCATGAGGCCCATAACGTCGCGACCATCGGTGTGGCGATCGCCGATACTGACCGACACGTCACTACGATGCTTGGCAATGATGTCATAGAGCAGCGCAACCGGGCGGGCATGAAGTCCCAACGGATCTTTAATCGTCTTTGTAAACTCGACCATGTCCCCTCCCGCGGCATCGCACATTCGGCCGGCAAACCCAGCCACGTGGTAGTTATTGTACGTTACCGGCGCACCCCCGTCCCACAAAAAACGAGGGAAGGAGCGCGTCCTTCCCTCGTTACAGGCAATATGCAGCCACTCGCCTACATCAAGCGAAGGCTGACGTCCTTGAGCTGGGCGCCAGAAACGGCACTCGGGGCGCCCGACATGAGGTCGGAGCCGCTGGCCGTCTTGGGGAACGCCATGACGTCGCGGATGGAGTCGGAGCCGGTGAGCAGCATGCACACGCGGTCCAGGCCCAGGGCGAAACCGCCCATCGGGGGCGCACCAAACTTGAGCGCCTCCATGAGGAAGCCGAACTGCGACTCGGCGCGCTCCTCGGTAAAGCCCAGGAGCTTGAGCATGGACATCTGCATCTCGGCGTTGTGGATACGCATACCGCCGCCGCCGGCCTCAAAGCCGTCCATGACAAAGTCGTAGGTGCAAGAACCGACTGCCAACGGGTCGGCCTCGATCTTGGCGATGTCGGTCTCGGTCGGCAGGGTGAAGGGCTGGTGCTCGGCAGCATAGGCCTTGCGATCCTCGTCCCAGTGGAACAGCGGGAAGTTGACGACCCACAGGAAGTCGTGGCCCTCGCGCTTGATCTCGAGCGCGTTGGCCATGTGGGAACGCATGCCGCCCAGGATCTCGTCGGAGAGCAGGCGCGGGCCGGCGGCGAACATCACAAGGTCGCCGGGCTCGACGTCCATGCGCTCGCGCAGGGCAGCCATCTCCTCGTCCGAGAAGAACTTGACGATGGGGCTGTTGATGGAGCCGTCCTCGCGGAATGCGATCCAGGCCAGGCCCTTGGCGCCAAACGTGGAGGCCACGCCGGCGAGCTTATCGATCTTGGCTCGAGCCCAGGCACCGGCGCCCTTGGCGTTGATGGCCTTGACGACAGAGCCCTCCTCGTTTGCGGCAGTCGCGAAGACCTTGAACTTGGAGTTGGCAAAGATGTCGGTCAGGTCGACCAGGTGCATGCCGTAGCGAGTATCGGGCTTGTCGGAGCCATAGGTGTCCATGGCCTCCCAATAGTCCATGCGGCGCAGCGGCGTGGGCATCTCGACACCCATGCGGCCGAAGGCGTCGGCCAGGACCTCTTCGAGCGCGCTCATGACGTCGTTCTGGTCCACGAAGGACATCTCGATATCGACCTGGGTGAACTCGGGCTGACGGTCGGCACGCAGGTCCTCGTCGCGGAAGCACTTGGCAACCTGGTAGTAGCGCTCGACGCCACCGACCATGAGCAGCTGCTTCAGGAGCTGCGGGGACTGCGGCAGGGCGTAGAAGTTGCCCGGCTGAATACGGCTGGGGACGATGAAGTCGCGGGCGCCCTCGGGCGTGGACTTAAACAGGGAGGGCGTCTCGACCTCCATGAACTCACGGTTGTGCAGCGCCTCGCGAATGGCAAAGGTAAAGTCGGAGCGCAGCTTGAGGTTGGCCATCATCTCGGGACGACGGAGGTCCAGATAGCGAT
>OKVD01000173.1_pt1 | contig 41025 bp, 46 predicted proteins | sample 1606881 | NCBI WGS metagenome assembly OKVD01 (sample SAMN03281011, study PRJEB24777) | human gut metagenome | isolation source: fecal sample PR176 from 1 month old male Indian infant, caesarean delivered... | place: Singapore | collected 2006-01-13
CAAAACAGGCGTTGTATGATGCATACGTGGAAAGTGAGCGTTCATTGGATGAAATCATTGACTTGATTCGGAATGCCGATGAATGGATATAGGCTGGATTTAGTTGTAAAATTTCTGGAAGTTCACATATACCAGCATATGCTTTCCATTACACATCCCATGATCATGGACACGAGAATTGCAAAGGAATCCATATCGTTCTTGCAGAACTTCTCCTTGTCCGTCACCTCGTACAGTGCCTCTAAGATTTCGTTGCCCTTTTCTTCACCCACACCATTGCTTCCATGGATTTCCGCAAAAAGCTTGTCGAAGTCCTGGTAGAGAACGATGCTCTGCATCATCTGGAACATCTTCCCCCTCTGTGCAAAGATAATCGCCTGATCCAGCAGTTCCTCCGAGGCAATCCACAGGTTCCCGCCGTGTGTGACCACGGACTTCGTCCAGAAGAATTTCAGCTTATCCGCAGTGTCGCTGAATATGTATCTCACCAAATCCCGCTTATCTTCAAAATAAGTGTAAAAGCTTCCTCTGGATATTCCTGCATTCTGAATTATTTTATTGATGGAGACCTTTTCAAAAGGAACCCGGATGCATTCTTCCATGGCCGCGTCACGTATCGCTTTTTTCTTCTCCTCCGGCAACTTATTAAATCGTTCTGTCGGCATATTCTCACCCCTCTTTATCCGTTCTCACCCTTTTTCCGGCCAGCCATAATTTTAAGCGCAAAAGGTGACAACCTGTCACTTATTATAATGACATGTTGTCACCTTGTCAATAAAGGTTATACTTTTTTTATAAATTTTATGCTCATTTATTTTTTGCTGTCAAGAAGCTCTTTCAGAGCTTCATCACTTTCCTCAATCCAGATGTCTTCTTCTTCCTCATTAAGCCCCAGAAACCGGGCCAGAGTACGGGGATCGTCGCTGCCGTTCCACTCTTCCACGTAATCGTCAATCGCCTCAAATTCGACTTCACCTGCCAAATACCGGTCCTTAAACGTCATCATATATCTTTAGCCCTCCTGCTCCTTTATATTTCTGGAAACCGTGATTTCCTGGTTATCGATGTGCTCCCTCATGGCCTCCTTGGCTTCCTCCACCCGGCGCAGCTTCACAGCCTTTAAGATCTTGTCGTGCTCAAGAAGGAGAATCTGACGCTTATCCTCGTCCTTAATGTATTCCAGACGGTAACGGTACATCTGCTCCCTTAGATTGTTGAGAATCTGTACAAGCCTGTCGTTGCCGGTGCCTTTATAGATGACATCGTGATACGTCTCATCGTTCTCCGCGATCTTCATGGCATCTCCGCAGGCCACCGCAGCCTTAAATTCCTCCTGGGTCTGTTCCAGGGCATCTACCTCTTCCTCAGTCATTCTCTGACAGGCCAGTTCTATCGCCAGTTCCTCCAGGGAACGTCTCACCTCCAGGACATCACGAAGGCTCTTCTCGGAGATCTTCGCGACCTCGGCGCCCTTTCTCGGAATCATCAGCACCAGACCTTCCAGCTCCAGCTTTCTGATCGCCTCACGGATCGGTGTTCTGGAAACACCCAGACGCTCCGCCAGCTGAATCTCCATTAAACGTTCGCCCGGAGCCAGTTCTCCTTTTAAGATAGCCTGGCGCAGCGTATTGAAAACCACATCGCGCAGCGGCAGATATTCATTCATGTTCACCTTCAGATCATTTCCCATGGGAAACCTCCTTTGTATTGTAAAAATTAGTCAGATATACAGATTTCGCCAGATTGGCCGACTTGCCGTAACGCATTTCCTCGTAGGCCTCTTCCGCCGCCTTCGGGCTTGTAAATATTCCAAAAACCGTGGGTCCGCTTCCGCTCATCAGGGCATTTACGGCTCCCAGTGATTTTAACCGGTCCTTGATCTCCGCAATCACAGGGTATTCCGGTATTGTGACCGTCTCCAGCACATTGCCCAGCAGGGAGGCAGCCCCGTAAATGTCGCGTTCCCGGATAGCTGCTATCATGCCGTCAATGTCCGGATGGTCCGACGGACGCAGGGACGCGGCATCCAGATGCTCATATACGAATTTAGTGGAGACGCTGATGCCCGGTTTAGCAATCAGAACCTGGCACTGGGGAATAGGCGGCAGAGGCGTTAAAATCTCACCGATTCCCTCCGATAGCGCCGTCCCCCGCATCACGCAGTAGGGAACATCGGCCCCGATCTTCACGCCGCGTTCCATTAACGATTCCATGGAAAGCCCTAAGTTAAACATCTTGTTCACTCCGAACAGCACGGCCGCGGCATCGCTGCTGCCCCCCGCCATCCCGGCGGATACCGGAATAAACTTCTTTAAATGAATGGTGACTCCGTGGTTGATGTGGAACTCATCCATCAAAAGCTTCGCCGCCTTGTACACCAGGTTATTCTCGTTTACCGGAAGATAGTATAAATTGGTCTGGACGGTAATCCCCGGCGTCTCCTTTAAGTAAAGATCAATCTTATCATAAAGTCCGACTGTCTGCATAATCATACGGACCTCATGGTATCCATCCTCTCTCTTCTTAAGAACGTCGAGCCCCAGATTAATCTTCCCATAGGCCTTAAGTCCAAGATGTCTTATCATAGGCATAAATACCTCGCATTTTCTTAATCTCTTCAGATTGTACTTTTTCGTTATTTTGTATACAGTATTAAGTATAGTACGAAAGAGGAAAAAGCACAAGTCTTTTCTACGTTTTGTGGCCGCTCATTTTTGTCAATATTTCACAATTTTTTCTAATTATTCCGTTACAAAATGTATTTGACATTTATTTTCAGAAATGTATAATGTTTAATATCGAACGAGGGCGTTCCACTTAAGGAATGGCCCTCGTTTTTGTTGTCAACACCATAAAGTCACTCCACTAAGTTCGTGGAAGACCTCACTAAGTGGAGATGACATGTATCGCACGTAAGAGACCAAAATACGGTCTCTAAGTGCTCATAACAAGGAGGATATGCGGTATGAAAAAGCTGGAAATCATCATCAGACCGGAAAAGCTGGAGAATTTAAAAGCGATTCTGGAAGGCTGCAAGGTCAACGGCATCATGATCAGCAATGTCATGGGCTACGGCAATCAGAAGGGGTATACGCAGATGTACCGGGGTACCAAATACAATGTGAACCTGCTTCCAAAGGTAAAGGTGGAAACCGTGATTCCAAAGGAACTGGCGGATCCCATCATCGATGCGGTCGTCGATGAGATCAACACGGGAAATTACGGTGACGGAAAGATCTTCGTCTACGACGTTCAGGACGCCATCCGGATCCGTACCGGAGAGCACGGACGCGAGGCTCTTTAGCCCCCTGCTATCCCGTATCACCGGCCATGCGGCCGCGGTTTAACCGTACCACTTTAAACTCCATACAGAATCCAACATATAAAATTATCAAAGGGGATAATTGCTTACCGGCCGGTAAGCGGTTATCCCCTTCCTGCATCCATTCCCGGGATTCTGGCGGCGTTTACCAAAACAGTTCAGGAGGAGTAAAATTATGGAAGAAACAACCTTATTGATGAATATTATGTGGACCATGCTCGGCGCTTTTCTCGTTTATTTCATGCAGGCAGGCTTTGCCATGGTGGAAACGGGCTTCACCAGGGCAAAAAACGCGGGAAACATCTGTATGAAGAATATGATGGACTTCGTTCTCGGCTCCCTCTTTTTCTTCATTCTCGGCTTCCCTCTCATGTTCGGAAAGAATATCGCCGGCATCATCGGCGGATCCGGTTTTCTAAATCCCTATTCCCTGGCGGATGCAAACGGGATGATCAACGGACTCCCCATCGGCGTATTCATGATTTTCCATACGGTGTTCTGTGCCACTGCCGCGACCATCGTCTCCGGCGCCATGGCGGAACGGACGAAATTCTCTTCCTACCTCGTCTATTCGGCAGCGATCAGTATCTTCATCTATCCGGTGACCGGCCATTGGATCTGGGGCGGCGGATGGCTGGCAGAGATAGGCTTTCACGATTTTGCCGGTTCCACGGCCGTTCACATGGTTGGCGGCGTATGTGCATTTGTCGGAGCAAAAATCGTCGGTCCCCGGCTCGGGAAATACAACAGTGACGGGACACCGAACGCAATTCCCGGCCATAACATTCCCCTGGGCTTCCTGGGCGTGTTCATCCTCTGGTTCTGCTGGTTCGGATTCAACTGCGGTTCCACCACCGCCGCCTCCACCTCCCTGGGAGATATCGCCATAACTACGAATCTGGCGGCTGCCGCCTCCACTCTCGTTACCCTTTTATTCACCTGGGCCCGTTACGGCAAGCCCGATGTCTCCATGACTCTGAACGGAGCGCTGGCCGGTCTCGTGGCCATCACCGCCGGCTGCGATGTCGTCACTCCCTATGAGGCCATCATCATCGGCGTCATCGCCGGATTTGTCGTCGTACTCGCCATCGAGTTCATCGACAAGGTGGTCCGTGTGGATGATCCGGTAGGCGCCGTAGGCGTACATGGCTGCTGCGGTCTGGTGGGAACTCTGCTGACTGGTGTATTCGGCGAAGGCTGCAGCTTCGTCACACAGCTGACCGGAGTCGTATCCGTGCTTGTGTACGCGGCGGTGCTGGCATTCCTTATCTTCACAGTGATCCGCCTGACCATCGGCCTGCGGGTATCCGATCAGGAACAGCTGGACGGACTGGATATGCATGAGCACGGCATGACCGCATACTCCGGATTCCGGATCGATAAATAATCACGCTTTCCCTCATATTATCTATATACTTCATAACCCCCGCCGGCAGTACACCGCCGGCGGGGGTTATGACTGTGAACTTAAGTCCTGGGACTCTCCTTATAAGTACGCTTCCATCTCTTCTTCCATGTTCTTTAAATATTCTGCATACTCCTTGAATTCCTGAGCCGCCTTCTCTTCCAGCTTCTGGCTGCCTTTATAGCAGATGCGGTGTTCCATGCTCGCCCACAAGTCCATGGACATGGTCCGAAGCTGTATCTCCACGGGATAATACTCCATGCCGTCCGTGTGATAGACGGGGACGCCGAACACGATGTGATAGCTTCTGTAGCCGTTAGGCTTGGGATTGCTGATGTAGTCACACTCCTTGATCACTACGATATCGGTCTGTTTCTTAAGCAAAGACACCACAGCGTAAATATCACGCACAAAATAGCAGATTACGCGGATTCCCGAAATATCAGTCAGGCAGTCCCTGGCGGATTCCACGTCGCTCTCGTAGCCTCTGCGGATCAGTTTCTGTTCTATGCTTTCTTTCTTTTTAACTCTGTCCTGCACATGGTGAATGGGATAATTCTGGTATTTGCGCCGGTAATCGTCATTCAACACTTCGACGCGGACGCGAATGTTCTTCAGCGCGTCCTCATAAGGCTGGATAAACACAACATACTCCTCTTCCGTCATATGCCACCTCCCGGATTTTTCAAAACCAACCATACTGGGGATTATTATACCTCATTTTTGTGTCCATCCCATGTCCAAATTCTAAAAAAAGCGTTGTGCTTTCTGAACTTTTTCTGATCAGAATCACAACGCTTTCTTCTATATAATATAGCCGGTCTTATCAACGATTACTGTTCTGCCGGCTCTTCTTTCTTAACTTCCTCCTCTTTTACCGTTCCCACTGCCTTTAATGCCTCTTCCTCATCGGCAAAGATCGGTCTCATATCGCCGTCTTCACGATCTTCCTTCGGCATATACTTCTGAAGGATCGGAGATAAGATATAGGAGTTGATAAATGCAAGAAGCGGGAATCCAAAGAGCACGCCAAACATCATGATCTGCGGAATCATCACCATCGCCACAACCACAGCCACATCGATGACGATGATCGCGATTGTCTGAAACAAATGACGGATGGACATGAAAAACGCATTGAAAAACGTTCTCTTTATGGTATTATAAAATCTGGACTGTAGCGGGAATATGTAGGTTATAATCGCCAGATAAATAATGGACATCGCAAGGAAAATCGTTACCATGACTGTCTTAAACTGCTGGGACATGTTAAACCCGCCCCTTGTAAAGAACAGCATGTCAAAGCCCAGAATAAGGCCCACAGCCAGCATGATCAGCCAGATAATAGTCGCCTGCCTGAAGTTCTCCTTAAAGGACTTGAAAAAGGACCGGATTGTGTATCCGTCATCATTCCTCGCAAGCTTCAGCGTTACGTAATATACAGCGGTCGTAGACGCCCCGATTGTAAAAATGGGAATACTGCACACGAACCACAGTACGTTCAGTATGATCAGATCTCCAAACTTTCCGATAAAACGCCAGACAGGATTATCATAATTAAAAAAACCAGACAGCATAAGTCGTACCCCTTCTCTTTCCTTTGAGTGTGTCCGGTGGAAATGAGTATACAGACACGCTCTAGTAGCATTACAAAGTATTATAGCGAATCCTGTCCCAAAAAGCAAACATTCTTCTTTATTTCATGAAAATTTCACAATTATTATGCCGGGGTTGTGGTATAATGTGGTATACAATGAGCAATTGCCTGGGCCTTTGGCCCCCGCTCAACCGGAACCGGATTAATCCGGGCCGACTAATTCACGAAAGAGGTTTGACTATCCATGACACCTTATGAAAATGTTACTTTTAAAGAACGGCTGCATGAGGAAGCCGCCAAGCTTAAAGAGATGTCTTTCAGAGACAAATTCTGGTATATCTGGGAATACTATAAGTTTCCTATCATCGGGGTTGTGATCGCGGTTTTTCTGGTGGGTTCCATCGGAGGCGCCATGTATAACAACCGTTTTGACACCGCGCTGAGCTGTGCCGTCTTAAACAGCCGCTATGACAGTGAGACGCTGACCGTGGACCAGTATTTCAACGAGGGCTTCCGCGCCTTTATCGGACTCGACGAAAATACGAAGATCGATGTGGACTATTCCATGTCCCCTTCTTTTGATGAATCGGCCATGAACGAGTACTCCTACGCGGAGCTGGCAAAGTTGACTGCCATGATCTCCAGCAAGGGACTGGACGTCATGATCGGACGCCCGGATGTCATTGACCATTACGGAGAGATGGACGGATTTCTCAATCTGGAAGAAGCCCTCCCGGCGGATTTATACGAGCAGATAAAGGATTACCTCTATCCGGTCACCAATGCCGAGACCGGCCAAGAAGCGTTCTGCGGCATCCGCATCGGAGATACCTCCTTTGGCGAGAAGACCGGCCTGATCCTGGAAAATCCGGTTCTCACCATTATGAGCAACTCGCCTCATACAGATACAGCAATCCAGCTGATTCGCTACATTTTTGAGCAGTAAGACGAAAGCCAAGTGATTCGGCCAGACGTATGGAGGCCGTATTTCCTTCCTCAATGACCGCGCAGATACAACCGGTCAGCCGGTCGGTACCATAATTTAAGATTTCCCTGCACGCCTCCTTCGCATAGCCGGAGCGTCGCCAGGGAGTGAAGATGTGATATCCCAGTTCCAGCGGGGTATCCTCTTTTTTTTGCGGCGGAGAAGGTTCTGCCTGCCGGGACTCTGTTTGTTGGATTTCTGCCTGCCAGGACTCTGTTTGCTGGATTTCCCCATTCAGGAATTCTGCGGTTGGCTGAAACAGCCCGGCCTTTCCGATCACGGTCATACTCTCCTTTTCCACCACCGCCCAGATTCCGTATTCAAAGAACCGGTACTGGTTGTCGATATATGCGGCCAGTTTCTCTCTGCTGTAAAAAATCGTATCACCGGGCCCCGCATCTTCCGAAATCATGTGCGCGGCATCCTCCGCCGTGAATTCCCGGATCACCAGCCGCTCCGTCTCTGCGATGATCCAGGGCATATGAAGCCTTCTTCTCACCACCCGCTCCAGAAACTCCTCATCGGCATCCTCCGCACACTCCACAACGTAGTCCGCAGGGGCAAGGCTCTGGCCGCTTCTGTTTTTGTCCCATAAACCAATGATGGCCCCGCCAGCCGCATACGCGGCCGACAGGACCTCCTGTTCGCTGGAAATGGTGACAGTATACGGCGTACCGCTGATGAATACGGTTCGTTTCTCTGTCATACAATCATCCTCTGTCTTAATCAGTACTTCTTATTAGTACTTCCTAATTAGCATTTCTCCGGTTCCGGATACTCTGTGCCGAAAGTCTCCACTGTCATGGATTTGATCTTCTGCTCTTTCATCGGGCGGTCGTTGTAATCTGTGCGCACATCGGCAATTTTATTCACAATATCCATTCCCTCGGTAATCTTGCCGAATGCCGCGTAGGAACCGTCCAGATGCGGGGAAACCTTGTGCATAATAAAGAACTGGGAGCCTGCGGAGTTCGGGTTCATCGCTCTGGCCATGGACAGCACGCCCTCGGTGTGCTTAAACGCGTTGTTAAATCCATTCTGGCTGAACTCACCCTTAATGGAATATCCCGGGCCTCCCATTCCGTTTCCGTCCGGGCAGCCGCCCTGGATCATAAAGCCGTTAATGACTCTGTGGAAAATCAGTCCGTCATAAAAACCTTTTTTTACCAGACTTATAAAATTATTTACTGTGTTCGGAGCAATCTCAGGATAGAGCTCGGCCTTCATGATATCGCCATTTTCCATGGTTATTGTAACAACCGGATTATTCATATTATTATTACTTCCTTTCTCTGTACCATGCATTCTGTACAACCTGAAAGTATTTTACCAAATCTGTCCCGGCTTTTCAAGACGGTTGACAGTATTTACAATTCTTTTCGGAACAGTAAAGGCCATGCCAGGCTTTTGTTCACATTTTGTTTAAATTTCATTCAAAAACCTTTTACACAAATAACATGATTTCTTCATGATTCGTGGATATACTTTAATTGTAAACAAATAAATAGCTTATAAGATTTTTTTCATAATACTCGAGCTGATAATTTATTATCAGCTCTCCTCCCTTTTTCAAACAAATATATTAAAGAGAGCCTCTCCGCTGCGGAGAGGCTCTTTTCGGCTGCTGCCATATCAGTTTTTTCCGGTCTGTATTTCCTCCTCTTTTCCCTTGGGAAAGGTTACTTCCTTCATCAAAAAGATTAAAGCCGCAATATTGGGCAGCGCCATCAGGCCGTTCCAGATATCGGACAGCTCCCACACCGTTTCCAGTCTGGCCACACAGCCTAAGAACACCGCTCCCAGATAGAGGAACGTATACGCCTTTCCCCGCAGAATCCGAGAGAGAAGCAGGAAATGACCGTGCTCCTTCAGCCGTTCGGCCAGATAGCCCGACGCCTGCCGTCCCAGATAGTACCAGGCGATAATGGTGGCAAATGCGAACAGCATCATCGCTGCCGACACGAGATACTCTCCTAGGCCGCCCAGCCGTTTGGAAAAACAGTAGGCCGTGAGAGCCGCTCCATCGTATCCGGAGCCTGCCGCGTCTCCGCCGGTCATGCAGAGGATGACAAGGGCTGTCATAGTACAGATCAAAATGGTATCGAAGAACACTTCGAACATGGCCCACATGCCCTGCTGCTCCGGCGTCGTCTCCTCAGCCGCTCCATGCAGAACAGCCATGCTGCCCAGTCCGGCCTCATTGGAAAACACGCCTCTGGACATGCCATACTGAAGGCTCTTGGAGATTCCATATCCCGCAGCCCCAGATACAGCCGCACCAGGCTTCAGCGCATCGTGAAAAATCGAGGCGAAAATAGCGGGGATCTGGTCGTAGCACGACATGATGACCACCATGGAAAACAGCATGTAAATCCCGGCTGAAATGGGAACCAGCCGTTCGGAAACCATGGCGATCCGGCCGATTCCGCCAAAAATCACGAGAAAGACGATGCCGGTCAGGATTACTCCCACCACCTCCGGGCGGCTCCCAAACGTATATTGGAAGGTTTCCGCGATGGAATTGGACTGTACCATACTCCCCATCCCCAGCGATACCATGACACAGAAGAAGCTGTACAGCATTCCCAGCCACGGCATATGCATTCCGCGCTCCAGGTAAACCATGGGACCGCAGATCCATTTGCCCTTCTTATCCCGGTAACGGTAACGGATACCAAGCATGGTCTCCGCATAGCCTGTCATCATGCCGATGGCGGCGGACACCCACATCCAAAAGAGTGCTCCCGGCCCCCCTGCGGTGAGTGCGGTCGCCACTCCCACGATATTTCCGGTCCCGATGGTAGCCGCCAGAGCCGTACAGGCCGTCTGGAACTTTGTCACGGCGCCTTCCTCTTCCAGTTCCTCTTCCCGTATGCTTCCGATGGTCATCTTCCACCAGTACGGCAGCCTTCTGATCTGGAAAAAACCGGACTTCACCGTATAAATAATGCCGATCCCCAGAAACAGGACCAGCAGCCATGGCCCCCAGACAAGCTCATGAATTCTATGTATCATCGATGCCGCTCCAATTTGCTTTTATTAAGACTTATTCGGAGAGACAACGTTCTATGCATGGTACAGGCTGTCGGTTACATCGGACAGCAGTACCTCACAATTTGTCCCGTAAAAAATATCATCCCGGCCGCTCATCATCCGGCAGAATTCCTCGAATTTCCCCCAGGTGTCATGGTAGTCAAACTCGTAGCTGTGCCCCCAGATATAGTATATCTGCGGCGTATCCGGCTGTATTTTCAGGAACGCCTCTCCCAGCTCTGTCATCCGGTCAAACTCGATATGATAAACGGATGGCTGAAACCGGTAAAGGTCCTGCTGCACATCAAAGCGGCAGCAGGAGGTAATAGTCCTGGCATATTTCATAGTCGTATGATTTCTTATGACTGACGCCACCCGCTCGTCGTTGTTGATACCGCCGCCAGGGTAAGCCATTCCCACAACCGCCTTTCCGGTAAGACGCTCCAGGTTTATCCGGTCCTCCTCCACCTGACGGATGATCTCCGGTTCCTCCAGCTCCGTCAAATGCGGATGGGTCAGTGTATGCACAGCCACCTCGTGATTCCTGTAAAGTTCACCGACCTCCTCCGGCCGGATCTTATTGTGATTTACCCACATATTTTCCCGCCACAGAGTACCGGATTTTCCCAGCAGTTCGGAATTAATGTTGAAGGTCGCCTTTAACCCGTAGCGGTCAAACAGCTCCACCAGCCGCCGGTCCTGTGTCACGCCATCATCGTAGCTGAAGGTCAGTGCCTTCATTTTTCCATGAAACATGGTCTCACACCCCTTTCTCTTATTCAAAAGTAATATTATCACAATACTGCAGAGTGAGCACCTGTTTCCCGTGATTTATTCCTCTTCCCAGGCAGAGATCACGGAATATAATAATAAAAAATAAACAGGAATAAAATTTCCATTAAAAATCACACTATATATTACACCATGCGAGGCGGGATGTGGTATAATGTGCGTATAGGGCAGGGCATCTGAAATTTCTGCGTTTCAGCTTCTCTGCCCGGGATCGTCAGTCTCTTCGATTCACTCACCGGTTTTCGCTGACTATCCCCCAAAATACTCCATCAAGAGGTGATCAAATGCCTGGATTTACCACCCATTATCTACTCGGCGTCAAAGCATACAATGATCTTCCGAACAACCAGCTAAGAAGAATCATCTCCAAATACCGCTGGCTCTATCAGTTAGGGCTGCAGGGCCCCGATATGTTTTTCTACAACATTCCAATCCTGCGCCACCGCGACTACCGAAACGTAGGTTCTTACATGCACGAGAACCACGTGAGCGCCTTTTTCGCCGTTTGCTTAAACCATCTGGCCACCATCGAGTCGAAGCAGCAGCGAGAGCAGGCTATCTCCTACTTAAGCGGCTATTTCTGTCACTACGTTGCGGATTCCATCTGCCATCCCTACGTGTATGGACGGATCGAATACGACATTAAGAATTCAGGTAATTATTACCATGGCCTTCACGCCACGCTGGAGAATGACATCGACGCCCTTCTTCTTATGAAATACAAAAAGAAAAAGCCGTCCCAGTTTAACCAGGCGGCCACGATCTGTTTAAACGGACTGGAAATGCAGTTTATCTCCGGTTTCCTCTCGTCCTGCATCAATGAAGCCTACTATCCGATCAACTACCGGAACAATTTCCGCGTAACGCCCCGGATGGTGTCCCGCTCCATTCTGGCCATGCGCATCGGATGCCGCACACTGGCCGATCCCAGGAGCCGCAAAAGAAACAGCATCGCCGTGGTAGAAAATCTGCTTTTGAAGAATCCCATCGCTTCCAAAAAGCTGGTAACCGACATACCGCCGGATCCGGTCAGAGCCATGAACTTAGATCACGAGACCTGGTGTAATCCATGGGATAAACGTCTGGCTTCCCAGGCATCGTTCCCGGATCTCTTCCACCAGTCCATGCGGAAATGCAGCGACGTATTCTACTTATTTAATGAAGAGCTGATATCAACCATTCCGCTCTCTCATCAGGACCATGGAGCGCTGTTAAAGGAACTGGGCAACTACTCCTACCACAGCGGCCTGGCAGTATCTTAGAGCGCGTTTGAAAATTGCTTTCCGTCAGCTGTGCGTCACACTTTGTGGGAGATTTGCCCCCGATGAAGGAGGCGTAGTGGGCTACGCTGACTGAATTGGGGGCAAATATGCCGCGAAGTGGGGCGGGCAGATGGCGGGAATGAATTTTCAAACACGCTCTGGGATTCTCAGGATGTTAAAAGGTGCAGACGCGAATAGGGAATTCGCTGCTGCACCTTTTATTTCTCGTATCTGTACGGTCTCGGTAAATCGATTATTCCTGGTTTTCCTCATCGCTGTCTTCCACTTCTTCTCCCATGTCCTCTTCTGCAGACGTTGGCTCCATAATCTTTGCGCCTTCTACCGGCACAATAGCCTCGTTGGAACCGGCCGGGATCGTCATATTCACCAGCCATACGGACTTATCCGTCATCATGCCGTCCGGCATAACGATAAGATTAAGCGTATAGTCCTGGAAGAATCCGCCATAGGAATCCTCGGTAGAGGTCTCAATGGAGAAGTCCTGTACTGCTGCCTCATCGTTGATCGTTCTCACAACCGCATTGGCAAAGGCCACGGCCTCCTCCGGGGTGGCTCCCGCGTTCATCATCAGCGTTAAATCGATAGTCTTCTTATCCGGATCCACACTGTAATTGACGCTCACCGCCTTCGGGTAATCCTCGTTATTTAAGTACTCTTCATCCAGATCATCTCCGATCTGTCCCCAGTCCAGCACAATCCCTTCCTGAGTTTCAAATACCGGCTCCGCAGGCCCTCCTGTCACAATATTGCTTTTGGTACAGCCAGCCAGCAGCATTGCCGTAATTCCACATATAATTAACACTTTTTTCTTCATGATCAATTTCAGTCCTCCTTTTTTCTGCACGAGGCTATTATATCGGATGCGGCTTCATTTTTGTAGTGGTTTTGGAAAAAAGTCAGAAAATCTTCACAATTAATTCTTGCATTTTCTGGATAACCATGGTATTATGTTCAATATCAAATTTATTTTTACTTTTTTGAACATTTAGGAGGTACTATCATGGACCAGGATGAAAAAAAATACTTGATGAAGAAGCTGGACTGGGTTACGACCATCGTCCCGTTCGTCTGTGTTCTTATACTCTGTCTTTTATTTATGGTGTTCCCGCAGAAATCGACCGATACGCTTTCGTCGATCCGTTTCTTCCTCGGCAATGAATTTGGCAGCTACTACTTACTGATCGGACTCGGCGTCTTTCTCTGCTCACTCTACATGGCATTTTCCAGATACGGAAAGATTAAGCTGGGAAATATAGAAAAGCCGCAGTACTCCAATTTTAAATGGGGAACCATGATGTTTACGGCAGGCCTTGCGGCCGACATTCTCTTCTACTCGCTCTGCGAGTGGGTGCTCTATGCCAATGAACCGCACATTGCAGACATGGGAACATTTCAGGACTGGGCTTCCACCTACCCCCTCTTCCATTGGGGACCGATTCCCTGGAGCTTTTATATGGTGCTGGCCGTGGCTTTCGGCTTCATGCTTCACGTCAGGAAGCGCACCAAACAGAAGTATTCTGAGGCCTGCCGCCCGATCCTTGGAAAACACGTGGATGGGATCGGGGGAAAAGTCATCGACCTGATTGCCGTATTCGCGCTGCTGGCAGGGACGGCTACCACATTTTCCCTGGCCACTCCGCTGCTCTCCATGGCGGTCAGCCGCGTAACCGGGATCCCGGAGTCCAACATGCTGACAATTGTAATCCTTGTCATCATCTGTGTCGTCTACACCATCACCGTTTATTTCGGTATGAAGGGCATCGCCAAGCTGGCGGCCTCCTGTACCTGGCTCTTCGTCGGCCTGCTGCTCTACGTACTGATCGGCGGCGGAGAAGCCCGCTATACCATTGAGACGGGAGTTGCGGCTATCGGCAACATGGTGCAGAATTTTATCGGCTTATCCACATGGACCGACGCGCTGCGCACCTCGTCTTTCCCGCAGAACTGGACCATCTTCTACTGGGCTTACTGGATGGTGTGGTGCGTAGCCACCCCGTTCTTCATCGGTACCATCAGCAAGGGACGCACCATCCGCCAGACAGTGCTCGGCGGATACTGCTTCGGACTGTCGGGAACATTTACCTCCTTTATCATACTCGGCAACTACAGCCTGGCGCTGCAGACGAAGGGACATCTGGATGTCATGGGCATCTACGCAGCCACCGGGGATTTATATCAGACTATCATGGCCATCTTCGAGACGCTTCCGCTGGCGAAGCTGGGGCTTATCCTGCTGGCAGTCACCATGATCGCCTTTTATGCCACCTCCTTCGATGCCCTTACCATGGTGGCTTCGTCCTATTCCTACAAGGAACTGCCGTCCGACGCCCAACCCGATAAGCACGTGAAGCTGTTCTGGGCCATACTGCTGATGCTGTTCCCTATTGCCCTCATTTTTTCAGAGAACTCGATGGCGAATCTGCAGACCGTATCCATCATCGCGGCATTCCCCATCGGAATCATTATTCTGTTGATACTCTTCAGCTTCTTTAAGGATGCGAGGGAATATTTAGACCACTGTGAAAGCGGAGAGATACCTGGAAATGAAATCGAAAAAGAAAAGACCAGGGCGAATTAATCGTCCTGGTCCAGATCATTGAATATATCGGAATCAAAGAATTCGCGGATGGTCATCCCAAAGCCATCGGCGATTTTTTTAATGTTGCAGATTCCGGGGTTCTTGCTCTTTCCATTCATAATACTCTTAAAGGTTGATGGCGGTATCCCTGCCTGAAAGGTCAGAGAATATCCCGTCAGACGCTTCTGCCTGCATAGCTGTTCAATCCTCTTACTGGTTGCTTCACATATCGTCATGACCGAATCCCTCCTTTTTTCTTTAGTGTAACTAAAAAAATTGTAGAATTCGGTCGATATAATGTCCGATTGGAAATATTTTCCAGCAATCTATACGCCCAGTAGACATTAAGTAATCAATCCATGATTTTTATTTTCATGCTGGAGTGAGAGGGTATCTGTTTCTCTTTTGGCGGCGGGGTCATATAATCTCCGTAGACCCAGGTCAAAACCTCATGCCATCCCTTAGGCGCCATGAGCAAGGTGTCCTCGAACGGCAAATCCACCGTCTCCTCGCACCACTCCTTCTGAAGCGTCACATACAGGTAATCCGGCTGGTAGTTGCTGTAATAGCGCAGGGGGCTCTTTCCTTTTCTGTCCTTCACCGCTGCCATATGCTGCAGCTTTCTGATGACGCTCATGGGAGTCAGCCTGCCCACGGTGGACAGTATCCACACGCAGATTCTTCCCATCACGCCGTACTTTCCGAAGTCCAGCTTATAGCGGTGTCCCATGGCCAGTCCGTAAATCGCCGTGTGCAGAAACAGAGTCCAGGTGGATGCCGCCTTGTTGGCTGGAAGCTCATCAATCGTAAATAAATCCACCCAAAGGTGATTCAGCTTACCTCCGTAATACTGCATCTCCTCCGTATCCTCATGCATCTGGCTCTTCTCATAGATTATCCTGGCCGTAAAATCGAAAAATGCCTTCCCGTCCCGCAGATCCTTCGGCTCCACCAACGTCATTCCCTCCGGCAGTTCTCTTTTAACCACCTTCAAAAATGCGTCGTAATTCGGCCTGGTGAACGCCACGTCCGCATCATCATCCCACGGGATGAAGCCCTTATGGCGCACCGCACCCAAGAGAGTTCCCGCATCCAGGACATACTTTATCCTGTATTTCCGGCAAATCCGGTCAATTTCCTTCAAAATAGCCAGGTTCGCCTCATGGACTTTTTTAAGATCGTAATTCTCCATTTGGTTTCCTTCTCCCCATGAATCCCCACGTCCGGGCTTCTTTCGTTTAACTGTTTTTCTTTACTGCTTCTATAATAGTCTCGGCCATATAATCAATCATCACATCCGTCATTCCCGGATAGACTCCGATCCAGAACGTATCGGCCATAATCCGGTCAGTGTTCTTTAACTCTCCGACGATCCGGTATCCGGTCTTTTCCGCACGCATCTCGTCGAAGCATGGATGCTTTGTCAAATTGCCCGCGAACAGCATTCTGGTCTGCACACCGTGCGACTCTACATACTGCACGATTCCGTTCCGGTCCACGCCTTCCCGGCAGGTAATAAGAAAACCAAACCAGCTTGGCTTTGAATTCGGGCACGGCTCTGGAAGGATCAGCTGCTCTTCCACCGCTGAAAGCGCGGCACGAAGCCGGTCAAAATTATGGCGGCGGCGTTCCACAAAGGTCGGGAACTTCCCTAGCTGGGCACATCCAATGGCAGCCTGCATGTCTGTCGCCTTTAAGTTGTACCCAAAGTGCGAGTAAACGTACTTATGGTCGTACCCCAATGGAAGCTCTCCAAACTTTCGGTCGAAACGGTGACCGCACATGTTGTCTCTTCCCGATGGGCAGACACAGTCACGGCCCCAGTCACGGAACGACCGGATGATCTTGTTCAGCATTGGGTTATTCGTGTAAACAGCGCCGCCCTCTCCCATCGTCATATGGTGAGGCGGGTAGAAGCTGGAGGTACCGATATCTCCGATGGTGCCTGACAGCCGTTCCTGTCCGTCTATGGTGTATCTCGTTCCAAGTGCGTCGCAGTTGTCTTCCACCAGCCACAGATTATGGAGGTCACAGAATGCTTTCACCGCCGCCAGATCGAAGGGATTGCCGAGGGTATGGGCAATCATTACGGCTTTGGTCTTCTCGGAGTACGCCTCCTCCAGCATCGTCACATCAATATTATACTGCGGAATCGTCACATCCACGAATACCGGCACAGCGCCGTACTGGATGAGCGGCGTCACCGTGGTTGGGAAACCGGCGGCCACTGTAATAACCTCATCACCGCGTTTCACCCGGCGTTCGCCAAGAAGCGGAGACGTCAGTGTCATAAAGGCCACAAGGTTCGCGGAAGAACCGGAATTCACCAGAGAACAGTACTTCACACCCAGATATCCGGCCAGCTCCTTTTCAAATTCATCCGTATACCGGCCGGAAGTCAGCCAGAACTCCAGGGAACTGTCTACCAGATTCACCATCTCATTTCTGTCATACACGCGGGACGCGTAGGGAATCCTGTCTCCCGTTTTAAATGGCTCCTTTTTATTATGGTAAGTATCGCAGTAAGCTCCCACCATCTCCAGAATCTGCTGTCTCGCTTCCTGTTCTGTCTTATTTTCAAACATGGTATCTTTCCTCTCTAAAAAATTCTCTTATCTGCCTGTCCATCACAGCCAGCATATCTTCACCTGCCAGATAGTCCTTTGTCCACTCCACCGTTTTCTCCACGGCCTCTTTCACGCCATAGCGGGGGCTCCAGCCAAAGGTTTTTTTAATCTTGGAGCAGTCCAGCTTCAGGAAATTGGCCTCATGAGGGCCTCCGTCATACCGGTTCACCCACGTGATGCCGCCGCCCCAGGCAGCCATAAATAAATCCGCCAGTTCACCGGTGGTCACGCAGTCCCTGTCGTCCGGGCCCACATTATAGTATCCCTGAAAGTTCATATCTTCATACTGTTTCATGGCGATAGCCATATAAATCGCCAGCGGCTCCAGCACCAGCTGGTATGGCCGCGTGGAGTATGGATTCCTGACTACGATCTCTCTGCCGGCCGTCGCCGCGCGGATGCAGTCGGGAATGATCCTGTCGTTGGCGAAATCACCTCCGCCGATGACATTCCCCGCCCGGGATGTGGACACCGCCGTATGGCCGTCCGCAAAAAATGACTTCGCGTAGCTGTGTGTCACCAGCTCGGAACAGGATTTGCTGTTGGAGTAGGGGTCAAATCCATCTAAGGGATCGCATTCCCGATAGCCGTATTCCCATTCCCTGTTTTCATATACCTTGTCCGTAGTCACATTTAAAAATGACTTCACACACGGATTCTTCCGGATGCACTCCAGCACGTGAACCGTGCCCATCACGTTCGTCTCGTACGTATATACGGGTTCTTTATAGGAATCCCGCACGATGGGCTGTGCCGCCAGATGAAACACCAGCTCCGGCTGTGTTCTCTCAAACACCTCCATCAGATGGGGCAGATCCCGGATATCCCCGATCACCGAATCCATGGTGTTATGAAGCCCTGCGACGTAAAAGAGGCTGGGGTCTGTCGGCGGCTCCAAAGAATATCCCGTCACCGCTGCCCCTGCTTCCTCAAGCATCCGGACAAGCCAGGAGCCCTTAAAACCGGTGTGTCCTGTCACCAGTACTTTTTTTCCTTTATAAAATGTGCGGAATTCCTGCCACATTTCCTTTGTCCATTCTGTCATATGAATTCTATTCTCCTGTATCAATTCGATTCTCCCACATGTATTCAATTCCCCTGTATCAGTTTTCCCAGATCTTCCAGGGTGCCGCTCCTGTCTGCCATAAGGCCTCCAGTTTCTGCATCTCACGCTGCGTATCCATGCACTGCCAAAACCCGGTGTGATGGAAACTCATCAGCTGTCCCTCTGCGGCCAGACGCTGCAGCGGTTCTTTCTCAAATACCGTGGTGTCATCCTCCAGATAGGAGAATATGTCCGGATTCAGGACCATGAAACCGCCGTTGATGAGGCTGGCGTCCTTCTCATCCTTCTCACGGAAGGAACGGACCGCGTTGTCATCGCTGATGTCCAGAACCCCCTTCATCTGCGCGATGTTCACCGTCGTCATGGTGGCCGTCTTTCCATGCTCCTTATGGAACTTCACAAGGGCATTCAAATCCACGGTGCACACACCGTCGCCGTACGTCATCATAAATGGCTCATCGCCGATATACGGCTGAATCCGCTTGATTCTTCCGCCTGTCATCGTGTTTAAGCCCGTGTCGACCAGAGTCACCCTCCACGGTTCAGAATAGTTATTATGAACCTCCATCTTATTATTGGCAAGATCGAAGGTCACATCCGATGTGTGAAGGAAGTAGTCCGCAAAAAACTCCTTCACCACATACTGCTTATATCCAAGGCAGATCACAAAATCGTGAAAGCCAAATTCGGAATAGTATTTCATAATATGCCATAAAATCGGCCTGCCCCCGATCTCGATCATAGGCTTCGGCTTTAAATGGCTTTCTTCGCTGATTCTGGTTCCTAATCCACCGGCCAGCAGTACTACTTTCATCTGTATATCCTCCTTGTTATGAGCACTTAGCGGACGTCTTTTGGCCGCTTACGTGCGATACATGTCATCTCCACTTAGTGGTTCATTGCTGTTACTCATATTCCTCATATGCTCTGCGGTAATAATGCATGAGAAGCTTCACAACGGGCTTAGGCCACATCTTTGCAAACATCTCCGCTTCCTCCCGCGCCCGGCTGTTGTCCTTAATACAGGCCTTCGTTGTGGCCTCCTCGTGGACCCTGTAATACATTAACGGCCGTTCTATACAGATAAAGCGGCCGCCCCGCTCCGCCAGCTTCCACAGCGTGTCCCAGTCCAATGCGAACTGGTACGGCGAATCAAAGAGCGGTTCTCCCAGAAGTTCCTTGTTGTACGTACATGCCGGACAGCAGATGGAGTTTCCAAACAGCAGCACGCTCCTCTTGACAGCCCGCAGATGGCTGAGCGGACGGAGCCGCAGCGGCAGCCGCAGAAAACGCTTGATGAACTCTACTTTTTCAAACTTTACAAGCGTATCCTTCTTCACCACCGTATACCCGCCGGTAAACAGCGTCATATCGGGATACCGCTTCCAGGACTCCAGAAGCAGCTTTACATAATCCTTCTGATACATATCGTCCTGATGTGCAATGGTCACGAAACGGGAATCTGCCATGTGATACGCAAAATTCCAGTCATCCATAATCCTGCTCTTTCCTTCGCGCACATGAACGGGAATGCCGTACTTGTCCGCCATATCCATAATATAGGGGCTGGGTGTGGAAGTACAGAGAATAATATCCGACGGCACGCTCTGCCCCTTCAGGGAACGGATACACGCCTCTAAATATGGAGAATCGCGGTATGCGCAGACTGCAAATGTATGTGGCTTCATTATATTTTACTCTTTCTATGCGTGGTTTTCTACCTCACTAAGTGTTCCTAGTATACCATAAACATCCTCAAACAATCTACCCTATTCATTATTTTGAAAGAATTTCTAATTCCTGCCACAGCTTGTCTCAGCCATTACATTTATGCATGGACCGCCGCCGCCATTGTTTTCCGGTTCTTTTTCGGTTTCAAAGCGCTTCCTTCACCAAAAGCCGGATGGCGGCTGTCCCGTTCCGAGGTGAGAATCGTCATGTCCTCCGGAATGGGCCACCGGATTCCAATGGTTTCATCATTCCACGGAATGCCGCTCTCATCCTCCGGATGGTAATAATCGGACAGCTTAGCATAAAGAATCAGGCTTGCCGGATTCTTGTGCCGGAGCGCGGTCGCTTCAGCGGCTCTATTTCCTTAGCGCGGAGTGCACATCCCCCGAAGGGTTATGGTTTCATTGGATGCCCTTTCCTATGAAACCATAAAAAACAGCAGTATCTGAAAGCACCAGAAAGCCATGTACAAAACCTTCCGGTACATACAGCATATTCTTCTTTTCTGCGGAAAGTACGGTGCCGAACCACTGGCCATACGTCCTGGATCCGTCTCTGATATCGACCACTGCGTCAAACACCTCTCCGCTCACGACACAGACCTGCTTTCCCTGTTGATAGTTTTTTTTAAAAATGCATCCCTCTGAGTGTCCCCTTCGCAGACATGGATAAATTGTCCTGCACAAATACCATGTCCAGCCCCGCCTCCCGGAAGCTGCCTGCATGGTATGCCTCAAGGTTATATCCTCTCTCATCCGAGAACACCTGAGGCTCCACGAGATAAAGCCCTTCTATGTTCCCGCACTGCTCAAACTTAAAACCGGCCATTCCTTTTCCTCCTGATTTTTACATAGCCAGGCTTATACTCAGCTAACCCTTTATGTGGCTAACCATTTACTCTGCTAACTGGAGTATACAGGGTGACGTCAGGTCACGGTCAAGCACTATTTTTTACTGCCGTTCACGGCCCTGCCGGCCTCTGAATTGTAATCTGTTTTTTCTATGGCTGAGGCCAGAACCAGTTTCTTCATTGACGAATATCTCTTTTTAGTATAAGCTATGGAAAGGAATCTTATTTATCAGCATTTACCAATAAAGGAGCATGTACCAATGAGCATTCGACTGATTGCCTCCGACATGGATGGCACCCTTCTTGACCCATATACAAATATTTCTCAGGCCAACATCGACGCAATTCACCGTCTGCCCGACTATGGCGTAGAATTTTTAATCTGCAGCGGCCGTGACCACCACGATGCAAAAGGAATGATGGACAGCTGCGGCATTACCTGTGGCTATATCTGTTTGAGCGGGGCCGTCATTTATGACCAGACCGGAGCACAAATGGTCAATCTTCCAATGAACAAACAGAATTTAAAGGATATCAGCCACGTTTTCGGAGAGTTCGGGGCTGCTATGGATGTTCTGACCTCTCATGGCCGCTACTCCACTGCCGATCCGGAGAGAAAAATCCTGGAGCTTTACGACTTTTTAAATGGCCGCGCTCCATTTTCTGGAGAAATTCCTGACGAAATCCGGGCTGCCGCCAAAGAGCGCATGGACACCATGACCTTCGTCCAGGACTTGGGTGAAATTCCCGCAGATGCGGATATCTACAAAATCTGTGGGAACGACTTGGACTGCGATCTGGTAATCCGCATGAAAGAGGCATTTACAAACTACCCGGATTTAGCTGCTGCCTCCTCATTTCCCAATAATATCGAACTGACCAACACTGCCGCCCAGAAGGGCAACGCGTTGAAGACTTACGCTGCGGCAAAGGGAATCTCCCTGGATGACGTCATGGTTCTCGGCGACAGCGACAATGACATCTCCATGTTTACTCCGGAATTCGGCTGGACCGTGGCTATGGACAATTCCATGGACTGTATCCGTGAGCGGGCCAAATATGTAACGAAATCCAATGCTGAAGACGGCGTGGCCTGGGCAATACGGAAGTATGTGTTTGGGGAGGAGGAAACGGACAGGCTGACTGACAGATAAAATAGTAATAAAGGGGGATATCATGGAAAAAGTGAATGTATACAGGTCATTTTTTAAACAGAAAGGGAGTATTTAAAAATTATACTCTCCAACATCATTGGACGTTTTGGCGATTCCATCGACTCGATTGCCTATGGCTGGATGGTCTATGAGCTGACCGGCTCAAAATCATGGCTGGCCGTCATTTATGGTGTTAATTCCATACCCACCATTCTCTTTCAGCCGTTAGCCGGTGCGCTGGTAGAATTTTTTGATAAAAAACCTCGGTTATATTATGTGATATCGCTCAGAAAACACTGAGCGAAAAAATATCAGTGTGAAAAACTATTTTAATGATCTGTATGGCGGTATCCTGTATTTTAAAGAAAATCATGCTGCTTTTGTCATCTGTATTATTGGATTTTTACTGAATATTACCGCAGTACCTTTAGAAAAGCTGCAGGCAGCCTATGTAAACGAGTGTCTTCGTCTTGGGGTAAATGCAATGTCAGTAGGCAGTATCTTCATGACCTGCGGTCTCCTGTCAGGAACAATTGTATTTGTATACATAAGCCAAAAATTTACGACAAAGCAAATTCTGATTTATTGCGGAGCATTGATCGGCGTTTTATATTTCAGCCTAATGTATATTGGCCTTATTTCCTTTATACCGATGCGTTATATGGCCTATGCCGCTATTTTGGGTATCTTCGGATTTATTAATTCCTTAATAGGCATGTCGGTACAGGTTGCTTTTATGTCCAGCACTCCGGATGGATATATTGGAAGAGTGGGTAGTATTTTCAATGCCATCGCATGCTCCTCAATCCCTGTCGGCTCTTTCTTGCTGGCAATGATCTTTCCATTTTTATCAATCGTGCAGACGTATTTCTATTTTGGAATTGCCACGATCTTCATTTTCCTCCTTTTAGGCAGGTTAAAATCAATGAAGATACTGGACAACTCGTTCTGATCGCTGAACATATGTGCAGAGATTAGTGGAAATAAACTGACCGTTTCAGTTTATTTCCGCTAATCTCTATATACTTTTGTCCTGCTGCTCTAAAATCCGCAAAATACTCTTTACCAGTCGATATGAAACTTGAATGCTTTCACCGTTTTTCATGATCACTGTCCTTTTCTCTGCACAATATTCTTTCACATTCCTTACATTCACCAGTGTGGATCTATTACAGAAGCAGAACCAGTTGTTTAGCTGAATGGCTACTGCTTTCAGCGTACCTGACAGCCGCCGGACACCATTCCATGTATAAATTTCTACCGTATGGGAATTTTTCCCGCTTGTTATATAAATGATATCATCCTGGTCCATCTGAATAGAACTATGGTCCGCCTTTATGACCAGTCTTCTGTTACTCGCCGCTAAATAACTCTGATAGTTGTTAACAGCCGCCACCATACAGGACTTCATTCTTTCCTCCAGATTTTCCGGTTCATCTTTTAATATAAAATCCATAGCTTCGACCTTAAGCTTAAATATCATAGAGGTCATTTCATCATGAGTAGTAATAAATACAAGATAACCGCGTGGATCATAGATGCGTATCTTTCGGGCAAGCTCCAGTCCATCCATCTCCGTATTCAAATCAATATCAAGGAAATAAAGCCCTACAGAATCAGCCCTTTTCAAATATCTCAGAAGCTCTTCAGGCCGTGTTGTCCAACAAAACAATTCCATATCCACATCATGCATCATCAAATACTTATTAATAATATCCTTCCAATGCTTCAGCTGTGCGTCATCATCCTCGCACAAGTAAATATTTATCATAGTTTTCCCTCATCAACCAGGATTCTCTATCGTCAGGCACTGTGTAAAAAAAGGTTCTTTAAAATCGGTATCCCAGATAACATTTGTATACTTTTCCAGAAGCTCTGCGGCATTTGATAAGCCAATTCCCCGGTTCTCGCCCTTACCCGAAATCCCCGGCTGATTAATCTCCGATATACTTACATGCAAAGAATTTGATGTATTTTGAATCAGGATCACTAAACTATTTTCCTTATAGGTCATACAAAATCTCAAGAGTTTCTCATCGGTTTCTAACGCAGATTCAATAGCATTATCAAAAAAAATCCCAAGGACCCTTGCCAGATCCATAGAATCCATAAAAAGTTCTGCAATTGACTCTTTTACCTCAATTTTTGTATAGATTCCAAGCTCAACACTGTAAATCAGTTTTGAAGAAATCAGACTCTTTAATTCCATATTTTCTATCCTGCTTAAAGAATCAAGTTTGGTATCCTTTCCCTCCAGTCTGCGTCCCGTCGGCATGATTTTATTGTAAAAATATGTGCTCAGAGCAGGCATATCGTTGTCATTGATAAAACATTCCAAGGTTATCAGAATATTCAGATAGTCATGTTTAAATCTCCGCATATCCCTATAGGATTCTTCCAGTTTTTTTGTATAGCGCTGCGAATTCTCATACTGTGCCTCTCTACTCTTCATTTGTTGGTTTAATAAAGTCTTCTTGTATATAGTAAACACCACTAAACCTGTCATCAGAAATAACATGAGGAATATAATCCCAGATAAAGCAATCATACCGTAACTATAGCCCAGATAATCACCGTATGAAATATTAAGAATAAACAAAAACGTAAGTAATATCATATAAAGAAATACTTCCATCGTCAGCTCCCGGTCTGACTGTAATGCATTTTTAATTTTTTTCAGCTTTGGACGCATAAACTTCCCTAAAAGCTTTATTGTTATGCCACAGTAAATACAGTAAAAAACAGCAAAACCTATAGCCAGAACTTCGTTAGACAGCACCGTTTTTATATTCAAATTAAAAATAAGACTTATCAACCATTGAAACAAATAATTAAAAGTAACAGAATACAAGTATCCCCATAAGGAACAAATAATGCTAAAGAGATCACCTTTGGTAAAAACCAGGATCAACAGCACTGCACCTCCAACAGCCAAAAAAGTGACAGTTTGTCCGATTATCCAATAAAAAAAACTGTTAATTATATAAATATATGCAAAAACTGCCAGCCGTTGTTTCATCTGCAATTGGTGTGGCAACAAAAATACACACGAAAAATAACTACATAAGCTACCGCTAATTAAATAAATAATATAGTCCACTCCTTAACTCAGCCCCTTCATATTTTTTATTCTATCTTTTTCCCTCTGAAATGTAAAGAAAATACATTTTTATTTTTTGTCGAGTTGTTTTTATTTTTAACACAGTTTTCGCTGAGGCAGAAAAATTCTACATTCGCTGAGAAAATATTATTATATATATTTTTTTGATATAGTAATAACAAAGAGGTGATATAAGTGAATATTTCAACCATGTCCTCAAAACTCATTTTATGGCTGAATAGCATAAATCCAAAATCAGTCGAAGAAACAGCAGTAATAAAATATGGCATGGAGCTGTTCTTAGAAAACTCAATCAAGCTCCTTATCATTTCCATTGCTGGCCTGTTAATTGGGAAAGGCAGAGAAACGCTTGTAATATTGTTTACATTTTGTATGTTCCGCTTACAAGCCGGAGGCCGGCATGCTAAAAGTAATATCGGTTGTACTCTGTGTATGACTGGAATATGGGGCATTTCTCTGACCACCAATCATTATATTACTTTTTCTCTTCCAATACTTGGATTCATTTTTGCTATTTGTACTGTAGAAATAATATTATGGGTACCTCAAAGCATCAATATCGAATATTTTTCATGTAAAGAAATAATTCAGAAAAAACTATATTCATTCACATTTTTATTTTGTATTTTACTGGTTTCTGCTCTTTTCCCTGATCTAAGAGGAGTGATCATATCTCCAGTTATTCTTGAAGCGATAACGTTGCTTCCTAAACATAAAGAAAAAGAGGTGCAAAATGATGAAAGAAAAAATTGTTGAAAGTATTCAAAAAATGTTACAGCAAATTTCCACGGATTCCGTTGGAAGGAGTTTCCCGGTAAATATGCATGAAAGGAAAATTCCAGATGAGGTAATTAAATTCGCTTTATCTAAAAAATAAGGAGGCTGAAAAATCAAAAATGAATATTAAAGATTTCACATACAACCTACCCACAAATCTCGTTCCCAAACAGATTTGCGAGCCGCGAGATACCGCAAAAATGATAGTGTACCATCGTGATTCCCAGGAAATAGAACATAGAATTTTTAGTGATATAGTAGAATATCTTTCACCAGGAGACTGTATTGTTTTAAATAATACAAAAGTATTTCCCTGTGTACTGCGTGGAGTTAATTGTGAAACAGGAGCCCAGTTAGAGATAAAATTAACATCAAGGAAGTCCAGGCTTCTTTGGGATTGTAGCATCGAGAGTGTCCGCTCAATAAAACCCGGGACTCTATTTTTGTTCGGAAAAAACGAAAAATTGAAAGCCACTGTAATTGAAAAGAATTCATTTGGAACAGGTTATTTGTTTCAATTCGATGAGATAGAGGAATTTGAGGACTGGGCCAACAGGAATGGAGAATTTTATCTTCCATTATACTTACCACAAAAGTTAAATCAGGAACAAGATTATCAAACGATTTACGCCACAAAATGGGGATCCATGCAACCGCCTGTAGCCGGAATGCATTTTACAAATGAATTGCTTGAGCGGATACGTAAAATGGGTGTTAATATTGTTTTTGTAACCCTGCATGTAGGCAGGCTAGACAAGATGGATGTCATACATGAGCGGGTTAGCGTGGCCGAACATAAAATGTATGAAGAATGGTACTGCATTAATGATGAAACAGCTAAAATACTAAATAAAACTAAAGCAAGTGGTAAAAAAGTTTTTGCAATTGGCACAACTGCCATGCGAACAATCGAGAGTGTTGCGAAAAAGCATAATGGAAAGATAGTTGCTGAAGCAGATTGGACAGATTTATATATTTACCCCGGTTATTCACCATTCTTTTCAGATGCTATGATAAGTAATCTTCAGCCACCTTTAACAACTAACCTAATATTGGCCTGTACATTTGGAAAAAGTGTGGAAGGCGTTTTAAATATGTATAGAGAAGCTGTTAAAAAAGAATATGGATTTTTAGAATTTGGTGATTGTGCTTTATATTTATAGGAAAGGAGGAGTCTATAATGCTATATACAAAAAGAGAAAGCCTTAGCTGGGCATTTAACGAAAATAAAGTAACAATAAAAGATGAAGCTTCAGGCTTTTTTTTCCTCTTAATGATGTTGGGAGCCTTATATGGGATATGATTGATGGCGTTAATGAAAAAGAGGATATTATACAGGAAATAACACGATGCTTTGCTGTTACAAAAGATGTCGCGGAAAGGGATGTAGAAGAAATGATCAATAGCATGTTGGAATATGATTTAATTGAAAGCGTAAATCCATAGACATGTGCAGAACAAAAGGAGGTATTCAGATGAGGAAAGTTTATACAAAACCCGTATTGACAGCACGTCCGCTTTGGACAGAGTTATTATATCAACGTGCTATTTCCATTTAATAGTTCATTTAAGAAGAATACTATTATAGTTCTGTAAAGTGTTAATATAATACAATTTTTATAAAGTAACTTGATATAAGCCTGATTACTGCATATGGCTATGGATTTTTTAAAGGAGACCAGTTATGAGATTAGATGAATTCCGTTATGATCTGCCAGCAAACCTTATTGCACAGCAACCTATTAAACCCCGTCATTGTAGCAGATTAATGATAACCAGACGTAATGATAAATCTATATCAAATTATCATTTTTACGATTTACCCGATTTTTTGGATTCAGGTGATGTATTAGTAATTAACAATACCCGAGTAATCCATGCTGTCCTTAATGGAAAGAAAATCGGTGGTGGAAATATACAAATAAAGATGGTATCACGAAAGGATCTCCACACATGGGATTGTATTGTGGAGACTTTACGAGAAATAAAACCTAATGACGAAATTATTTTCGGTAATAATGAAATGGTTGGCAGAGTTATCAAAAGAAATTGGTGTGATACCGGCTGGATTATAGAATTTTCTTCTGAAAACATTAGTATAGATGAAGTATTAGATAAATATGGTAAGCTGTTTATCCCTTTGCATCTTCCGCAATCAATGACTGATGAGGAAGATTATCAAACTGTTTATGCCGCAGAAAAAGGATCATTGCAACCGCCCACGGGAGGAATGCATTTTACATATAAACTTTTTGAATCGCTTAAACAGAAAGGAGTTAAGATAGTAGAAATAACACAGCACGTAGGCCGTCTGGATAATCGCTTACCCATAGACAACATTGAGTCGCATGAAATGTATGAAGAATATTATAATGTTACTCCGGAAGCTGCTGAAATAATTAACTCTTCCCGTAAGAATGGCCATAAAATTATTGGTGTAGGAACAACCGTAACAAGAACGTTAGAGACTGTTGTTGACGATAATGGTATTATTCACCCGGGTACAGGTTGGACTAAAACATATATATATCCAGGATTTAAGTTTAGAGCAATCGATGTCTTAATCACTAATTTCCAAAGTCCCGGAATTACCACACTAATTCTGGCATGTGCTTTTGGAGGAACTGAACTGATAATGCAAGCCTATAATGAAGCTGTTATACGAAAATATCACTTTTTAGAATATGGCGATAGCCTATGCATAATATAATTTTAGTAACAGTAGATAACGTATTAATGAGGAAGGATTACCTATGAAATATATTATTGGTGTTGACCAGGAAAGTTGCCTGGTAAGAAAGTTATGTGACTATTTAGAAAACCACAGTATTACTGCTGAGGTAATGAAAGAAAATAACTGGGCATCGGTAGCGTTAAAAGTTGCATATAAAGTTTCTACACAAGAGTATCATGAAGCAGTATTAATGTGTTCATCTGGAACAGGTATGTCTATAGCAGCTAATAAAGTGAAGGGATGCAGGGCGGCACTTTGCACTTCACCATTAATGTCACAATATGCAAAGTTCTATAATCATGCTAATATATTAGTAATTCCTTTAGAAGAAATGAATGAAGAAAGAATGTTTAAAATCGTAGAAAGCTGGTTGGAAACCCCTTACGGGAATGGAGAGGTAGGAATCGCTATTGATGTACTGCAAATGTTCGAAGGAAAGTAAAATAATCTATACCTTAGCGATATCACGTGGTTTTTATATGTTGGGATATTGTATATTTGCAACTGTCGCCAACATCCTTGTATTCCAATTTACACAATCCGGCGCAGGAATCGCAGTATTATTGGCACTTAAGAATATTCCGGTTATTGTTATTGGAATCTTTGCAGGTACAATAGTGGACAATACAAAAAAAAGTGCTTTAATAGGCTTTAGCCTGATTGTACAAGCTATTTTGGCCTTTTCTTTACTTTTTGCCAAACATGCGATTGACATATACATAATTGTTTTTCTGTATATGGTGGTTCATTCATTTTATAAACCAGCTCAAAGTGTGGTAAAACCAATCATGCTGAACGAAAGAACCTTACTAAAAGTAAATTCTGTTATTATGGTTATAGAAGAAATCACTACAATAACTGCAAGTATTTTAATAGGAAGTATTTTTGCTAATGCAAATATATTTTTGAATATATTTGGAACTATATGCTTATTGATTGCCGGTACTATCGTTTTACTGATTATTCTACCAATTGAACGTAAAAAGTATAATCCAATATATAAAATTACAGAATTTCCTAAAGTAGAGACAGGTTTTTGGAAAGAAACTTTTGATGGCTGGAAGTATTTGATTACCAATAAATATTTATTAGTATTAGCATTTGTTGTAGCTTTGATTTGGTTAGGACTTGGTAGTTTTTCTTCAATACAAATACTATTCGTATCAGAAGCCTTGCATTTACCAGAACATTATGTAGGATATAGTGAAGCAATTATATCTGTTGGTAACATTTTGGGATATCTTTTAGCTCCTTATGCTGTGCATATACTGATAACCAAAAGAAAAGAAATACTATTAATGGGATCAGGGTATGTTTTAGGTGGAATTGCGTTATGTATTATGGGTAGTATTAGTAACATTGTTCTAATTATAGTGGCTTTATGTGCATATTCAACTGGTTATGGGTTTTCCAATACAATTGAAGAGACATTGGAACAGACATTACCGGAAGAAAAGTATCTCGGAAAATGTATTAGTATAATTAGCTCTATTGGCACTATAGGTTATTTGCTGGGATCAATAGGCGCCCCACTGCTAACAGATTTTTTATACGTTGGTTATGTAGTCGAAATAAGTGCATTTATCACTATAGTGACAGGAATAATTATATTGAAAAATATTAATAGACTTATAAAGGAAGATGGCTATGAAGAATAATGCACTTTGGAGCGCAAGTATCAGTGGTGATTTACTGAGTAGAATAGGCCCTCTTAATATTGCTTATGGAAATAGGGTATTTCTGTATGATACAAACGGCAAGCAATATTTTGATGCAATGTCGGGAGCATGGGTAGTTAATACCGGGCATGGTCGTAAAGAAATTGCTGATGCCATGCAAGAACAGGCAATGCGATTGGGATATATTTTACAAGAGGGATATGTGAATGAACCCGCTCAAAATCTGGCAGAAAAAATTATTCAAATGTTACCAGGAAAAATTACAAATTGTCTTTTTGCATGTGGTGGATCAGAAAGTATTGAAAGTGCTGTGAAAGCTGTAAAACAGTTCTATTTTATGGAAGGTAACTATAAAAAGAACAAAATATTAAGCCGTCAGCATTCTTACCATGGAGCGACCTTTGGAGCAATGACCTTTACCGGAATAACCGGGTGGAGATATCCCTTTGGGAAGGGTGTACCAGGTGCTCGATATACACCACATCCTTATTGTTATAAATGTGTGCATAAAAATGATGTAACAGGAACGTGTGATCTTTATTGTGTTACTGAGATGAAAAAAATCATTCAGGCAGAAGGAGCCGACACAATTGCAGCCTTTATAGCTGAACCGGTTTCCATGTCAGCCGGTACTGCAATCCCACCCCGCGAGTATTGGAAAGAAGTCACAAAGCTTTGCCACGAAAATAATATTTTTATTATACTGGATGAGATAATTACTGGTTTTGGAAGGACTGGCAGATGGTTCGGATATGAACAATGGAATATTGATGCGGATATTATCGTGTTAGGCAAAGGACTTACTGGTGGATATGCCCCATTATCTGCGTTAACTGTATCCAATACAATTTATGAACGCCTTTTCACTCCTGGTTTCGTTCATGGGTATACCTATTCCGCACATCCTATTGGATGTGCGGCTGCACTAAAAAATCTTATGATACTGGAAGATGAAAAATTAGTTGAATCAGTTTTTGAAAAAGGCATATATTTAAAACAACTACTTGAAGAAACAATATCTAAATATAGTTTTGTAGGTGAAATACGTACATTTGGCCTTTTGGGTACAATAGAATTAGTAAAAAACAAAGAGACAAAGGAAAGAATGCCAGCATTGTTTGCAGATGATATAAAATTAAGTCTGCTTAATCATGGTGTTATAACTCGTGTCGGAAATCAAATTAATTTAGGTCCTCCGTTTATTATCACATATCGCGAAATTGAAGATCTTTGCTGGCGAATAGATTGTGCTCTCTCTCAAATAAGAAAGGAGGATTATTATTAATCTTTATTTGTTTGAACGTCATTGTGAAATACTTCAAATTTTAATTGATAAAGGGTTGAAAAATAAAACTCTATTATTATATGATGCACATCCTGATGCAGATATAATCTACAGTAATAATTATAATACTCTTATAGAAACTGATGCTGTTTGTTATTTGAGTGAAGGGAATTATAGTTTAAGTGATTATGTAAATGTAATGGGGAAATTAGATATAATTAATCACATTATTTGGTGTCGTAAAGATTTTAATAATCCAGTTGTTCGCGATAAAATTTCGTATGCTTTTTTTTCACAGAGGGGAGGTATTAATAATAGTGATTACGTTTATTCATTGCCAGATAATAATTTAATTTTTTCATCATATGGCTTAAGATGGGAATTACCAGGGGAGAATTTTAATTTTAATTCTATTGTTGATCCTAATAAGTATATTTTAACAGTAGATTTGGATTACTTTGATAATAATCTGCCAATTGGTCCGCAAATTGATTACATTCTAAATACTGCTGAGAAAAGGGGAATCTCAGATATATATATTTCTTTATCTTATCAGGGTGGCTATATTAGTAAAAAAGCCAGAAATGATTTTTGGACATATATATCTAAGTACCAAAACAGCATACAATACATACAACAGTCAAAATTAAAATATCCATCATCATTAAATAATTTTTTCGATATTCAATACAAAATAAATAATATTCCTAATAACTCCGTCAAATGTATCGACGAGCTAATTCTTTTGGAAAAAAAAAGGTTTTGCCTTTCCCAGTCTATATTTTATTTTAGCTAAATTTTATATATAATTATTGATTATCCGCATATATACTATATTTATAAGCATATTTAATTATAGAAAAAGTTTATTTTACCACGAATTTACCACTATTGATTGAGCTTTGATATGGCAACAGCAATATAATTTAGAGAAAACGGACAAATTAAAAGCAGTTACTTATAGAAAAATAACTGCTTTGTTTCATGTTTAAAATTTTTTATATTAGATAATATTACGGATTCCTTCACATATTTTACTAGCAACGAGAGGGTTATTCATTGTATATAAGTGAATTCCATCAATATCATTTGCTAACAAATCAATAACTTGACTTAAAGCATACGCGATTCCAGCATCAAATAGTGCTTTTTTGTTATTTTCGTATTTTAGTATAATTTTCTGAAAGCGCTCTGGGAAAGTTGCACCACACAGGGTTACCATTCTTTTTATTTGAGAGGTATTTATTACAGGCATAATACCAGGAATAATCGGAATATTTATATCTGCAATTCTACATTCTTCAACGAAACTAAAAAACTGTTCATTATCAAAAAAAAGTTGAGACAGTAATATCTCTGTGCCTGCAATTACTTTTTTCTTTAGATGTTTCATTTCATTAATTTTATTATCTGATTCTGGGTGGCACTCCGGATAACATGCACCTAAGAAACAAAAGTCATGCTTTGATTTTAAATATGTAATTAAATCCGAAGCATGCTTAAATACTCCTTTTTCTTGAATACTTGGATTCTTATCACCTCTAAGTGCAAGTATATTTTGAATTTCTTCATCTATTAAAATTTTTGCAAATTTATCAATTTCTGATTTGTCATAATGAAGACAGGTCAAATGTACTACAGGTTCTATATGATATTCATATTTGATTTTTTTAGCAAGTTCTATGGTGCGGTTACAGTTAGAAGTGCCACCTGCCCCAAAAGTAACACTAATATAATCTGGATTCAGTTCACATAAAACTTTAAGTGTTTCATCAATATTTTCTAGCTCACTATCTTTTTTTGGTGGAAATATTTCAAAGGACAAACTTTTTTTCTTATTATATATATCTGAAATTTTCATCTATAATAGAATCTTTCTAAATATTTATGATTTACTTCGAATCTGTTTTGTTGCCTTTACCATGTTTTTAAGGCTTGCATTTGTTTCTGGTATTGCTCTTGTTTTTAAGCCACAGTCGGGATTTATCCATAATTTGTCCTTGTTAATTTTGGTAAGCATAATATTAATAGCATTAACAATTTCTTCAATAGAAGGCACTCGAGGAGAATGAATATCATATACTCCAGGGCCAACCTCTGTTTCAAAATTGTTTTCTCTTAAAGAATCTAAGATCTGTAAATCCGAACGGGATGCTTCAAAAGTAATGACATCTGCATCCATATCATCAATTGCAGAAATAATGTCAGTGAATTCACTGTAACACATATGTGTATGAATTTGTGTCTCTGGCTTTACACCACTATGTGTTAGACGGAAAGCTGGAATTGCAAAATCAAGGTACTCTGTGTACCAATCTGATTTTCTAAGTGGTAATTTTTCTCTTAATGCAGCTTCATCAATTTGTATTACTTTTATTTTACTGGCTTCCAAATCTAGTACTTCATCTCGGATAGCTAATGCTATCTGTGAGATAGATTCCTTAATTGAAATGTCTTCTCTAGGGAATGACCAGTTTAGTATGGTAACAGGTCCTGTCAACATTCCCTTCATGATTTTTTGCGTTAAAGATTGAGCATAAGTAGACCATTCAACAGTTATTGGCTTTTCACGATATACATCTCCCCAGATAATCGGTGGTTTTACACATCTTGTTCCGTAGGATTGTACCCATGCTTTTTCAGTGAAAAGAAACCCACCTAGCGCTTCACCGAAATACTCTGCCATATCATTTCTTTCATATTCACCATGTACTAAAACATCTAAGCCAATTTCTTCCTGCCACTTCACACATTCTGCAATTTTTTTCTGATTAAACGCGACATATTCCTGCTTGGATATCTCACTTCTACGGAAAGCTGAACGATTTGCCTTTACATCTTTTGTTTGTGGGAAAGATCCAATTGTAGTTGTTGGAAATTCTGGAAGCCCCAATGCCTTTTTTTGTACACTTTGGCGCTCGCTTCTTATAGGCAGTCTAATATAATCATTTTCTATTATTCCAGCAAGTCTATTTTTTACTTCATCATTATCACATTTTCTATCACGAGCAAAAAGTGCTGTGTTTCTTTGATAAAGATCATTTTTGTGATAGTCATTATCATTTGCAAGGATACTTAATTCTTTAAGTTCTACTAGTTTTTCTTCTGCAAAAGAAAAATAAGATAAATAGTCCTGTGATAGCTTTTCTTCATGGTTCAAAGTATATGGTACATGAAGTAACGAGCAAGAAGTTGATAATACTGTTTGGATTTCTTTGTCTTTTAATGATGAGAGAATTTTTAATGTTTCCTCATAATGATTTTTCCATATATTTTTACCATTAATCAGTCCTGCAAAAAGTAACTTATCTTTAGGAAACCCATATTCTTTGATTAAATTGTAGGTTTCTTTCCCCTCTATAAAATCAAGTCCAATTCCTGCAAATGGCATTTTTATTAAATCTAAATAGACATCTCTTATATCTCCAAAATAAGTTTGTAATAGAACTTTACTTGTTTTTATAGAAGTCAAGAGATTGTCATAAATTTTATGAAATAGTTCGATATCTTTTTTGTTCATATCCTGTACTAAGGATGGTTCATCAAATTGTATCCATGAGATTTGATTTTCTTCACATTTTTCAATCAACTCTCGATATGCTTTTATCATTGCTTCTACATAATTTTCAGCGGATTGTTTTCCAGTATATCTGCATAATTTCAACATAGTGTATGCACCAATTACTACTGGTTTTGTTTCTATTCCCTGTTCTTTTGCTTCGGCATACTCATTCCAAATTTTATTTCCAGAAAGTTTAATACTCACATTGTCATCTATTTCTGGAACAATATAATGATAATTCGTGTTAAACCACTTTTTCATTGCAAGTGCTTTTACATCTCCAAAATCTCCTTGATAACCACGAGCCATAGCAAAATAAGTATCTAACTCAGATAAATGTAACTCTTTATAACGATTAGGTATAATACCTAATAATACCGCAGTATCTAAAACCATGTCATAAAAAGAAAAATCATTACTTGAAATATAATTGATTCCAGTGTTTTTCTGTTTAGCCCAATGTTCTTTTCTTAGAAGTTCTGCTGTATGCAACAGTTCTTTTACTTCAATTTCTTTTCTAAAATACTTTTCAGAAGCGAACTTTAACTCTCGTAAAGTACCGATTCTTGGAAATCCAATTACTGATGTTTTCATAATAACCTCCATATCCTGTTTTAGTTATAATTTTATAATAACTAATGTGAGATCGATTGTATAATATATATAAAAACACGTTGTCCATAGTTTCAAGCTATGAACAACGTGTTTTTATAAAATTATCTTAATTTTTTTCTGTTCTTTAATTTGTTTTAGTATTATTAAGTTGTAAATATTTTTTGAGAGAGTCCAAATAACTAATTCCTAATCTACTAAGCATACATTTTTTATGAGTGATATATCCAATTCGCATATTGTTTTCATCAGCCAACGGAATTGCAATAATATCTTTTCCATTTAGATTTTTATCAATTATTCCGCTACAAACAGTATATCCATTTAATCCAATAAGAAGATTAAATAATGTTGCTCTGTCTCTCACACGTATATTTTTCTTACGTTCTGATACAGAAAATATTTCTTCTGAAAAATAAAATGAATTATGTTCTCCTTGTTCAAAGGAAAGATATGGATAAATTTCTAACTCTGTATTCGTTATTATTGCTTTTTCTGCAAGAGGATGGTTTCTACTAATAAATACATGAGGTTTAGCAACAAACATTTTATGAAATACCAACTCGTATGATTTCAAAATTTTATTTATAACAGTTTCATTAAAATCATTTAAAAAGAGTATTCCGATTTCGCTTCTCATGTGGGCTACATCTTCAATAATCTCATAAGTCTGTGTTTCTCTCAAACTGAAATCATATTCATTTTGTCCATATTCCTTTATTAAATCTACAAAAGCATTCACTGCAAAAGAGTAATGTTGAGTAGATACACAGAATTGTTTTTTTCCTCCATCATTTCTTTTAAACTTATCTTCAAGAATTGCAACCTGCTCTAATATCTGCCTTGCATATGCCAAAAAAATCTCACCTTCTTTTGATACTGTAATTCCCTTATTCGTTCTGTTAAAGATAACAATATTCATTTCCTTTTCTAGTTCATGAATGGAATTAGTAAGACTTGGTTGAGATATATACAGCTTATTAGCGGCTTCTGTAATTTTTCCTGTTTCAGCTACTATTATTGCATATCGTAATTGTTGAAGTGTCATATTTTCACCTACCTATTTAACATTTATAAAAAAGACAATATTTAGATTATTTCAAGTGTTATAAACCTATAAAAAGAATATTTTTACCCTTTAAAGCATAATTGTCTACTTCTTTCCATTAAGTATATCAATCACATTTACCTGTATCAATATTATTATATACTATCATCTATTTTCTAAAAAAACTCACAATTTTACTTTCTTGCTCTTAATTACTCACTACAGAAAAGAAAAAACTACTTGTCTTCATCATCAAAATCAAAATTGCCTGTTATCCATGGTGATTTTGATATCAGTTCCATATCTTCTTTTGAGTTTGGGTCTATCCTTTTTACCGAATAAAATGGAGTTCTATATTTGTGTCCTTCTGTACTTTCTCCGAACATATCCATGCTGTATAAATCATCATATCGCTCTAATACTTTTTGGAACTTCATATGTTGGATAAATTCTTTGATTGGGTAAAGATCGCTTGCTTTAATTTTCTCCCTATTGATATAGTCAGTAATATATTTGCGTAACTGTTCTAATTCATATTCTAGCCATTCTTCCTCGCTGTCAAAGAAGTTATCATAATGTCCATGTTTCAATTCTGCATTTAGGCGTTCTTCCACTTTTAGAAACTGACATACTTCCTTTTCTGCCTGATTTACATATTTCCATTCTCCCGATAATAATTCATTAGGGGTTACGTCCAGTACTTCCATTATCTTTTCCAGTGTATCAAAGGTAGGATAATTCACTCCACGTTCAATCTTGGAAAGGCTCTGCATATTGATTCCGATTCTGTCCGCAAGTTCCTGTTGTTTCATTCTTCTAAATTTTCTTATAGTTTGTATGTTCTCTCCTAAAAAACTGATTTTTTTTATAAACTCCATAACTTTATATAACCTCCCGTTTCTTTTCTTTTTATCTCGTTTATAAGTATATCATACTTAATAAATTATAAAAAGTCAAGAAAATATATTGACAAATAATTCTAATAGCATTATTATACTGTTATAGAAAGTGATTAAGCACGCTAGGGTCAATCACGCGCTTGAGTAAGCATATAAATAAGACATTTTCACTTTGATAGCATGAATAAATATGGACTATCAGACTGAAAATAGGGTTTCCAAAAGGGACGGGCTGGACGGGGCACGTCCCCCAAGACGTGTTTCGGACAGACAGTTCCTTTTGGAAAGAGAACGCCTTTAGGCGTTCGTAGAGGGCGTATATGTAACACCGCCCTGCGCATACATGTCATAGTACCTAGAAACTGTGATAAATAAAGGAAAAAACACGATTTTTACCCCGCAAAAAAACGGGAAGTACGAAAGGAGTAATGCACTATAACTACACACAAAAATTTATCCGTTAAGATTGATTACATCAGCATTGTATTTGATACCGCAACCGCAGAAGATGTAATCATGCACATTTTAGGTTTACCGACTGATATTTTCAATGTCTATCCGGCAAGCATTAAATACAAAACCTATCAAGCACGCTGGCAGATTGGAGATATTTATGTATCAGGGGACGCAAGAAAGACAGAGGACAATCCACAAGGGCTAGGTTGTTATCTTGTTATGACTGGCAGAGGTTGTGATGATATTTTCCGTATTCTCGACAGTAGGAATTATACCTTTGGGGATATGTTCCGACGTTGCGAGCGAAGATACGGACTGGATAACTTTCATTTCACAAGGCTTGATATTGCCATTGATGATAAGAACGAAAAGCCATTCTTTACCATAGAGCAGATAAAGAAGAAATGCGAAAAAGAGGAATTTATCTCGAATAGTGAGGGCTACCACTTTGATGAAAGCAAGTTTGATGATTTCGACACTGCAAAGACTGTTTATATCGGTGCTGGTAAATCGGGATTGTCCTACCGCTTTTATGATAAGGATAAGGAAGTCTGTTCAAAACATAATAAGACGCTTGATGAAGTCGGCAGTTGGAAACGGACAGAAATGCAACTGCGTGATGATAAGGCTCATGTTTTTGCCATGACATTCAAGGACAGACCGCTGGAACTTGGGGAACTGGCTTTCGGACTGCTGGCAAACAACCTACGCTTTGTCGTACCAAACAGAAATGAAAGTAATAAGAGCAGGTGGAAAACATGTCGGTTTTGGGAACGATTTTTAGGGGCTGTGGAAGTCTTGAAACTGCAAGTACCAAAACAGCATAATTCCCTTGAGGAAACACAGCAATGGCTCACAGAGGGTGGCGTGATTTCCGCTGTCAAAAGTTTTTATTTCTTGGAAGAACATGACGCATTAGGTGGACTGGAAAAAGTGGGAACTATGCTTGATAAGGCAAGATACAGCAATTCCCTTTCCAGTAAACTAACCGCCCATTTACAGAGGATAAACCGCACCGACCTTATCCCTTATATCCAGTATGACACGAAACATGGGAAAGGGGGTATCTGATGAATAACAACGATATTCCCGTATGGGAAAAATACACCCTTACCATTGAAGAAGCGTCAAAGTATTTCCGTATCGGAGAAAACAAGTTAAGACGCTTGGCAGAGGAAAACAAGGACGCTGGCTGGCTCATTATGAATGGCAACCGCATACAGATTAAACGCCGACAGTTTGAAAAGGTCATTGATAAATTGGACGCAATCTAATGCAAATGAGCCTTGTATGTGTTATGATGAACACAAGTCATATCAAGGCTCTTTCCAACAAGGAAAGGAGCAGACACCATGAAAGAAAAAAGACGGGATAGCAAAGGACGTATCCTGCATACTGGAGAGAGCCAACGAACAGACGGAAAATACTTATATAAATATGTGGACGCATTTGGAAACACAAAATATGTGTATGCTTGGAGATTGACACCCACAGACCCGACACCAAAGGGAAAACGGGAAAAACCCTCACTTCGTGAACTGGAACAGCAGATAAGACGGGATATTGAGGACGGTATCGACAGCACAGGCAAGAAAATGACACTTTGCCAACTCTACGCCAAACAGAACGCACAGAGGGCAAACGTGAAGAAAAGCACACAGAAACAACGGGAACAGCTCATGCGGTTATTGAAAGAGGACAAGTTAGGTGCTAGGAGCATTGATACAATCAAACCCTCTGACGCTAAGGAATGGGCGTTACGCATGAAGGACAAAGGCTTTCCTATAACACCATTAACAACCATAAACGCTCGTTAAAAGCGTCATTCTATATCGCCATACAAGACGATTGTGTAAGGAAGAACCCTTTTGATTTCAAGTTAAGTGAAGTCCTAGAAAATAATACCAAAGAGAAAGTCGCATTGACAGAGGAACAGGAACAAGCCTTACTCTCATTCATCAAGACGGACAATGCGTATCACAAATATTATGATGATGTGCTGATACTGTTAAAGACAGGACTTCGTATCTCGGAACTGTGCGGACTGACAATTATGGACGTTGATTTTATCCATGAGGTTGTAGTTATCGACCACCAGTTACTAAAAAGCAAGGAACAAGGCTATTATATTGAAACGCCTAAGACAAAAAGCGGAACAAGGCAAGTGCCATTAAGCAAAGAAACGATACAAGCATTTCAACGAGTGATGAAGAAACGCCCAAAGGCAGAACCATTTGTGATAGACGGACGGGGCAACTTCCTATTTGTCAATCAGAAAGGCAAGCCGAAAGTTGCCATTGATTAGAGAGTGTAAAATAAAGTGTGTAAGTTAAGAAAAGAAAATTTCAAAACTTACGCACTTTGTTCGTTTCACAGAGTGTGTTAAGATATCAGGAAAGGATTAGCAAAGGATGAACACACTCAGTATG
>OKVD01000177.1_pt1 | contig 40268 bp, 34 predicted proteins | sample 1606881 | NCBI WGS metagenome assembly OKVD01 (sample SAMN03281011, study PRJEB24777) | human gut metagenome | isolation source: fecal sample PR176 from 1 month old male Indian infant, caesarean delivered... | place: Singapore | collected 2006-01-13
TTTCCATTTCCTCCTATTCTCTGCATTGTCCCGCATAGGAAACTGTTTATACCCTCTCTTAAGCCTGTTACGCAACTATCTGACAATGAATAGTCTCTGTTGACCCTCATAAACTAAATGACATTGGGAGTGAACTGTAACGTTTAAATCGTTTAAAAATAAACGAAAAAGATAATAAAATATCAAAATTTATTTTTTTCAATACATGAAGTCCAGATATTGATTACTGGTTTCCTTTGTGCTATGATGTGGACAAAAATAATTGTATACAAAATACAGCAGTGTTCCAAACAGCGAAAGGAAGGGATTGTCATGGCTGTTCATGTGATTGATGAAGCAAACAGATGTTTAAACTGCAAGAAGCCTATGTGTCAGCAGGGGTGCCCGATACACACACCGATTCCAAAGATGATCGAGGCGTTTAAGGATGGCGATTTAAACCGGGCGGGAGATATGATATTCGCCAATAATCCCATGTCCTTAGTCTGCTCTCTGGTATGTAATCATGAGAATCAGTGTGAGGGCCACTGCATACTTGGCAGAAAAGGACAGCCAGTCCATATCAGCAGCATTGAAAATTACATTTCCGATACTATTTTTGATAAGATGAAGATTGAGTGTCAGCCGAAAAATGGAAAGAAGGTTGCAGTTATCGGCGCAGGCCCGGCTGGAATTACCATCGCTATTCTGCTGACAAAGAAGGGATACAGCGTCACCATCTTCGATTCGAAGGATAAGATCGGAGGAGTCCTTCAGTATGGAATCCCCGCGTTCCGTCTGCCGAAGACGATCCTGGACCGCTATAAGAAAAAGCTGCTGGAGATTGGCGTGAAGATCAGGCCCAACACGGCCATCGGCACGGCGCTGGAGATTAAAGATCTGTTCCGGGACGGATACGAGAGCATCTTTATCGGAACCGGAGTCTGGAGGCCGAAGACCCTGGGCGTCAAGGGGGAATCACTTGGAAATGTACACTATGCCATCGACTATCTGGCGAATCCGGACGCCTACGATCTGGGAGAACGGGTGGCGATTATCGGCATGGGGAATTCGGCCATGGATGTGGCCCGTACCGTGATCCGCCACGGCGCCCGTGAGGTGACCTTATATGCGAGAGGCCTTGCCAGCAATGCCAGTGAACATGAGACTGCCTATGCCAGACTGGATGGCGCGGCTTTCGAGTTTGGGAAACAGATTGCAGAGATCACAGATGATGGACCGGTGTTTGAAAATATACTTTACAATGCGGAGGGCAATCAGACCGGTGTCAATGAGAAGAGGGAACAGATTTACGCCGATTCCACGATCATTTCCATCAGCCAGGGTCCGAAAAGCAAGCTCGTCAATACGACGGAAGGGCTGAAGGCTTCGCCCAATGGCCTGTTGATGACCGATGAGAACGGCCAGACAACAATCCCGGGAATCTTCGCCTCCGGCGACGTGGTGCTGGGCGCGAGAACTGTGGTGGAGGCGGCCGCCTATTCCAAAGTGGTGGCGGAAGCCATGGATGAATATATGAAACGAATATAAGAGATGAAATCGAACCGTCAGGTGTCATAAAAAACAAGTGAAAATGGCTGCGTCAGAAAGCACAGTATATCTCATAGTACTTTCCGGCGCAGCCATTTTTATATACATGAGCAGAAAGACATGCTTGCATATCCTTCCATCTATCTCCCGCGAGGGACTAATCCACGGTAATGCCCTGCGTTGACGGCGATCCGTTCCACTGGTTTCCGTCAGACCGGTAATACTGCCTCGAAACAGAACCGTCGGTTTTTGTGTAGTCTATGACAAAGACCTGTCCGGTTTCGATCCGCATGGGGTAATTGCGATAGGGAAGCTGCTCTCCGGTTAAAGCACAGCCCTTAAAATCATCGTATGCATTGTCCAGGCGCCAGAATTCACGGGATAAATAATCCTTAAAGCCTGTTAAATCCTGTTCCCCGAAATAGGAAGCCTCGTACTCTTTTCCATTGACGGTGAGTTTGTCGGTTCGGACGGGAGTGTCGTCTTTCACTGCCAGAGCCAGGTTCTCCGAATGAATGACATCACCGTAATGCTCCTTTAGCTGGTTTGCCATGCATGGAATGGTGCCGGTGCTGTCAAGGGACTCGGGATTTGTGTGGGCGCCTCCGTAGATGCCCATAATGTCTAGGTTATTTAACTTATCGTATTCCTGGATAAAGTTTTCTACCATCATGTTTTCACGGTAGACATCGTCAGTATGGTCGTAATAGTATTTTCCCTGTTCGATAACCTTCTGTGAAAACTGGTACTGCTCGGAGTTTTCCTGCCCGTTTTCTTTCAAATACGCCAGATATCGCTCTCCGGTTGAGAAGTACTGGTGCCCCACATCGGTTCCGTGGAAAATGGTCTCGGGGCAGTTTTCCTTAATTGCCTTATAAAATGGCCTGATGTAAGGATTGTGGGCAGCGGAGCCGTCCCAGTCATCGTAGATGGCATCGAGGATGTCGTCGCTGTCCGACTTCATCCACAGGTTTAAATATTCTGCGGTATAGTATGGAAGCTCCACAAATAAATGTCTCATATTTTGGTTGTGGTAATAATCGTTCCATATTTCAACCTCTTTATTCAGGATTTTTTCCACGCCATGTTCCTCACCGAACAAGTAGATCTGGCCGGCAGACGGGGCTGTGGAATCGACAGCGGCGGTCTGCTGTCCGGCTGTATCGGAGGCCGAAGACTGCTTCGTGGATGTCTGGGAGGAGGAATCCGCTTCCTCTGCCTGGCTTTTTGAGCAGGCGGTCAGGCTCAGGGCCAGAGTCAGGGCAAGGAAGGTGAGAACGCCTGTTTTTTTCATTATTCTGGTGAAGTGCATGATTTGGCGCCCCCGTATCCGTTGAACCATACCCGTTCCTCAAACGGCTTCTTTTTGGCGTCAGGACCGGGTTTTGCGGGATAACCCACCGGCATATAGATATAGACGGTCTGATCCTCCGGCACACCCAGTAATCTGCCCATCTTTTCTGCCCTTTCTCCGCGGATCTGTCCTTCGATCCACACCGTTCCAAGGCCCTTGTCGGCGGCAGCCAGATAGATGTTTTCAGCGGCTGCACAGTAATCGTGGACGTGGTAGGAAACTCCGCTGGGTGACATGGTGTAGCTGCCAATCAGAAGGATAGCGGCGGTGGCTCCCTTTGCCCATTCGTGGCTGTAGATATCGGCAAGTCCGGCCAGAAGCTCCGGATCATCCACGCCGATCAGCCTGGTGGTCTGTAAGTTGCAGCCGGAGGGGGCTAAGTAACCAGCCTCCAGAAGTTCGGTCAAATCTTCCCGCGATACGGGAGCGTTTGTAAAGGGGCCGCGAAAGCTTTTGCGATTGCGGATTGCGTTCATAGTGTCCATTATTGTTATTCTCCTTTCTTGGGTTTGCATGGCTGAGTGTCACGGTGACTCGTACGCAGAGCGGGCGAATGACCATTCGGGGCGGAAGACCAGTCGCTTTCGGTGGCATCCGCGCGGTAAGTTCTTCTCTCTCCATTTGATTTGTGCAGATACATCTGCTCGTCCGGATAGTAACAGGTATCCTCTGGATCTACGGTTCCGATATCAAGAATATATAAATTCTCTTTGCCGGAATTGTAGAAGGAATGAGCGATGTTTTTGCCCGCGGGTTTGGCGAGAAAGTCATCTGGTCCGACCGGATAGTTTTCATCATTGAGACGAAGTGTTCCGGTTCCTGACATAATATAGAAGAACTCTTCCTGGCAGGAATGACTGTGATACGATGTGCTGAAAGCACCCGGAGGTACAATGTCCAAGTGAATATAAATTCGTTCACTTCCTACGGATTTTCCCAGTTCTTTTGTGATGAGCCCGGCCGCATCTTTCCAGATGAAAGACGGGTCTAAGGAATGGGTATTACCTGTATTGCTGTTTTCTTTTTTGTTTTTCATGAAGCTCCTTTTTATGTAAGATTGATCTGCCGCGGAGGTCCGTATCCTGATTCTAATCATAATGCTTTTTTCAAAAAAATACAACTGGAAACGCTCTTTCACGAATTATATGATTATGTTATACTGAATCTATCATTTTGCAGAAACGAGGGATTGATTATGAGACGACCGGAAACGGATTTACACCTGCATCTCGATGGATCGCTGTCCATTGATGCAGTAAAAACACTGGCAGATAGAATTGGATATGACTTTAAAGGGAAGAATGTAAAAAAAATGCTGTCGGTAGGCGAAAACTGTGAAAGCCTGCCGGATTATTTAAAATGCTTTGATTTGCCAGGCATTCTGCTTCAGACAAAGGAGGCACTGGAATATGCGGCCTGTGATCTGGTGAAAAGGCTGGCCGGGCAGGGGCTGGTTTACGCAGAGATTCGATTTGCACCGCAGCTTCATAAACAGAAGGGACTTACGCAGGGACAGGCGGTGGAAGCCGTTGTGAAAGGCGTGAGAGCAGGATGTCTGGAGACCGGAATTTACGCAGGTGTACTGCTTTGCGCCATGGTAAACGGCAGCGATGCGGAGAATGCGGAGACCATGGAACTGGCGAAGGTGTTTTTCGGAGAAAAGACCGTGAACGGTGTGATCGGAGCCGATATCGCCGGGCCTGAGGGATTCGTTCCGATGGAACATTTTGAAGGAATGTTTAAGCGGGTGTATCAGGCCGGGGTACCGTTTACGATTCACGCCGGGGAATGCGGAGATTATGAGAATGTGGCGAGAGCCGTAGCGTTTGGCGCGAAGAGAATCGGGCACGGCTGCGCGGCCATTCAGTCGGAAGATTGCATGAGGCTGCTGGAACGGGAGAAGATCACCCTGGAGATGTGCGTGGTGAGCAATCTGCAGACAAAGGCTGTGGCCGGAATCAAGGAGCATCCTCTGAAGAAGTTTTTCGAAAGGGGCATAAGAGTCACGTATAATACCGATAATATGACGGTATCCGACACTTCCCTGGAGCGGGAGGCGGAATTGATTATGAGTGAATTGGGATTCCGGGAAGAGGAACTTAAGAAAATGAATGAGTATGCGATTGATGGAGCGTTTGTGGGGGAAGAGGTGAAATGCAGAATTCGTGAGCTCATGAGGAAATAGGAAAAAGTACATAAGTAATGGTAACAGCAGCGCCGGGAACCTGGTTTTATCAGGACCCGGCGTTGTTTTGCATTTCGCTTGGCTGGCTTATCCTTTCCGGCAAAACGCAGAAACAAATATATTTGTCAAACAGTATAATATATTTGTTGTAAACTAACTCTCATTTGCTAAAATATACACATATCTTATGAAGATACAGAGTCATCGAATCCATTTATAAAACTATATCGGAGGAGGATTTACTATGAAAAAGCATCTGACGTTATTAATGGGAACAGTAATGGCTGCAGGACTTTTATCTGGCTGTGGTTCATCGGGGGATGAGACAAAAGCAGTAGAAAGTACGGTGGCGGCTGCGGAACAGTCAGCGCAGGCGTCACAGACCACCCAGGCGGAAAGCGGCGGGGAGGCGGGAACCAGCGAGGAAGAGATAACCCTGCATGTATATGGGCCGGGACTGTTTGCAGAGCAGGGAGAAAAGGGAAGTCTGGACATGATTACAGGGGAAGAGACACCGGGATACGATGTTGTCGTAAATAAGTGGAACGAGCTGCATCCCAACGTTCATGTGGAAATTGAAGCCGTGCCATGGGAAAACTGGCAGTCTTCCATCCAGACGGCAGTGTTGGGCGGGGGAATCGATCTGATACTGCACGGGGCCAGTATATGTGATCTTGTAGAGCCTTTGGACAGCTATTTAGAAGCAGATCCGGAGTTTCGGAAGCAGATTTATGCAGTGGAACAGAGACGTACGGATGCGGTAAACGATCTCTCCGTATCCACAACAACCGGGATTCAGTATGTGGTTGATCCTATGATCGTATATCTGGACAAGGATATTTTCGAACATTACGGCGTGGAACTCCCGGGGGAGGACTGGACATGGGAAGATATGCTTGCCATGGCGGAAAAGATGACGGGAATTGATCCGGTTACCGGAAAACAGACGTATGGGGTTCAGCTGGTAGATACGAATAGTACCGCCAACAGCTTTTTTAATTATCAGATGATGGCCTCAGGGTTTGACGCCAAAGTAATTACGTACGGAAAGACCCCATTGGACAGTAAGGTTGATTTTACAGGCGATGGCACGGTTAAAGCATTAAAGATGCTTCAGGATCTGGGGCAATACTGCAGCTCCAATGTAAGAGAAGGCGTCAACGTCGATAAAACCCTGACGGCTGAAAACGATACGGCAATTCGCTGGGATCAGAGTGCATATAAGCATTATAAAGAAGCGAAGGCGGCCGGAGTCGAAGATAAGTTTGTTTTCTGGAACATGCCGGCCATAGAAGCCGGAGAGTATAAAGGAAAACCATCCGCTTTTATGGGAAGCAACAATGTGGCGATCTGCAAGACCAGTGAGAATAAAGAATGGGCATGGGAATTCCTGAAATTCATATCTACGGATGAAACCGTATCAAAATGGGTTTCCGATTGCGGAAGAATTCCTAATAATCCATCTGGCATGGAATTCGTAAAGACGGAAATGGGTGATAAGGTTCAGGCTATTAACAGAGCCATGGAAGAGATACCGGATGGCTTTAACAATTCCACTAATGATTTCTTTAATAATGTGAGTTTTGGGCCGGTAACCTCGACGATGGGTGTCGTTATCAGTGATCTGCTTAATCAGGTTACAACACCGGAAGAAGCAGTTAAGACACTTCAAAACTCGGTCGATGAATATTTGAAATCCATTCAGTAACACAGGCATAATGATGGGAAATGGTTCTGACCATTTCCCATCTCCTGATAGAAAGCAGGAGGTATGATGAAACAAAAGAAATGGACAAAAAGAAAGATAAAAAAACAGATGACATGGTACTCTTTTATTATTGTCAGTATTGTAACGCTGCTGCTGTTGGTTTACCTTCCTATGCTTACAACAATCAAATACAGCTTGTTTGACGTGTCAGTAATCGGATTTGGAGAAAAGTTCGCGGGACTAAAAAATTATAAGGTCCTGATGACACAGTCAACCTTCTTAAAATCTTTATGGAACACTGTTTTATTGGCTCTTTTGGGGCTGCTGACAATTCCTTTGGGTTTTATACTGGCAACTATGATTAACAGTCTCGGTTCCGGTAAGACGCAGAGTTTTTTCAGAATTGGCTTCTATCTTCCCAATATTATTACAGGAGTCAGTGTAATTCTGATGTTTCAGGCTGTTTTACAGGGGGATGGGGGACTATTAAATACATTTTTAAGCCGGATTCTGGGGCGTGAGATAACCATTGGGTGGTTGTCCAATGCTAAATATGCAAAGATCGGAGCGACGATCCTGTGGTGCTGGATGAATATGGGGTATTCCATGCTGATTAATCTGGCAAGCATGCAGTCTGTGCCAACGGAAATTTATGATGCGGCGGCTGTTGACGGAGCCAACGGCTGGAAAAAAATCTGCTATATAACGATTCCCTGCATGAGAGGCTGCTTTTCCTTCTTGCTTGTAACGACGATGATTAATGGGTTATCCAGATTTACCGATCTGTTTATCATAGGCGGAAACAGTTCTGCAGGCGTACCGGGAGGCACTCTGCAGACAATTTTAATGTATATTTATCAGTTTAGCTTTGAAGTGCCTAACTATGGTATTTCCTCAGCCGGAGCAATGATTTTATTTGTTATGGTATTTGCGTTTACCATGCTGAATGTTAAGTTGACGGGCTTTTTGGATGAGGAGAAATGAGTATGAGAAAAGCAAAAATCAGAAAATCAGTTATAATCGTTATCTTATTGGTCATTCTGGCAATTATTCTGACACCGCTGTGGTGGGCGGTTGTTCTGTCCTTTGACCGTGCCGCGACGACAGCACTTCCGCCGTTTTCATGGTTACCGTACGAAGCTGCTCTGTTTAACTATAAGGCCGCTGCAAAACTGATAGACCTGGCCAGATACTATGGAAATACGATTTTCATTACAATTGTGAACACCCTGATTTCCGTATTTTTCTCCCTTATGTGCGGGTATGCATTCGCAAAAGGAGATTTTGTCGGAAAGAAATTCTGGTATATTTTTATGCTTGCTGTCATGATGGTTCCTTTTGAATCGAGGCTTGTACCGCTGTATCTGCAGTATAAGAGCTGGGGGCTTTTAAATACATACTGGCCTTTGATCCTGGGGAATTTTGCCTACGTATACGGCGTGTTCTTTGCAAGACAGAATATTGCATCAATCCCGGATTCACTGGCGGAATCGGCATATCTGGATGGAGCGGGAGAATGGCGTGTTTTCTTCAGCATCATTCTTCCTCTGTCAAAACCGGTTATGGCTACATTAAGTATCCTTCAGGTGATTGCTAACTGGAATTCCTACTTATGGCCGCTGGTAGTTATCCGTGATTCGGCAAAGCAGGTGATTTCCGTAGGCGTGGCTATGTTTAATGCACAGCAGAACAGCGTATATTACGGTCCCAGAATGGCCGTGGCGGTGTTAAGCGCGATTCCCTTAACAATTTTGTTTCTGCTGCTTCAAAAGCACATCGTGGCCAGTATTGCAGTGTCAGGAATTAAACAGTGATGGAGGAGAGTAATGGAGCAATATATAAAAGAAGAGTTAAAGATTCCACTTTCCCCTTCCGTTGACGTGTTGGTGGCTGGCGGTGGAATTGCGGGAATATCAGCGGCGTTGGCAGCAGCCAGAAGCGGGGCGGAAGTTCTTCTCATTGAAAAACAGTGTATCCTGGGAGGCTTAGCGACAGCCGGTCTGGTGACGATCTACCTGCCGCTGTGCGACGGCAGAGGTAATCAGATGTCCTACGGCATAGCAGAGGAGTTGTTTCATCTTTCTATAAGCCAGGGAGTCCAGGAGCGTTATCCCAATGCCTGGCTTGAAAATGGTACAAAAGAGGAGCGATCAAAACAGAGATTTGAGGTTCAGTTTAACCCGCAGAGTATGGCTCTTCTGGCAGAAGAATTACTGCTGAAAAATGGAGTGAAAATTCTCTATGATACCCGGATTTGCAGTGTGCATATGGAGCGTGATAAAGTTCGTGCACTGGTAATTGAAAATAAAAGCGGGAGAAGTGCTGTCTGTGCAGCAGCCTATGTGGACGCAACGGGAGATGCGGACCTTTATTGGCTGGCCCATGGAGATACAGAAGAGTATAAGAAAAAGAATACGCTTGCCGGCTGGTATTACCAAAACGGCAGAGAGGGGGTAAAACTCAGAATACTGGGATTTGCTGACGCTCCGGAGGATACGGAAAGAGATAAGGGAGAGGCACTGTTGAAACGCCGTTTTTCAGGTCTGGACGGAAAAGAGAACAGCGAACTGCTGTTTGCTTCCCATAAAGCAACTCTGGAAGATATCAGACAAAATAAATTAAAAGATGATTCTTTTGAACCGGTTACGATCAGTACGATACCGCAGGTCCGCATGACAAGGCGTCTCTGCGGCGAATATACACTTAAGGAATCTGAAAATGATAAGCAATTTGAGGACTCAATCGGTATGGTTGGGGACTGGAGAAAAAGGGGGATGGTGTATGAGATTCCATTCCGGTGTCTCTACTCCGGAAAAATAAGAAACTTAATCGGCGCGGGCCGGTGTGTATCCGTGGATGACGGTATGTGGGATATCATCAGGGCAATTCCCGGCTGTGCGGTGACAGGGGAGGCGGCAGGCATCGCTGCCGCTCAGACCTGCGACTTTTCACAATTAGACAGGAGGGCTCTGCAGGACACGCTTAGAAAGCAAGGGCAGAAGATTCATTTTGCTGAGGCCGGTTTAGCGTCAGATACTTTTCCGGTAAACACCCGGAGAGAGTGAGGTTATCTTTTTAAAGGCGTAATTAAAATTTGTAGTGCTGTTAAATCCGCATAATCCTGCGATTTCTGTGATATCCTTGCTGGTTTGAGTAAGGTAATGGATAGCTAAGTCAATCCGTTTGATCGTAATAAAATCCCAGACGGATATGCCGTTCATTTTCTTAAAAATAGTAGAAAAATACGTTCTGCTTAAACCGGCATGGCGGGCAATATCATTTAAAGTAAGCGAAGCAGTTAAGTTGGTCATGATATACTCGATCGCATGTTCCAGGCATATCAGATTTTCTTCATTGGCAGGGGAGGCAGTGATCTGTTCCTGCGGATTGTAGTGGCGGGTGATCTCAATTAAGATGGCCAGTAAGTGAACTTTAACCATGGATTCATATTCCGGGAGACGGTCGCAGAATTCTTTCCGGATGTCTAAAAGCCGCATTGTCAGCTGAGCATTAAACGGATCTCCTGTTGGCAGGTGATAATTGAATTCAGGTCTGGAAAATACATTTAAATATCTGGGATTAAACATGCCATTGCCAGGAGACCAGATAAGTGTCGGTTCCAGAAAAATATTGAGCACTTTCAAATCAGAACTGCGTTCAAGTTTTAAGATTCGGTGGTCTGTGTTGCTCGGGAAAATAAATATATCACCAGGCTGAAAATGGTAGATGATACCGTCGATGCTGTATTCACCAAAACTGTTGTAGAGTCCGATCTCAATCTCCGTGTGATGGTGCTCATAGAGAAGTACCTTGTCTTTATGCAGGGTCAGAACCTCCGTCATACGTAGCTGAGAAGTGGGAGTGCTGTGCCCCGGGATTATGTATTCTTTGGCAATCATGATAGCCTCCTGGGTAATATAAAGTAGGGTGTTCTAATCACATTATAAGAGTTTTTATGATAGCAGTCAATCAAAGCAAAAAAGGGAAAAGGTGGAAATAAAGATGGGAAGAAAAGAAACAGCTTTCAAGTATTTTAATGAACAGAAAGAATATACGGATGACCGGGTGGCTCTTGGAATTGAAAAAAACAGAAAGGGATTTGCGGAACTGAGTATCAAAGACCGCGATGGAGCCCCTCTAAAAGGAGTCCGTATAAAAGCGGTTTTAGAGAAACATGAATTCAAACACGGCGCAAATCTGTTTATGCTGGATGAGTTGGAGACAAAAGAGAAAAATGACAAATACAAAGAACTGTTTAAAGAGATTTTTAATCTGGCCACACTGCCGTTTTACTGGAAAGATTTAGAGCCGGAGCAGGGGAAGCCGCGTTTTGAAAAGGACAGCCCCAGAGTATATCGCCGTCCGGTTCCGGATCTCTGTCTGGAATACTGCGAAGAGAATGGAATTACGCCGAAGGCCCACTGTTTAAATTACATGCCATGGTCGCCAGACTGGGTGCCGGACGATATTGATGAGACCAAGCGGCTGTTGGACAAGCGTTTTCATGAGCTGGCAGATCGTTACGGTGACAGGATTCATGGCTGGGAAGTAATTAATGAAACCATGGAAATCAAGCTTTTTGAGGACCGGAAATTCTTTAAAGAACCTGATGTGGTTGAATGGAGTTTTGATCGTGCAGACCGTTACTTCAAAAATAATGAACTGATCATCAATGAGGCATCCAGTGCATCCTGGGAACAGTTTAAATATAATCGATCCGCGTATTATCTGCAAATCGAAAGAGCACTGTTAAACCATACACCGATCGATACCATCGGTATGCAGTACCATATGTTCTATCCCAGAGAGCAGGAAAATGTATGTATTGAGCGGATGGGAAATCCTGAGAAGCTGTTTGCTGTTCTGGATCAATATGCAAAGCTTAACCGGCCGATCCAGATTACAGAGATTACGATTCCCGCATATTCAAAGGAGGAGGAAGACGAAGAAATTCAGGCGGAACTCATAAAGCAGCTGTACTCCATCTGGTTCAGCCATGAGGCGGTAGAAGCCATTATTTACTGGAATATGGTAGACGGGTATGCCGCTTTTGCGCCGCAGGGCGATATGGCGTCCGGAGAAAATTATTACCATGGCGGACTTCTCCGTTTTGATATGTCGGAAAAACCCGCCTATAAGGTTATAAAGAATTTATTCCAGAACGAATGGCATACAGAGGAAGACTGTATGACTGATGGGGAGGGTAAAACACATTTTAAAGGATTCTACGGTAAATACAGGCTCACGTTTGACGTGGCTGGTAAGACCGTAGAAAAAGAAATCGATTTCTCGAAAAAGGCCTCTAATCGTTTCGAGATCATTCTTTAACAATGGAGGAGACAGCAGAATGGAAAACAGGCTTATATCGGATATTGTATCAGAAAACACAAATATGCGTTCCGGTCCATCGAATTTAAAGATTACAGATATCAGAGTTGCCAATATAGATGGAGCGCCCAAACACTGCCCGTTAATCAAGGTTTACACGAATCAGGGACTAATCGGTTACGGAGAGGTGAGAGATGCCTCCAGCGACACCTATGCTCTTATGTTGAAAAGCAGGCTGGTTGGAGAGAATCCGTGTAATGTGGATAAGCTTTTTAACCGGATCAGGCAGTTCGGCGGCCATTCCAGACAGGGGGGCGGTGTTTCCGGAATTGAGATAGCACTGTGGGATCTGGTCGGAAAAGCGTACGGTGTGCCGATGTATCAGTTGCTTGGAGGCAAATACCGTGACAAGGTAAGGGTATACTGCGATACCGATGTGGATGGGAAGCATACGGGAACGGATATGGGAAGAGCACTGAAAAAACGGATGGAGGCTGGATTTACGTTTCTTAAAATGGATCTCGGAATAGAAATGCTTCTTGAAGAAAAGGGCTGCTTAAACGCTCCGATGGGCTTTCTGGATGATATTAAAAAGTATTCTGCCAAAGCGGTCATGCATCAGAGCGGTTCTATTGACTATGAACTTATGAGAGGAGAAAATTACCGGGTTTTCACAATCCCTCATTATGCGACAGGAATCCAGATAACGGAAAATGGCCTGGATTATATGGAGAATTACGTCCGTGAAGTTCGGGAAGTAATCGGATATGAGATTCCTCTGGCGATTGATCACTTAGGACATATCGCATGGCAGGACTGTATAAAAGTTGCAAGACGCTTAGAAAAATATAACATTGCATGGCTTGAGGATGTAGCGCCCTGGCAGAATACACAGCATTATGTAAACATATCACGGGCAACTACGATTCCAATAGCGACCGGCGAGGATATCTATCTGCATGAGAATTTCGAACCGCTGATGGAAGCGGGGGGCGTGTCCCTCGTTCATCCGGATGTACTGACGATCGGCGGTGCAATGGAGACGAAAAAGCTGGGGGATATGTGCAATAAATACGGTGTTGCCATGGCGATCCACATGGCCGAAAGCCCTATTGGCTGTATGGCAGCGGTTCACTGCGCGGCCGCAGTGCGTAATGTGATGGCGGTAGAATTTCATTCCATTGATATACCATGGTGGAATGACCTGGCGAAGGGAATTGCCAATCCGCTGTTCCAGAATGGATTTATAGATGTTCCGGATAAGCCTGGACTTGGAATTGATGAATTAAACGAAGAATTAATTGCTGAGCATCTCCACAAAAAGTATGCAGGACAGTGGGAGTCTACAGCCCAGTGGGATCATGAATGGGCTAATGACCGGGAATGGAGTTGATAATATGTTTGATTTAACTGGAAAAACAGCACTGGTTACCGGTTCTACCCAGGGAATCGGGTATGCCGTCGCTTCCTGTCTGGCAGAGCGGGGAGCCGCAGTATTTGTACATGGTTCAAAGAGCATGGAGAAATGTGAAAAAGCGGCAGCTGGCATTCCGGGCTCCAGGCCGGTGACGGCAGATTTATCGGAATCGGGAAGCTGCAGCGAGTTATACCGGAAAACCGGCGACGTCGATATTCTTGTTCTGAACGCATCCGTTCAGATCCGCAAGCCATGGAATCAGATTACACCGGAGGAGTTTCATCTGCAGGTCCATGTGAACTTATTGAGTACGTTGGAACTGATGCAGCTGTATGGACCTTATATGGCGAAAAAGGGCTGGGGAAGAATTGTAGCGGTGGGAAGTGTCCAGCAGTATAAACCGCATCCGGAAATGGGCATTTATGCGGCGACAAAGGACGCGCAGTATAATCTGGTAAGAAATGTGGCAAAACAGATGGCTCCCTTTGGAGTAACCGTTAACAATATGTCTCCGGGAGTCATTGCGACACCAAGGAATGAGGCGGCTCTGTCTGATCCGGAATACTCAAAAAAAGTGATGGACGGTATTCCCTGTGGTTACGCAGGACGTGCGTGTGACTGCAGCGGAGGCGTGCTGCTTCTGTGTTCAGAGGAAGGACGCTATATAACAGGCACAGACCTGGTGATTGACGGAGGAATGCATCTATGAGATATAATGTGCGTGAGGAGATTATCGCCCTGACTCCTGAATGGAAGGGGGAACGTTTTCCGGATGGAAGACCGAGAGTGCCGGATCATTATCTGGAGGCGCTGCGGGGAATGACGTTGGAGGAGATCTGGAAGCCCCTTTTTGTAAAGGGCTATGACAATCAATTTGAGGGAAAGCTTAAGCGGCTGCATGATGATGAGAGAAAACTGATTGGCAGGGCAGTCACTGCCGCCTTTGTACCGACGAGACCTGACCTTCATGAGGTATGCTTTCATGCAGGAATGGCAGAAGGACGCAAAGGTAATTATAATCAGTGGGTGATCGACAGTCTGGTAGAAGGCGATGTTGTAGTTGCAGATATGTATGATAAAATCTATAAAGGTACGTTTGTGGGGGGCAATCTGGCTACGGCAATTCAGACGAAAACAAAGACCGGAGGCGCTGTTATATGGGGGGGCGTTCGGGACATGGAACAGATGAGAAAAGTGGAAGGATTTCAGGCGTATTACCGGGGCATTGATCCTACGCCGATCAGGGACTTTATTATGACCGGATTTAATACGGTCATTCGGTTCGGAAATGCAGTCTGCCTTCCCGGGGATATTGTATTTGCCGATTACAGCGGAGTGTTCTTCATTCCGAGCCACGAGGTGGAAGAGGTGGTTAATGGCGCAGCAAAGACTCATATTAAGGATATTTTCGGTTTTGAGATGATTACGCAGAATGTCTTTACAACGGCCCAGATAGACAGAAATACCTGGACGGAAGAGATGCTTAATCAGCTTGTTGCATTCATCGCTAATGATCCTCAGGGCAGCGAATACAGAGAGCTTGACTGGTCAAAGGAGTATGATCTGGCGCGTCATGGAGACCCGAACGATACTCAAACTGCTCTATAATCAATCAGAGGTGGGATATGATGAAAAACAGATTATTTATCGGAACGTATACACAGCAGAACAGCAGAGGGATCTATCAGATTACCATGGACATGGGATATGCACCGGAAACGCCTCTTAAGCTTGTGGCGGAGATGATATCACCTACCTATCTGATTGTGTCCGGAAACGGGAAAATACTGTATGCCGTATCCGAAGCACAGCCGGGGATCAGGGGAGAGATTGCGGCCTTCCACTGTACGGAGAAAGGGCTTACTCTGATTAATAAGGTTCTGGCGCCAGGAGCAGGACTCGTTCATGTTGCGCTGGACCCGGAAGAAAAACTTTTATTTGCCGTGAGCTACCGGGATGCAAGCGTCCTGATGTATGAGATCAGAGAAGACGGGGGGATTGGCAGTCTTCTCGATGAAAAAGTGCATACCGGTCAGGGACGCGATCCGGTAAGGCAGGAGAAAGCTCATGCACATTCTGTCTCGATTACACCCGATGGAATGAGAATTTGTGTGTGTGATTTAGGAATAGACCGTCTGATTGTCTATGAGGTTGACCGGTGTCAGGGCAAATTGGTTGAAAAGAAAGATCTGTGTGTCACATTTCCGCAGGGATCAGGGCCAAGACATTTGGTGTTCCATCCAAACGGCAGATTTGCATATGTTCTGGCGGAACTCACCTCTGAAGTGTTTACCCTTGAGTACAGCAGTGAAGCGGGCTTTGAAACAGTTGGAAAGGAGAGCGCCCTCTGCCGGTATGAGGGGTATTCCATAGGTGCCGCTATCCGCATCAGCAGAGATGGGAAATATCTCTACAGTTCTAACCGGGGAGCCGATGATATCGCAGTATACAGAGTATCTGAAAATGGACGGATAAAACGGATCATGAATTTTTCCTGTAAGGGAAAACACCCCAGAGATTTTATATTGGCTTCCTGCGACAGATACTTGCTTTGCACCAACCGGGATACAGATAATATCACCGTTTATTTAAGAGACAGCAAAACCGGGGGCCTCAGCTATCTGCGGGAAATAAAGGGGATAAGCATGCCTGTATGCCTTGTAAATACGCAGTTGAATAAAGAAACTTAATATAAAACGCAGAACGTCAGTCCCAGTTTTTGAGGCTGACGTTTTCTATGGAAATGATAACCCGGCGGCGTGTGCAAAATAGAAGGAAGCGCGGTAGGACGACACTGAACCTGTTATAGATTTATGTTAAGTTGGATAGTATTATAAAAAGTACAGGTGGGGTTTTAAAAATTCAATAGTATTGTATGAACGTATCTGTTGATAAAAAACCATTTGCATTTTTCGTCAAAAAAATTTATAATGAATGTTAACTATGTTTATAATAACCGATAAGTTGCGAAAAGGTGACAGTATATGGCAGATGAATCAACCATGGAAAAACTGAATAGGACTCCATTGGGAGTTGGAAGGGTTGACGGTGCGGTGGAGATCAAGTCGCCTAATGATGAGGAACTGGAGGCCCCGGCTGATTTTACCAGTCCGGAGGTGCTGTATCAGGAATTGATCGCCAGTATCCGCAGATACCATCCTTCCGATGATATCAGCATGATCGAAAAGGCTTACCATGTTGCTGATAATTTTCATAAGGAGCAGAAGAGGAAGTCGGGTGAACCGTATATTATTCACCCTCTTTGTGTTGCCATTATTCTGGCCGATTTAGAGATGGATAAGGAGACGATCGCAGCAGGAATCCTTCACGATGTGGTGGAAGATACTGTTATGACGCTGGATGAACTGGGAAAAGAGTTTGGGGGAGAGGTGGCGCTTCTTGTCGACGGCGTTACGAAACTGACTCAGCTGTCCTGGTCCATGGATAAGATGGAGCTGCAGGCCGAGAATCTGAGGAAGATGTTCCTGGCCATGGCGAAGGATATCCGTGTCATCATCATCAAGCTGGCGGACCGGCTCCATAACATGAGAACGCTCCAGTACATGAAACCGGAGAAACAAAAGGAAAAAGCCCGCGAGACCATGGAGATCTATGCGCCCATTGCTCACCGCCTGGGTATTTCCAAAATTAAGATAGAGCTGGACGATCTGTCCTTAAAATATTTGCAGCCGGATGTGTATTACGATCTGGCTGAGAAGATTTCCTTAAAGAAAGACGCCAGAGAGTCGTTTGTAAAGAGCATCGTGGATGAAGTGCAGGAACACTTAAACGAGGCGGCCATCGTAGCCAAGGTGGACGGAAGAGTGAAGCATTTCTTCAGTATCTACAAGAAGATGGTAAACCAGAACAAGACTCTCGACCAGATTTACGACCTGTTTGCTGTGAGAATCATCGTGGACAGCGTCAAGGACTGCTATGCGGCGCTGGGCGTCATCCATGAACTGTATAAGCCGATTCCGGGCAGGTTCAAGGACTATATCGCCATGCCGAAGCCCAATATGTACCAGTCACTCCATACGACACTGATCGGGAGCAACGGACAGCCGTTCGAGATTCAGATCCGAACGTATGAGATGCACCGGACCGCGGAATACGGTATCGCCGCCCACTGGAAGTATAAGGAGAGCGGAAGCGGACAGGTGGCGGCAGGCAAGGAAGAGGAGAAGTTAAGCTGGCTGCGCCAGATTCTGGAATGGCAGAAAGACATGTCAGACAACAAGGAATTCTTGAATATGGTCAAGGGCGATCTGGACCTGTTTTCCGACAGTGTGTACTGTTTCACCCCCTCCGGCGATGTCAAGAATCTTCCAAGCGGCTCTACACCTATTGACTTTGCGTATTCCATCCACAGTGCGGTTGGCAACAAGATGGTCGGCGCACGGGTGAACGGCAAGCTGGTCAATATCGATTATGTGATCCAGAACGGCGACCAGGTGGAGGTCATCACCTCCCAGAACTGCAAGGGGCCGAGCCGCGACTGGCTGAATATCGTAAAGAGCACACAGGCCAAGAATAAGATCAACCAGTGGTTTAAGACTGAGCTCAAGGAGGACAATATTCTCCGGGGCAAAGAGATGGTGGACCGCTACTGCAAGGCGAAGGGTATCGTCTATTCCGATATCAACAAGCCGGAGTACCAGGATAAGGTCATGAAGCGCTATGCGTTCCGCGACTGGGAGTCCGTGCTGGCGTCGATCGGACACGGCGGACTGAAAGAGGGCCAGGTCATCAACAAGATGGTGGATGAGCGGGCCAAGAAGATGAAGAAGGAAGTCACCGATACCACGATTTTAAATGATATCGAGGACATGAGCAATAAACTGCCTGTCAACAAACACAGCAAGAGCGGCATCGTGGTCAAGGGAATCCATGATCTGGCGGTCCGTTTTTCCAAATGCTGCAGCCCGGTACCGGGCGACGAGATCGTAGGCTTCGTCACGCGCGGCCGTGGAATTTCCATCCACAGGACCGACTGCGTAAATGTCATCAACCTTCCGGAAGATGAGAGAAGCCGTCTGATCGATGCGGAGTGGCAGACACCGGAGGGCGATGATACGAAGGAACGCTACTCGACGGAAATCAAGATCTATGCAAACAACCGGATCGGTATGTTCGTCGATATTTCCAAGGTCTTCACGGAGCGCCAGATTGATATCACCTCCATGAATTCCAGAACGAACAAACAGGGAAAGGCTACCATCACAATGACTTTCGATATTCACGGCGTGGAGGAGCTGAACCGGCTGACCGATAAACTGAGACAAATTGAAGGCGTAATTGATATAGAGAGGACTGCGGGATAACGCAGTTCTCTTGTTTCATAGGAACGGTAACTCTGTGAGTCTGCAGGGCAGATTTTGCCATGCAGTACTGTTCAGGTAAAAGGAATAGGAAGAGAGAGGATGAGCGTATGAGTAATTTCAGAATCAGAACGTGTACCGTTGGAATGGTCGGAACTAACTGCTACCTGGTTTACCGGGAAGATTTGAAGAAGGCGGTTATCGTGGACCCGGGAGACAACGGAGCCCATATTCTGAATAAATGCAGGGAGTATGGAATCATTCCGGAGGCGATTGTGCTGACCCACGGCCATTTCGATCACATTTTAGCGGTGGAGGAGATCCGCCGTGCATTTCAGGAGATCACCGTCTATGCGGCGGAAAAGGAAGTGAAGCTTCTGAAAGATCCCAGACTTAATATGACAGGCTCCTACGGAACCGGCTTTTCGCTGAGCCCGGACCGTCTGGTAAAGGAGGGGGATGTCCTGGAACTTGCCGGTTTTAAATGGCAGGTTATAGAGACTCCCGGCCACACCGCGGGTTCCATGTGCCTGTGGATAGAAGAGGAGGACGTTCTGATATCTGGAGATACCTTATTTGCGGAATCCCTGGGTCGGACCGATTTCCCGACAGGAAGCTCTGCGGATATCATTCGCTCCATCAAAGAACGGCTGTTTGTTCTTCCGGAGGACACGATGGTTTATCCGGGACACGGGGAGCCGACCACCATCAGACACGAGAAGGCCCATAATCCGGTCGCATTTTACAACAGATAGGAACGAAAATACCATGATAGGAATTATATTAGACGACAACGCCTTTGAGCAGGATATCCGGGAACTGCTCATGGCATTTTACCCGGGAGAAACGTATATTCATGAAGAAGTGGACGGGGAAGAGAAGCCCCGTCTGTCTGTGTATGGGAAGACGGGAGAGAACGACTATTTCCTGACAGTCAGAGAGTATGTGGAAGACGGAGAAATCCTGGAGAACGAAGCGGCGGTGGAGGCGGACTATTCCAACCGTTTTGAGACAAAGAACCGGATTAAGCGCATGCTGTACGGCCTGCTCTCAGAAAAGACGAAGAAAGAGCTGCCCTGGGGAACGCTTACGGGAATCCGTCCGACGAAGATTGCCATGACCAAGCTGACAGAGGGAAAAGGGGAGGACGAGGTCCGTTCCTATATGAAAGAGACTTACTTAACCAGCGACGAGAAGATCGATTTAAGCATCGAGATCGCTGAGCGTGAGCGGGAACTTCTCTCCGCGATCGATTATGAGAACGGCTACAGCCTGTATGTGGGAATTCCGTTCTGCCCGACTACGTGTCTCTACTGTTCCTTTACCTCCTTCCCTATTAAGAGCTGGGAGAAGCGGATGGAGGAATATCTGTCCGCGCTTTTTAAGGAGATGGACTACGCAGCCCGGACCATGGCCGGCCGTACCCTGGATACGGTATACTTTGGCGGAGGAACTCCTACCTCGCTGTCTGCGGAACATCTGGAGATGGTAATGAGAAAGCTGAAAGCCACGTTCGACTTTACCTCAGTCAAGGAATTTACCGTAGAGGCCGGGCGTCCGGACAGTATCACGGAGGAAAAATTAAAGGTTCTGCTGGATTACGGAGTCACCCGTATTTCCATCAATCCTCAGACCATGAAACAGGCGACGCTGGACTTGATCGGCCGCCGCCACACCGTAGACATGGTAAAAGAGAAGTACCGGCTTGCGAGAGAGATGGGATTTGACAATATCAACATGGATTTGATTATCGGGCTTCCGGAGGAAGATTTGGAAGATGTCCGCCACACCATGGAGGAGATCAGGGCGCTTGATCCGGACAGTATCACCGTTCACTCTCTGGCGATCAAACGTGCGGCCCGGCTTAACATGTTTAAGGAAAAATATGGGGATTTAAAGATAACAAACACCCAGGATATGATCGATTTAACCGCTTCCTGTGCTCGTGAAATGGGGCAGGAACCGTACTATTTATACCGTCAGAAAAACATGGCCGGCAATTTTGAAAACGTAGGCTATTCCAGGCCGGGAAAAGCGTGTATCTATAATATTCTGATTATGGAAGAAAAGCAGACGATAGTGGCCTGCGGGGCAGGGACTACCACAAAGGTGGTATATCCGGCGGAAAACCGGCTGGAGCGGGTGGAGAACGTAAAGGATGTGGAGCAGTATATTGCCAGAATTGATGAGATGCTGGAGCGGAAGGAACGACTGCTTAACAGAAATTAATACAGGGGGAAGAGATTGAAAAAGCAGCGGTCAATTGTAACTCAGACAGTTATGAGAGTTTCCGGTGTGTTTATTACGGCGATTATTCTGTTGACCATTGTATTTACCATCTTTATTGGCAGATACATGAGGGACAACATCCTACGGAGTAAGGAGGAGCAGCTGGTCACCGTGGCAGACACGCTGGACAGCAGGCTGAAAAGTCTGGAGGAGCCTTTTGTTACGCTGGCGGGCTACACACCTGCGGTCAGGCTGCTGCGGGGCCATTATAAGCTGTACTCCGCCGAGTGGATGCAGGCCATACGCAGTGTCGACACGTTTCTGACCAATATAAATCTATTCAGTGATTACATAACCGATGTACTATTCATACAGCCGGATTCCACCGTTGTGTACAGCATGAATGATATTCTGCGCAGCGGCTATGATTATGTAAGTGCAGACTGGTTTCAGGAGGCATTAGTGAATAAAACATTTGTAAGATATGCGTCGCCCCATGGAAGAGACCACATGTACGAAAATAAAGGGCCATACAGGACTGTTACGGCTTTTTTTCCGGTTTATCAGTCGGATCTTCTGATCGGCTATATTTTGATGGAATGCGATCTGTCGAAGCTGACGGAGTTCTTTTCCGCACAGCAGATGTCGGATTCAGGGTTCCTCATTCTGGATGAAGATAACCGCATGATTCTGGACTATAAAAATGGCCGGTCCTGGTCAGATCAGGTGGAGGAAGAATTTTTAGACAGCCTGAAGGAAGGGGACTGCGGAGCAGCGCAGAACGATCAGTCGGTCTACATTGCAAAAAAGCTGTCAAACAGATGGACGATGGTATCGGAGAACAGTCTGGCAATCATCATACAGCCGATCATGCAGCTTCTTACCGTTGCAGCGCTTCTCATGGCAGTGGTTCTGATCTTTCTGGTTCTGATCTCTGCCTATAACAGCCATTTGATCAAACGGCCTTTCAACGCCCTGATTCAGAGAATTGTTTCCTATGACGGAAGCCGTTCCACGGATATCAGCGGCTTTGAACATGCGCCGCAGGAGCTGGCTGTCATACGTTCCCGCTTCGAGGAGATGGCAGACCATATGAATGATCTGATTAATGACGTCTATGTGGCGAAGCTGAAACAGAAAGAGGCGGAGCTGGAAGCGCTGACGAATCAGATCAATCCGCATTTCCTTTACAATGTATTTCAGCTGATCCAGGCAAAGGCTGTTCTGTCTGACAACCTGGAGATTGAAGAAATGATTCAGGCGCTCAGCCGGATGATGCGCTATACGATGGAGCGGAAGAGGGAAAGCGTCTCTCTGAAAGAAGAACTGGAGTATACCGATGACTATCTGATGTTTTATAAGAAAAGGTTTACCCAAATGTTTACTTATGAAATCAGCTGTGATCCGGAACTCTACGACTGCCGGACCTGCAAGTTTGTGCTGCAGCCGGTCGTGGAAAACTGCTTTAAGCACGCGCTTAAGAACCGGACTGGCGGTGTAATTGCCATCCGTGTGTGGAAAGAAGAGAAAGACATCCTGATACTGGTAAGAGATAATGGCCGTGGGATGGGAAAAGAGGCTCTGGAGGCTCTGCGGTGCAGGCTGAACGGCCAGGCGGAATCTGGAGGAATCGGGATTATCAATACGAATTCCAGGCTGCATCTGACCTACGGGGAAGAGTATGGCATTACCATCGACAGCAGAGAATCAGAGTATACGGAGGTTACCCTGCGTATCCCGTACGAGACCGTATAATTGGGGGAAATTATGTATAAGGTTTGTTTTGTGGATGACGAGATCATTAATTACCAGCTCTTTGAAAAAATGGTTCCCTGGGAAGAAAAGGGATTTCAAATTGTGGGAACAGCGGCTGACGGCCAGGAAGCTCTTCAAATGTACGAACGCCTCCAGCCGGATCTGATTTTTATGGACATCCAGCTGCCGCTTCTGGACGGCCTTGAGTGCGTCCGGTGTATTAGAGAAGAAAATCAGGATGTCCAGATCGTAATTGTCAGTGCATACAGTGATTTTTCTTACGCACAGAAGGCCATCCGCTATGGCGTACAGGATTTCCTCCTAAAACCGGTGAGCCGTATGATGCTGAACCAGCAGGTGGATAAAATCAAAAAAACACTGGATTCCAGATGCCGGCAGGAGAAAAACCGGGATCTGTATTCCAATCCGTATACAGACGAAATGAATCAGATATTCGCCTGTATTTCCCAGAATGCGGACGGAAAAATGCCGCCGTATAAGTACCTTTCAGAAATGAAGGCCCTGTACCGCCTGATTCTGCGTCCGCTTACCGGTGACGAGGCGCCGGCGGCGAGGATGAAAGAACTTACAGCGGGGCTGGCGTCACAGCCGGTTGTCTCTGAGGGGCTGGATCTGATCTTTATTCTGTCGGGGACCTCCCTTTACCTCGGTTACGGCGATGCAGTTCCCGATGAGTCTGCGGCACAGGCCATAATAGCGTTTTTTCGGGAAAATGATTACGCCGCAGAGCTTTACTTATGGAAACTCGAAGAGAGTACATGGCCGCTCTGCGATTTCCTTACGCGGTCCTATTCACAGGAAAATTACGGTTTCTATGAGAAATACGGCAGCGTATACAAGCTGGAGGATTATCCGTTTCAGGATACGGAGCTGAAGGCGCCACTGGACGGATTGATCGTGGCAGCGCTGGCAGAGAATACACCGGAGAGTCTGATAAGTCTGATAGACGGCCAGTTTAATAAGGCCAGGCTGGAGCAGATCTCGCCCCGTCTACTGAAAAATTTTGCGCTGGATGTTCTGGTAAAAATAAAGTTCGGTTTAAAAAAGTTTGCACCTGAGGAGTCCTTTCACCTGATGAGAAATCTTCGCATGGAGAAAATCTACGATACGGTCAGCTGCGATGTGCTGAAGCGCTTCTTATGCCGCAGGATAGAAGAGGCATTCGATGAGCTTGACCATACGATGCGAAAGGCGGGAAAAGGAGAACACGCCGTATTCCGGGCAAATTCCTTTGCGGAGCTTAAGTTCTCGGATCCCGGCTTTTCTGTCCAGATGGCGGCGGACTTTATCGGAATCAGCAAAAACTATTTTACCAGTCTGTACAAAGAAAAAACGGGGATTGGGTACTGGGATTACGTCACACAGCTGCGGATGCAGAAGGCAAAAGAGCTTCTCACAACGACGGATGATACCATCGGGACTGTTGCAAGGCAGATCGGATATGAAAGCGAGTACCATTTTTCGCGAAAGTTCAAAGAGTATACGGGACAGTCTCCCAACCGGTACCGCAGGCATTCGTAGTTTTGAGCAACAGAAGCGTAGTATTTAGCAGGATTAACGGCAGACCCCCTTGATAAGAAGCAAAAATCCCCGAGTTTTAAACATTTAGAAATGGATCCCGGACGGATATAATGGACTTATCAAAGAAAGGGAGGGTTCCTGAAATGAAAAAAGGAGCAGCATTATTAGCAGGCGTATTAGCAGCAGCGGCGGTTCTGTCCGGCTGCGGCGGCCAGGGGAACAACGGATCGACTACTTCGGCGGACAGTGCCGCAGCGGAGAGTACAACAGAGGGAAGTGCGAAAGCTTCAGGGGAAAAGGTAACGATCAGTCTTTTGTCGTGGAATACAGATGAGATTCTGGGAGAGTTTATTGCGGGCTTTGAACAGGAAAATCCCAATATCAAAATAGACCTTCAATACGTTCCGCCGGTACAGCAGTATGTGGATAAATTCAGTGTATTAGCTGCCTCCGGGCAGATGACCGATATGTTCTATATCGCGGCAGAGAATAAGCAGGAGGTTATCAGCAAGGGCGTAGCGGAAGATATCAGTGATATGGAGATATTCTCCAGAATCGACCCTGCAACCTCGGCGACCTACGGAAAAGATGGGAAGATATACGGGTATTCTCCGGATGCCTGGATTGGCGGAATCTTCTATAACAAAGATCTGTTTGAACAGGCCGGTATTGAGAAGGAGCCTGAGACATGGCAGGACTTCGTGGACTGTGCGGCAAAACTGAAGGCGATTGGCGTGGAACCCTATCTGGATGATGCCGATAATGTTCATAACCTGGCGCAGGATCTGTATCAGTGCAGCGTCATCAGCCAGGAACCGGATGCGGATGTCCAGATCAACGAGGGAAAGGCAACGTTCCAGGAGAAATATACGGAGCCGCTGAAGCTCTGGTACAACGATATGATAGCCAGCGGACTCTACAGCCAGATGGCGCTTGGACTTAACAGCGATCAGGTGATCGACATGTTTGCCAACGGTGAGGTTGCCATGATGCACGGCGGTCCATGGAATATTGCCACGATTGAACAGAAGAACCCCGAGCTGAACTACGATATTTTCGGACTTTCCGACAACAGCGGAAACCGTGTCCTGCCGGGTGCGGTGAATGTAGGATTGTCTGTCAGCACTACCTCCGAGCATAAGGATGCCTGCCGTGCATTTATAGAGTATATGGCAAGGGATGAAAATATTGTGAAATGGCAGAAGGTTACAAATAATGCGATCATCGTGGAAGGAATCGACTATACCATGGGAACTGTCTTTGAGAAATTCAAAGAGGATGCGGTTTCCGGCAGCTTCTATCTGCCGCAGATTGTATGGAATAATTCCTCCGGTATCTACAAAGAGTTCTTATCCGGTATCCAGGATACGATTACAGGAGCCGATACGATCGAGAATATACCTGTGAGGCTTGATGAAAAACAGGCAGAATTAAGTCAATAGCTTTCATCACATAAGAGCTATAAAAGGGTGCTGCAAAAGGAACATACCCTTTTGCGGCACCCTTTTTCTACCCATTTTCAGGAAAGGATGATTGAAATGAAGGTTAAACTGAGAAAAGAACTGCCCTATCTGCTGTTTATTCTGCCTGCGTTTATTGTATATACGATACTTACGGTAATACCGCTGGTCCAGACCCTGGGACTGTCTTTTACCAACTGGGACGGATATTCCATGAGTCACTTAAGCTTTACGGGACTTAAAAATTTCAGGCTGGTGTTTGCGGACCGGTCTATGAAGACAGCTCTGCTGAACACGTGCTTTTACAGCATCGTGTTCCCTCTGGTGACAACTGTTTTTGCCATTCCGCTGTCACTGGTGTTAAACTCCGGAATGAAAACGAAGAATCTCCAGAGAGCCGTATTCTTTTTCCCATCTGTTCCCAGTGCGATTATTCTGGGCTATCTATGGGCGTATATTTTATCGCCTACAGGCAACGGATTGCTGAATAAGCTGCTGGGACTGTTCGGAATCAATCCGGTCATGTGGCTGGCTGTTCCGAAATGGGCCATGTTTTCCGTGCTTCTGGTCAACTTATGGAGTGTTGTCGGCTGGCACGCCTGTATCTATCTGGCACAGCTTCAGAGCATTCCAACGGAGTATTATGAGGCCGCCAATGTGGATGGGGCGACTGCGTGGCAGAAATTCCGGTATATCACATTTCCCATGCTGGCTTCCGCTATGACGGTCAGCGTCATGCTTCTGCTCTTAAATTCCATGAAGCTTTATGATCTGCCGTTTGCACTGACCAGCGGAGGTCCCGGTACATCGACAACACTGGTTTCACAGATAATTATAAAAACGGGCTTTGTCGAAAAGTCCTATGGCAAAGCGACGGCCATGTCGACGATTTTCTTTGTCTTTATCGCAGTGATCAGCGTGATTCAGTTAAAGCTTATGAAGAAACGGGAGGTGGAATAAATGACAGTAAAGAAGCGAGGCGTAAAGAGTATTCTGGGTGAAGCGGCGATGCTGGGCGTCTGTATTATTTTCTTCATACCATTTTATTATCTTCTCGTCAATACGTTTAAGCCAGCCAGGGAAGCAACCGTATCCCCGCTTTCTCTCCCTGTAAAAAGCTTTACTCTTGATTTGTATAGACAGGCGCTTGATACAATCAATTTCTGGAGCAGCTTCCGCAATTCGATTCTGATTACGGTGGTATCGGTGGTCATTATCATATCTATCGGCTCTATGGCTTCCTATGCCATAAGCAGGAGAAAAAATAAGCTGACCCAATTCCTTTTCTTCTATTTTCTGATTGGCTTCATGGTTCCGGTCCAGACGACGCTGATTCCGCTGTTTAACCTGATGTCCTTCTTTAAACTGCAGAATTCCGTAGCCGGTATGATTGTGCTGTATTCCAGCTGGTGTAATTTCGCCATGTTCATGTATCAGGGATTTTTAGGAGGAGTGCCAAAGGACCTGGAGGAGGCTGCGCTGATCGACGGAGCCAATCTCTGGAAACTGTTCTGGCGGATCGTATTTCCCCTGCTAAAGCCGGTTACCACGACGATTGTGATCTTTGATGTTATGTGGATATGGAATGATTTCATGCTGCCCTATCTCTTTATCAGTTCTTCGGATAAGTTTACGTTGATTATGGAGGTATACAAGGGGGTCGGACAGTTCGCCAACAACTGGACCGTGATGCTCTGCACCATGGTGATTGTGCTGATTCCAATTACGATTTTCTACGTGGCGATGCAGAAGCATATTATTGCCGGCATTACAAGCGGAGCAGTCAAAGGTTAAATGCAGCAGGAAGTGAAGGCTGAACTGTTACTGCGGCAGCGAACCAGGGTGACAGGTCAGGCTGGTGCACTGTCAGCGAAAATAAAGGAGGTCAATCATTAATGAAAAATACAGTAGTGCCCGGGGCTCCGCTGTTTCGCGATCCGATTTACGACGGCGCCGCGGATCCGGTAATTATCTGGAATAAACAGGAACAGAGCTGGTGGATATTTTATACAAACAGAAGGGCCGCAGCCGTCAATCATGGGTTTTCCTATGTACACGGAACCGACATTGGGATTGCCAGTTCCGATGACTGGGGGAAGACCTGGATTTACCGGGGAACCGCCCGGGGACTGGAATACGAGAAAGGCAGAAATACATACTGGGCGCCGGAGATTATGGAATATGAGGGCGTTTACCATATGTATGTGTCATACGTCAGAGGGATTCCCGCCACGTGGGACTGTAAAAGAACGATTTTACACTATACCAGCGGGAATCTGTGGGACTGGACGCTTCAGGGACCCCTTGCTCTATCTTCAGACCGGGTGATAGACGCCTGCGTGGTGCGCTGTCCGGATAGCACCTGGAAAATGTGGTATAAAGATGAGGTTCATGACAGTCATACCTATACGGCGTACAGCGAAGATCTTTACCACTGGACTGCGGGCGGGGCGGAGATTACGGACTGCCCTCATGAAGGCCCCAATGTCTTCTTCTTTAAGCATCATTACTGGATGATTACCGATCCATGGGAGGGGCTGGGGGTTTACAGAAGTGATGATTTAAAGCTCTGGGACCGCTGTCCAAATATTCTGGCACAGCCGGGCAGCAGGACCGACGACGGGACGATAGCGGCCCATGCCGATGTTCTGGTCCATAAGGACAGGGCATATATATTCTATTTTACCCACCCGGAGGTGAGCAGGGAGGAACGCAGTAATCCGGATTTTGTCTGGGAATACAGGCACAGGAGAACTTCCCTGCAGGTAGCGGAGCTGAAGGTGGAGGGGGAACAACTGGTATGTGACAGAGATCATGTGGATATAGATTTAGGATAAAAGCAGATGAATGCCTGAGGAGCGCGGCTCTTTGGGCATTCTTTTTTTGACTGCCGGCTTTCTTAAGGCCCTGAAATTATATCCCGGGATCGTGACATGGTTTCCTAACACTTAGGAAAAAGAACGTTTGCGGTGAAAAATAAAATCAGGTACACTCTAGTTACAATATTAAGGCCTTAAGAACAAATGATTAAAGGGGGAACTTTCTTTATGAATGAGAAAACCACAGGTTTTCAGGACAAGCTTATGAAGTACATGATGCCCGTTGCCAACTGGGTTGAGAAAAACAACTGGCTCCAGGCCATCAAAGACGGCATGATCGCAGATATTCCGGTTATCATTATCGGCTCCATCTGCCTTTTGCCGATCGCGCTGAACAACTTAATCGCTTCAGGACCGATCCACGATTTTATTTCTGCTCATATGGGTGTACTGACGTATGCGGCCGGCTTCACCAATGACCTGCTGTCGATTTTTGCAGCGTTCTTTATTGCCACAGCACTGGCTAAAAGATACGGAACCCATAATACGCAGACGGGTGTTACGGCTATTATCGTTCACCTGATTCTTTCCGCGGTTTCCATCGAAGGCGGTATCAGTACTGAGTTTTTAGGTGCATCGGGACTCTTTACCAGTATTATATCCGGTATTATGAGTGTGGAGATCACACGGTTCCTTATTAAGCGCAATGTGATTATCAAGCTGCCATCTTCTGTACCTCCGATGGTAGGAGAGAGCTTTGCTTCCCTGATCCCTCTGGTAGTCAATGTAATTGTAGCGGTCGCTATCGCCAACATTTCGATTGCGGTATCCGGTCTTGCATTCCCGGCGGCCATTATGAAACTGCTGGCACCTGCGATCAGCACTATGGACACGCTTCCGGCCCTGCTGATTGTCATATTCCTGACACAGTTTTTATGGTTCTTTGGTCTTCACGGACCTTCCATCACCTCCGCGGTGTGGGCTGCATTTGCAATTGCTTATCAGGCTGAGAATATGGCCAATTACGCCTCCGGTGCTCCGGTTACCCATATTTTCACCTATGGACTCTACTACAATTTCCTTCAGGTGGCAGGTTCCGGATTGACATTAGGCCTCGTCCTGTTTATGATGAAATCAAAGGCGAAGTCGTTTAAATCCATCGGTGTGGCATCACTCGTTCCATCTATTTTTGGCATCAATGAGCCGGTTATCTTCGGACTTCCGATTCTTTTGAATCCGTATATGTTCATTCCGTTCGTATTCGGACCACTGCTCATTACCGTTCTTACATACTTCAGCATGAAGATGGGGCTGGTCGGCTATCCGGTGGCAGCACCTCCAGGATTCTTACCTCCGGGCGTAGGCGCGTTCTTAACCACGTATGACTGGAGAAGCGTTGTACTCGTATTTGTATCACTGATTCTCATGGCACTGATTTATTATCCATTCTTCAAGATGATGGAAAAAGACGAATTGAAGAGAGAAGCCAAGAGCGAAGCGGAGTAGGCAGAACATGACAGTTACGAAAAGGCAGATAGAAATCATAGAGTATATCATGAATAACGTGTCAGGCATCACAGGTGATAAACTGGCAAAATATTTTGGAGTGTCTTCCCGCACGATCAGGAACGATATTCTGCAGATAAACTCGGCTTTAAGCGGTGATCAATTACTCTGCCAAACGGAGGGAAGGCTGATTTCCCCCTCCATAAAAGCCTCGAAAAGAATCGGTTATTATATCACGCAGGAAGATATGGAAGATTTTCGGGCTGTTCTAAGCGGAGGCAGTGACAGGAATCATGTCATTGCCCCCCACAACCGCGGCTACGCGATTCTGGGCCACGCCCTGGAAGAGGGGAGCTGCAACTTATACGATCTGGAAGAGGAACTGTTCTTATCCCAGACGGCGCTTCGGGAGGAAGTGCTGAAGCTTCGCAGGATGCTGAAGGATAAAATGGACTTATGCCTTCTGGTTCTGGAAGGAAACCAGATCCGGGTCGTGGAAAATGAAGAAAAGATCAGACTTTCCATTTTTAACATTATCAAATATGAAGTACAGACTCATACGGATTGGGGCAGTGATTATCTGGAACTCCTGTTTCGCGGCCAGTTTGACCGGGTAGAGTATGAGTCGTTCATAAAAGCGGTCAAGGATTATTTCGGCGGTCATGAGATTCTTGTATCTGATGCCAGTCTCTACATGGTGGTGGGCGCCATTTACGCCACAGTCATGAGGAAACGCCAGGGCCATGAGCTCTTTGGAGTGAAGGCGGACGAATTCCCGGTGGAGGTCCTGACCAATCTTTTGTATCATTTAAAGGCACAGAAACTGGATCTGACAGAGAGCGACGAAGCGCTCCTTAAAATATTTCTGTACTCCATAAGGCTCGTTCAGAGCCAGAAGGACACGAGGGCCAGTGCGCTGAGCGGTGTCATTTTAAATGAGTTCTGTCAGGAAGTGCTGGCCAAATACAGCTTTGACTTACACCAGTCCGACGAGCTGTTCAACAATATGGCGCTTCATCTGGAGTATTTAATCCGCAGGATTGATACCGGATACCGGATCGACAATCCGATTCTGCAGGATATCAAAACCCAGTATCCATATGCCTACGAAATTGCGATTCTGCTCGTCCCGATCATGTTTAAATATAAAAGCATTCCCATCCGGGCTGAAGAGATCGCCTATATGGCCCTTTATGTGGCCTACTTTCTGGAAAAGGTGAACCGGCGGTTAAAAACCGTGGTGATCAGTGCTCCGCGGCAGAGCGTCAACGCGGTTATCTGCAACTGGCTGGGCGATCATTTCCAGAATCAGATTGAACTTGTAAAGGTCCTTCCCAAGCACCAGCTGGAGTATCCCTCGCCGTATGGCGGCGAGGGGGCTGTTACTGCTTCTGCGGTGGATTTGATCATTTCCACCGAAGGGCAGAGAGTAAAGACGGACATACCCGTGTTCCGGATCAATGGAATTCCGAACCAGCAGGACTTTTCAGCGCTGAACGGGTTTATCAGACGCATGCGGGTGAGCAGACGGTTTACCACGATCGTCAACAAGTATTTTAACACACAGTGCATCAAGATCTTTGCAAAGGAGGCCGGATCCGCAGACTGGAATGGAAAGGCGCCGTTTGAAATTGTCATCGAGACGCTTTCCAGGAAGTTTAAGGAGCAGGATAAGATCGAGACGGTGGAAGAATATGTGGATGACGTCCTGTCCAGAGAAGTCAACTACCCCACAGTCATCGGGGAGTCCGTGATGATTCCCCACCCGCTCATGACCTTTGCGAAGGAGACTGCGGTGGCGGCAGCCATCTTAAAGCCGCCGGTCACGATCTGCAAAAAAGCAGTGAAGGTCATCTTCCTCCTGGCGATTGAGGGAAGACCCAACGACGATGTGAGTATTCTGTTCGAATTTTTCAAACAGGTAGCCATGAATGAAAACCTGGTGCACACCCTGTATGAGGCAAAAGATGAAACAGATTTCCTGAACCGCTTAATAAGCATATCAACTTCCATCGAGCTTTTTTAAGAGACAGGATGAGAGAAACAAAATATATCTAGTAGAAGGAGAATCATAGAATATGAATAAGAAAAAATTTTCCGTAGTAATAGCAGGCGGCGGCAGTACCTATACACCGGAGATTATTCTGATGTTGCTGGACAACATGGACAGGCTTCCGCTCCGCGCCATCAAGCTGTATGACAACGATGAGGAGCGCCAGGGCAGACTGGCTAAGGCCTGCGAGATTATCGTCAGGGAAAAGGATCCTTCCATCGAGTTTGTAGCTACCACAGATCCGGAGACGGCTTATACAGACGTTGATTTCTGTCTGGCCCATATCCGCGTTGGACAGCTTCCGATGAGAGAAAAGGATGAGAAGATCCCGTTAAAATACGGCGTAGTCGGCCAGGAAACCTGCGGCCCAGGCGGAATCGCCTACGGCATGCGCTCTATCCCCGGCGTTCTGGAAAACATCGAGTACATGGAGAAATACTCCCCGAACTGCTGGATGCTGAACTACTCCAACCCGGCGGCCATCGTGGCGGAGGCGTGCAGACGCTTTAAGCCGGATGCGAGAGTCATTAACATCTGCGATATGCCGATCGGTATGGAAAACAACATTGCGAAGATCCTGGGCTTTAACGACCGCAAGGAAATGACCGTGCGCTACTTCGGCCTCAATCACTTCGGCTGGTGGACCTCCATCAAGGACGACGACGGCAACGAATACATTGATAAACTCCTTGCGCATCAGTTGGAATACGGCAATACGCTTCCTGACGAAGGAAATAACGGAGACTATACGGACAACTCCTGGTATGAGACGGCGAAGAAGGTAAAAGATTTAACCGCCATTGATCCTACTATGGCTCCCAACTCCTATTTCCAGTACTACTTATTCGGCGACGACATGGTAGCCCACACAAATCCTGAATATACGAGAGCAAATCAGGTTATGGATGGCAGAGAGAAACGCGTCTTCGGCGAATGCGCAAGGATTGCAGAAGCCGGAACCGCTGAGGGAACCTCCCTGGAGATCGGTATTCACGCTTCTTTCATCGTGGATTTAGCGACAGCACTGGCCTTCAATACGCATGAGAGAATGCTGCTCATCGTAAGAAATAACGGCGCCATCGAGAATTTCGACAAGGATGCCATGGTGGAGATTCCGTGTATCGTTGGAAAAGACGGTTACGAGCCAATCACCATCGGAACGATCCCGACATTCCAGAAGGGACTGATGGAACAGCAGGTCGCAGTGGAGAAACTGACGGTTGACGCTTACGAGCAGGGAAGCTATCATAAGCTGTGGCAGGCACTGACCTTATCGAAGACCGTACCGAGCGCCAATGTAGCCAAGAAGATTCTCGACGATTATATCGAGGTGAACAAGGAGTACTGGCCGGAATTAAAGTAGGAGGAGACAATATGAAAATATTAATTTGCTGTAATGCCGGAATGAGCAGTTCCATCATCATGAAAAAGATGAAGGACGCGGCTGAGAAGCGGAATATGGAGCTTACCTGTGAGGCGGTGCCAAATGCGGGAATCAGTGATGAAATTGGTAAGTGGGACGTGTGTCTCGTCGGACCACAGCTGGTTTATGCGGTAAACAACATAAAGAGTATTTTAAATATACCGGTTGCAAGCATTGAACCAAGGGTTTATGCACTGGCCGATGGCGATAAAGCCCTGGATTTTGCGATTGAACTGGCAAAAAAATCATGAGAAAGGCTTAAAATATGGCTGATGTTACGAAATTATCGGAATGTGCAATGCAGATCGTGACCTATGCCGGCTGTGCCAAGTCCTGTTATATGCAGGCGCTGCAGGAGGCGAAAAAAGGAAACTGGGAGCTTGTGGAGCCGAGAATCAAGGAAGGCGAGCAGTTCTACCGCCAGGCTCACGAGCAGCACGGCGAGATCCTGTTAAAAGAGGTCAATACCCTGGAGCCGCAGATCACCCTGTTAATGTCTCACGCAGAGGATCAGATCATGTCGGCGGAGCTGGTGCGCGTTTTGGTAGAAGAATTGATAGAAATCTATACGAATCAGAAGGGAGCATGAGGATGGCAAATTACACGATATGGGCAAATGCCACGACAAAGAATGGTTTTGCAGCAGATGAGATCATCTCCTGTCTGCAGAAGTCAATCCGCCGCGGAATGGTGGAGGAAGCGTGTCAGTACGCGTATGAGCTGTACACCTCTGGTCCGGCCTTACTGGAAAAGGTATGGCACCGCCTGCTGTCAATCTCTGTGGAGGACATCGGATTCGGAGATCTGGACGCGGCAGGAAAGATCAATACCTTAGATGAAATGAGAAAGAAGTTCGCTTATGACGACGGCGACCAGCCCATGTTCTTTATCCATGCGATCAGAATTCTCTGCGCATGCACGAAGGACCGTTCCAGTGATTATTTAAAGAATATAATCATTAAAGAGGCGGCCATGGGCAAAGTACCGGAGATCCTGGATGTGGCGCTGGACAAGCACACAAGGCGCGGCCAGGAGATGGGACGCGGTTCAATCCATTTCTTTGAGGAAGGTGCAAAGGTGATTCCACAGCTTGACGTGGATAACGGATATAAGGAGCGTTACAGAAAGATCCTGGAGAATTACGACCCGTCGAAGGCGGTGCCGGGAGCATTTGTTTACAGTTCGGGGAGAGATTGATAAGATAGATTGCGTGCTGAGCCGTGTTAAATGCAGCAGTGTCGGGGAGACAGGGGCATTTGAGGCGGCAGGCCGCAGGGCTGTGTCTGATTGGCGTAAAGCCGCAGACATGGCCCTGTTTTCATCCTCTGACGGATCCGGTTAAGGAACAGCGCGGAGCGTTACTGATAAAAAAAGGTTAGTATAAACTAACTACATCCGTTGACAGCCAGAAAGGCAGAATGATATACTGTTTCATGTGGTTAGTTGCAACTAATCAAAGAGACAGGAGGAAGTATGATGCTAAAAAAGAAACTGGTTCGAAAAACAGCAATATCTGTGCTGGCAGCGGTCTGCATGATATCACAGACCGGGGCGGCCTGGGCGGCGGGACCCGGGGAGATAAAAAAGGGTACATGGCAGTATGAGAGCGGGGGCTGGAAATATTATGAGTCGTCGGGGAATGCCGTGTCCGGCTGGATTGAGACGGAATCGGGATGGTACTATATCAATCCGTCAGACGGGAGGATGAGCACCGGATGGCAGCAGATTGACGGAAAAAACTACTATTTTAATCAGGAAAAGGATGGGACAGCCGGACGGATGCGTACCGGGTGGTTTCAGGACGAGAACCGGAACTGGTTTTTCATGAATACGGTTCACGATGGGAGCTTCGGCTGCGCAGTGACCGGCTGGCAGTGGATAGACGGGCACTGTTACTATTTTGAGGAAACAAGCGGCGGCAGTACGGGAAGAATGTATGCGGGTGAGATGACGCCTGACGGTTTCCTGACCAATGCCGACGGCCGATGGACCGAAAAAGACGGCACCGTCCATTATGAGGCCGGCCGGGGAATTCCCTCGACGGAGCAGAAGGCGGCGGACGCGAGGACTGCGGGGGGGGGAATGGCAGTAGTAGCGGTGGAAGTGGAAGTAGCGGTGGAAGTAGTGGCGGAAGCGGAAGTGGGAACAGCGGCGGAAGCGGAAGTGGGAATAGTGGCGGAAGCGACATTGGGAACAGCGGCGGAAGCGACAGTGGGAATAGTGGCGGAAGCGGAAGTGGGAACAGCGGCGGAAGCGATAGTGGAAACAGCGGCGGTAGCGACAACGGCGGTACCGATTCCGGTTCGGGATCCGGCAGCGGCGACGAGGGACAGACAACACCGGAAGCCGCTCTGGTAAACAGTCAGAAGACGAAACTTCTGGACCTGGGCTGGATACAGTACGTTGTGGTTACCTTTGAAAATGGAACCCTTGACGACTATACGGTTTCTGTCGATGGAACGGATATTACAGCGTCACTGACCAGAGTGGACGACGATGGAACTGTTGTTAAATGGGAAAGTACTGTAGTAAATCCGGAGATGGTTACGGTGGCAAGAAAGAGCGACCATAAGGAGCAGCAGGTAAGAATCGGAAATAAAGCAGCGACAGCGGCCCCTGAAGCCGGCAGTGCAGATTCCGCCCCTGCAGCGATTCTCGCCAATGGTCCGGTTTCCGGTTTTGACTATTATCTCGACGTGTATGATGCCAATGGTAACGTCCGCAAAGAACCAAAGCGTACCACCTTTGATTTGACAGGAAAGCGGGACGAAAAACCAGCTGAGATACCGGCAGAATATTACGTCCCGGACGCACTGATTGATAATGAGTCAGGCGATGGAGAAATCACTGTGAAGCTGTCCTTAAAGACAGAGGCGCAGGCAGCCTGGTTTAATGGCCTCGGAACGGTCCGGGCGCTTGATACGGAAAACAGCGTACTGAACGACAATCTGTCCTATATAAAGCAGACAGAATCAGGTACATACGGCAAGACAGGAATAATCCGGATCCAGCTGCCGCAGTCGAATTTATTTTCGAGAGGACGCGTCCAGATTCATTTGTCTTCCAATTACAGCAGCGCGGCCATAACGGTACCGGCGCATCTTGTAGATAACAGACTTTTTACCATGCAGTTAAATACTCTGAATACGAGTCCGAAGCCGGGCGTGTGCTTTGCGTTTGTGATCAAAGGACCGGATGGCGCGACATTCGGCACAGAGATTCTTTCCCCCATATACCGGGTGGAATTAACGACTCCGTCCGGAGAAGTAAAGACTCTGAAGGAAATCTCGGAGTGGTATGAAATCGGTGATATGCTTCATATATGCGGCACTAACACCGAAGACGAAAAGGTAACAAAAGAAAGCGGAATTTATAAAGTAAAGGTTTACGCAAATGGCTATCAGACCATGACAAAGTCTGTGGAAATACGTGACGGAGAATCAAGATCAGGCTTTAATACGCTTGCATCGGTGAGAAGCTATGGAATTGATGCGATTTCCAGCGCTTCCCTTGGAGGCGGTTCCGGTTCTTCAGGAGACTCCGGTTCGTCTGGAAGCATCAATATAAATGCATTTCTGATCTTCGATCAGGATCTTCTCGCCAATGCCATGATTCTTAATGAGATTGGGATCGATAATCAGGCTTCAGAGACGGTTCTCTCACGCTGGGCCGATATGACACCGGTTTCCGTGATGGATGGAGAAGCAGAGGAGCTGTACGATTTTATCTCCTATCTGAACGCAGTGAAGGATGCGAAGCTGGAGGATGGAAAATCACTTTCCTTCAGCGAATATGCGGAAATGGGAGCGGGATTGACGAAAAACCGTCCATATCAGGTCAAACGTGTGCTTGAGGATGGCCTTCTCGGTTCTGCATTCCGTTTTAACGATGTCGTTGGGAAGAAAGCCCCTCAGCTGGAAGGGTTAGAGGGGGCTATCGGAAATGATATTGTAATCAGGTGCAGTGTAGATCCGGCTTACCTTTCCGCTGTGACCGCTTTGTATCTGGATGACAATGCGGTTCAGCTGCGAAACGATGATTATATCAGCCAGTATTCTTACGATGAGGCGGAAGGTACGCTTACTATTTACGCGACAACAAAAGGAACCGCAGGAGGAACGCTTCAGCTGGCCAAAGGAACTCATACCCTCCGTTTAACGGCAGAGGGCTACCAGACGGCAAACGTGGTATTAAAGGTAGACGGTTCCCTGGAAATATTTGAATTATCTCTTGTAAATCCCAATCCGGCGGCAGGAGAAGAGTCGGAGGATGCATCTGTTTATTATACCGGACAGAACGTTCCTGTTATTGCAGCCTGCGGCGAATCCGATGAGGAGCAGAAAGAAATCCGCGGTGATTTCATGAAGCATTTGACGGGGATAACACTGAAGAGACCGGATGGAAGCAGTTCTATAGTAACGTCGGAGACAGAAGGCACCATAGGAGGAGATGATAATTACATCCGCAGCGACTATGGATTTATCCTTCAGAAAGGACTGTTTGAAGATGCCGGAAAATATACCGTAACAGCCAGGGCAGAAGGATATACGCCAAAGGTGCTGGAATTTACCATTGAAAAGAAAGCGGATCAGGGCGGTCAGGAAGAGGAAATCAAAAAGGTACCGGGAGTGGAGGCGCAGGAGTACGTTGAAGCCGGTTTCCTGTCAGGCAGTTACTATCGGGTTACATTTGATGCCTCCGATGAGGCATTGCTGAAAGAGTTTTTAAATAGCAAAGATCTTAAAGTGACTGTTAATGGAACTCCATATGCGAAGGTATTGTCGGGGCTTTATGACGATCAGACCAAATCGTATAAACTGTCCAAGGACAGCAGCGCGGTGGAGAAATATTTAGATTTGTCGACGGATGGATTTACGGAAAAAGAGAACCGCGTAGTTATGGAAGCGAAGGGATTTGAAAAGCTGGAATTTGTCATCAACGCAAAGGATAGCGCCGAAGGCAGAAAAGAGACACCGAAGATAGAATCCTATGAACTTGTGAAAGACATTTTTGTATCCTCAGGTTACTATCGGGTGAGCTTCCTCGCAGAGGATGAAGACTCATTGAAAGAATATCTGGAGAGCAGGGATTTAAAGGTAACGGTCAATGGTAAAACGTATCAGAGAACCTCGATGAGTTTCTCCGACAGTGATAAGCAGTTATTTAAAGTATCTGGAGAAAATGGAGTGATGAAGTATCTGGATCTGACCTCGGACTGTTTTACTGAGGCGGAAAATAAGGTGACAGTCGAGAACGAGGGCTATGAGACGCTGGAGTTCACGATTGATTCAGATGAAAATACAGCAGAGAAACTGACCCCGCAGATGAAGTCTTATAAATACGTTGAAAAATCCTTTTTATACGCGGATTACTACAGAGTCGTCTTTGATACAACAGACGAAAAAGCGGCAAAGGAATATCTGGAAAATGAAGCTTTAACAGTATCGGTTAACGGCGTGCCATATACGAGAATTTCCATGGGTATATATGATGACTCTGAAACCTCGTTCAAAGCAACCAGAGAAAATGGTGTAGTGAAGTATCTGGATTTGTCCGCAGATGGTTTCAGCGAAGGAGATAATACTGTGACCCTCGAAGCGGATGGCTATGAGGTGCAGGAATTTATCATCACTGTGGAAGAAAAGTCCGCAGCGGTTGACTCGGCTGATTTAGCAGTCACGGTGCCGAAGGATAATCCGGCAGAGGAAGAAAATACCGGCGCCCAGCTTCCGGAGAATGGAAAGGACAACGGAGAGGGCGAAGGAGAGAAAGTGGAAACGCCGGAAGCCGGAGATGGAGAAGGAGAGAAGATGGAAACGCCGGAAGCCGGAGATGGAGAAGGCGAGAAAGTAGAGACGCCGGAAGCCGGAAAGGGAGAAGGTGAGAAAGCAGAAACACCGGATACCGGAGAGGTCGATGGAGAGAAAATAGAAACACCGGATACGGAAGATGGAAAAGGTGAGAAAGCAGAAGCACCGGAAGCCGGAGAGGAAGAAGGTGAGAAAGCAGAAGCGCCGGAAGCCGGAGAGGAAGAAGGTGAGAAAGCAGAATCACCAAAAGCCTGAGAGGTAGTATTTTTGCCAGGACGGCTGTCGAGCAAGTGTAGCCGAGGGCGTAAAAATTTATGTGTCCAGATAAGCTGAATTTTTCTGATATGAATTGGATATGTACAAGGATTTTGTCGGGTAGCGTAAAATAAGTAGTGTCTTTGGAAATAAATAGCTCTTTCCTGGAAAGAAATAGATAAAATATTTCTTTTTCAGGAAGGAGCTTTTTATGGCTATAGCAAAGGAACAATTACGACAGATTATTGCAGAGAATGACATTAATAGTGTAGGGGATGTCTATGCCTTGTTTAAAGACAGTTTCAAAGATATGATGCAGGAACTCTTGGGGGCGGAAATGGATGCTTCCATCGGATATACCAAAAACAAGAAGCAGGAGGTGGAATCTGAAAACAAACGAAATGGATATTCCCCAAAGACTGTGAAAAGCCAGTATGGCGAGTTTCAGGGAGTGTAAAATAGAGTGTGTAAGTTCAAAATGAACTTCACACTCTGTTTTCTTGTCAAGATGTGATAAACTAATCAAAGAAAGGTGATATAGTACAATGGCAAGAAGAAAAAGAGATCCAAAGA
>OKVD01000181.1_pt1 | contig 39057 bp, 37 predicted proteins | sample 1606881 | NCBI WGS metagenome assembly OKVD01 (sample SAMN03281011, study PRJEB24777) | human gut metagenome | isolation source: fecal sample PR176 from 1 month old male Indian infant, caesarean delivered... | place: Singapore | collected 2006-01-13
GTGCTTTTGCCGTTACGCACCACCCCGTCAGTAGCTGAACAGGAGGGACAGCTGATAGAAACAGAAGCCACTGGAGCACCTCAAAAACACCATCATACACTAAATCAGTAAGTTGGCAGCATCACCCCGGATGCCTTACCCGTGGTGCGTAAAGCCAGCTGGCACTGCAGACAATGTCACCACGATTATTATGGGGAGCAGTACTGCACACACTGCCAGACCGGAGGATTCAGTATTCCCCGGACAACTCAGGAGGAAATATGCGAATTCTGAACTGTTATATGGCGAATGACAGCAAAGGCCATTTTGTTACGGCGAAAGAAGCTGCGAAGCACAACCGACAGGACGTTTTGTGCTGTGTGTCCTGTGGATGCCCGTTAACACTTCAGCGGGGCAATGACGGACAACCACCGTGGTTTGAACATGACTAGATGACTGTCGCTGAAAAAATCCTGCTGCGATGTACCTGGCTTGACCCGGCGGAGAAAGAGGCCCGTCGTTTGCATCTGCAGGGCATGACGGTTCCGGATTATACGGTGAAGGTGAGAAAGTGGTTTTGTGTGATGTGTGACGAAGATTATGAGGGGGAAAAGTGCTGCCCACGCTGCGGTACCGGGGTATACAGCAGGGCGTGGGGGCGGCAGGAGGTGCCGTCGGAAGATGCCAGGGCTGATAATCCGTTACAGAGGCTGTAATGGTTGCCTCCGGAGCAGTTTGCGGTGATGCCTTTCCCGGGAATGGATTGCCAGTGCGGGGACTGTGGAGCTTAATTCCGGTGTTGGTGGCCTTTCCGTTGATTTTATGCCAACAGCCCCCTGTGACTGACAGGCTGCCTCGTCATTCCATTCGTATCTCCAGTAACAGGGGGTTGTATTGTATTTTATTGTGCCGGTTCAGGTGTGCGTTTCCCGGCGCGTCTGCACCGGCTTAACCAAATTCAACAGGGATAAAATAGTGGTAAGCGTACAGCCTGAACCGTCTGGTCAGAATCTGACGAATTAGACAAAGTGGTGTCCACCAAATAAGTAGTGGGAACCAAAGTGTCAGATATGCAGAAAAATGTGACTCCCGGCAGGTGAAAAGGCTGCCCTAATTATCCTCCCGAATTTAAACAGCAGCTCGTTGCTGCCTCCTGTGAACCCGGGATATCCATCTCAAAACTTGCTCTTGAAAATGGCATTAACGCCAATCTGTTGTTCAAATGGCGACAACAATGGCGCGAGGGAAAGCTGCTATTACCTTCTTCAGAGAGCCCCCAGCTACTTCCTGTGACTCTCGATGCAGCTGCCGAACAGCCAGAATCGCTCGCAGAGGACCCGGAAACCCTCAGTATCAGCTGTGAGGTAACGTTCCGGCACGGGACGCTCCGCTTCAATGGCAATGTCAGCGAAAAGCTCCTGACTCTGCTGATACAGGAACTGAAGCGATGATCCCGTTACCTTCCGGGACCAAAATTTGGCTGGTTGCCGGTATCACCGATATGAGAAATGGCTTCAACGGCCTGGCTGCGAAAGTACAAACGGCGCTGAAAGACGATCCCATGTCCGGCCATGTTTTCATTTTCCGGGGCCGCAGCGGCAGTCAGGTTAAACTGCTGTGGTCCACCGGTGACGGACTGTGCCTCCTGACCAAACGGCTGGAGCGTGGGCGCTTCGCCTGGCCGTCAGCCCGTGATGGCAAAGTGTTCCTTACGCAGGCGCAGCTGGCGATGCTGCTGGAAGGTATCGACTGGCGACAGCCCAAGCGGCTGCTGACCTCCCTGACCATGCTGTAAATCTCTTTATCCTGGTTGTCACAGAATAAGCCCGGTAAAATACGGGCTTATGAACGACATCTCTTCTGACGACATCTTCCTGCTGAAACAGCGCCTGGCCGAACAGGAAGCGCTGATCCACGCCCTGCAGGAAAAGCTGAGCAACCGGGAGCGCGAAATAGACATCTGCAGGCGCAGCTGGATAAACTCCGCCGGATGAACTTCGGCAGTCGTTCCGAAAAAGTCTCCCGCCGTATCGCACAAATGGAAGCCGATCTGAACCGGCTTCAGAAAGAGAGCGATACGCTGACTGGTAGGGTGTATGACCCGGCAGTACAGCGTCCGTTGCGTCAGACCCGCACCCGTAAGCCGTTCCCTGAATCACTACCCCGTGACGAAAAGCGACTGTTGCCTGCGGCGCCGTGCTGCCCGAACTGCGGCGGTTCACTGAGCTATCTGGGCGAGGATACCGCCGAACAGCTGGAGTTGATGCGTAGCGCCTTCCGGGTTATCCGGACGGTACGGGAAAAACATGCCTGTACTCAGTGCGATGCCATCGTGCAGGCACCTGCACCTTCGCGGCCCATCGAGCGGGGTATCGCCGGACCGGGGCTGCTGGCCCGCGTGCTGACCTCGAAGTATGCAGAGCACACCCCGCTGTATTGCCAGTCAGAAATATACAGCCGGCAAGGTGTGGAGCTGAGCCGTTCACTGCTGTCGGGCTGGGTGGATGCATGCTGCCGGCTGCTGTCTCCGCTGGAAGAGGCGCTTCATGGCTATGTCATGACTGACGGCAAACTCCATGCCGATGATACCCCGGTCCAGGTACTGCTGCCGGGTAATAAGAAGACGAAGACCGGGCGGTTGTGGGCGTATGTTCGTGATGACCGCAATGCCGGGTCAGCGTTGGCACCTGCAGTGTGGTTCGCTTACAGCCCGGACAGAAAAGGCATCCATCCGCAGACTCATCTTGCTTGCTTCAGCGGTGTGCTGCAAGCGGATGCGTACGCCGGGTTCAACGAGCTGTATCGCAATGGTGGGATAACGGAAGCTGCCTGCTGGGCTCATGCCCGCCGAAAGATCCACGATGTGCACGTCCGCATCCCGTCAGCACTGACGGAAGAAGCCCTGGAGCAGATCGGTCAGTTGTACGCCATAGAGGCGGATATAAGGGGAATGCCGGCAGAGCAGCGGCTTGCTGAACGTCAGCGAAAAACGAAACCGCTGTTGAAATCCCTGGAAAGCTGGTTGCGTGAAAAGATGAAGACCCTGTTCTTCGGCTCTGGCCATGGTGGTGAGCGGGGAGCGCTACTGTACAGCCTGATCGGGACGTGCAAACTGAATGACGTGGATCCAGAAAGCTACCTTCGCCATGTGCTTGGCGTCATAGCAGACTGGCCGGTCAACCGGGTCAGCGAACTGCTTCCGTGGCGCATAGCACTGCCAGCTGAATAACACATCCCCGTCAATACGGCCCTCGCTGTACGCTTACTTTTGTTCGGACTGCTTATGGCCTTTTTCCACTGGTGGCGCAGGAAAGTTAACCGGCTGCCACCATGGGATGACGTGTAAACCGTGCAGGCATGTTTTCACGTGGTGACGCTTTCATTGGGGGTCTACGCCGGAACCCCAATATTGTTCACATACATGAATTTGAAAAACTAAGCGATACTGCTGTCCGTACCTTATAAACTTATTTCAACGCTTCCGGCAGCGTCACAATCCACAGTTCACTGTCAGACTCCGGTTTCTCCAGTGGCTTCACTCTGAGGGTCGTTTCAACCTGCTTGTCGTCAAGCGTCAGCTTTCCTTCCGCGTTCACCCGATAATCCTTGAATGTCTTGCCCTCGACCGGATGTTGCATCGCCACCTTCACGCCAAAGTCGTTATCGTTCGCCACCGCCAGCGTTTTGCTGTCGATCAGCGCCAACCCTTCAGCCTTCTCCTGCTGCCAGCCCAAGGAGCGCAGATCAACAACCTGCGTTTTCTGCGCAAGGGTAATGCCGCGCTGTGACAGGGTTTTCTCATCATCAAACTCCGGATACTCACCCGGCTTGTCGAAGCCTGACAGGTCGCTCGCCTTATTGAGATCGACCTCGTAAATCAGGTTACGCATTCTGTTGTTTTTATCTCTTCCCTGTTCGATCAGCAGGATGTGCTGGTTATCGAGCGCCACGATGTCTCCGATTTTAGCGTCGCTGTTTTTGCTGTAGGCCGCGCTGTCGATAGGATAACCGTACATCGCGGTTTTTCCGCTTGCCGGATCGAAGCTCACCAGACGCGTAAACAGCGCCTTTTTCTTGCTCTTAGCGTCGATATCCAGCGTACTTTGCACGGCGACAATAATACGCCCGTCCGGCATACGGGTGAGGCCTTCAAAGCCGCGGTTCGCCTGACGCCATTTGAGGATATTTGGCAAACCGCCCGCAATCGCTTTTTCCCCTTCCGCCGCCTGCGGACCGTGGATTGCCAGGATTTTCCCTTTACTGTCGATGTTAATCAGGAACGGGCCATACTCATCGCACAGCCAGTAACCTCCTTTACCATCCGGAGTGATCCCTTCCGTATCCAGCCCGCGATTATCCCCCTTCAGTCTATGTAACGTGTCGCTGAAGGCCACTTCATTGGTGGAGCCAATCACGTCGCTTGCCAGCGGCAGACCGTTGATCGCGCCTTTATCGTCATGCAGAGGACGGGGATCGATGGCCTCCGCTTTGCCGTTTTGTACACGAATCGTCATCAGCAGCGGCGCGAAATCTGGCGTAACGAAAATTTTAGTTTCGTTTTTCCCCTCTTTCGGTGAATCCGCGTTCGGACCGCGATCGGTAATGGTTGCGAATGTCAGGGCATCGCCCTGTTTACCGGTGAACAGCAGGCCAGAACCTATCCCAACCGGAAGGCCGTTCGGGAATGCACTGGCAAATGCGCCGGCGTAGTTCACGTGCGTGCCTTCTGGAAAACTGACGACATAGCGCTCAGCCGTAGGTTGTGCCGCCAGGGCAGAGAAAGAGAGCGTACAACCGATTAGCACGGGAATAATTTTTCTTTTCATATTGTTAGCATCCATAAAGTGAAGATCACACTACACCATAAAGAAGAAACGAGTCAGGAAAATGACATCGAATGGCAACATGCGCGGGCCTGAGGCCAAAGAAATGTAAAACACTGTTGTTATTTGTAACAACGGAAACATTTACGGAAATTATTTGTCTTTCTTCGTGATCAAAAATGCTGTGTCTTGTTGGATTGGAGTGATGAGGGCTGCGTTTAGGAAACGCCCTATATTGTACGGTTGCATTATCGCGGTAGGGGTAATGCACGTGTCAGTATGATGAGCTGACCACACTCACGTGGGTGGACTGGTATAACAATCGACGATTGCTGGAAAGGCAGGGCCATATCCCACCGGCAGAAGCAGAAAAAGCTTATTATGCTTCCATCGGAAACGATGATCTGGCAGCCTGAGTTCACAGATAAAACACTCTCCAGGAAACCCGGGGCGGTTCAATTGCTGGATAAGATCATAACGATACACCGGGTTAAACAGGTGGTCACTGCTTCACTGAAGCTGCGTGATTATGATGGTCAGGTAGCAGAAGCTATGCCCATGATACCAAAATGACGAAAGCCGAAATGTCTGAAAGCGTGTGTATTACCTGAAAATATGACCGGCTCCGGGGTACGTAACCGATTCAACAAAGCCAATCGATATTACAAAACGAGAGGGACTATATATTTCGTTTTCAGATAAGACTCCTTGAAAGATTATCTTTTATGTAAAATCTCAAATATCACCTGATGTAATGTCAATGATAATATTAAGTGCGCTCTGAACAACATCTTTCTTGGTGTGATTAACATCTGACAAAAAGAACATCAGCTTCTTTATTATGTTCTTGTTGTTTATTATTTCACGCTCACAGAATAAAGCGTTGACTGCCTCTTCTATGACATTTCTCTCGTAAAAAAATTGAGAGTTAGCTTCATATAAAATATTGGCCAATTTTTCACCAAAAACCATATTATAATAATCACTGTGCATCTTTCTCCCCCAGGGTTCAATCAATAATTTTACCATGCCTAATTATGACAGGTGTAACAAGCATATTTTGCTATATAAATAAAATACATAATACTGATTATTGTAAGAACAGGAAGCAGACTAATGGTTTTTTTTTGTGAGCACATTCCTTCTTATGTAGGAAGAGGCTGTATTATATTCAGTCAACTCTTTTTTACTAAAAACATTATCTATGCCATCAAAGTTGCCTGCTAGCTAATTTTTAGGATATCGCCTTGTCGTGGATTATGCACTCTAAACATGTAGAAGGTATTCATTACAAATACACAGACGGCCATCTTTTGTAAAATGGATGCCGTTTTAAGTGAGATTCTGATTTTCAAATTGTTCCGGACTGAGACCGCCACACCAACTGTACCATCGCCAGCGATTGTAATCGCACTCGATATAATTAAGTAAGTTTGCTGATTTTGCTGTTTACTGCGACAGATGTAAAGCTGTGGTGATTCATGCAGACTAAGTTCACGGACTCCGGCAGTAACACCGATGCATTCTGCAAGCTTCAGATCTTAACTACGAAATTCATGCGAATGGTGTTTACGTTTTTTTACTGGTTGAAACTGTTTTGTCTTGTGAGTCACCTCTGACTGAGAGTTTACTCACTTAGCCGCGTGTCCACTATTGCTGGGTAAGATCACAACACTTTAAAATGCCCTATATAGGGTTAACCAGTAATTATCTGTATGATAGCTTTGAGTTCGGGAGGAGGTAATGACTCCAACTTACTGATAGTGTTTTATGTTCAGATAATGCCCGATGACCTTGTCATGCAACTCCACCGATTTTGAGAACGACAGTAACTTCCGTCCCAGCCTTGCCAGATGTTGTCTCAGATTCAGATTATGTCGCTCAATGCGCTGAGTGTAACGCTTGCTGATAACGTGCAGCTTTCCCTTCAGGCGTGATTCATACAGCGGCCAGCCATCCGTCATCTATACCACGACCTCAAAGGCCGACAGCAGGCTCAGAAGACGTTCCAGTGTGGCCAGAGTGCGTTCACCGAAGACGTGCGCCACAACCGTCCTCCGTATCCTGTCATACGCGTAAAACAGCCAGCGCTGACGTGATTTAGCACCGACGTAGCCCCACTGTTCGTCCATTTCAGCGCAGACAATCACATCACTGCCCGGTTGTATGCGCGAGGTTACCGACTGCGGCCTGAGTTTTTTAAGTGACGTAAAACCGTGTTGAGGCCAACGCCCATAATGCGTGCACTGGCGCGACATCCGACGCCATTCATGGCCATATCAATGATTTTCTGGTGCGTACCGGGCTGAGAGGCGGTGTAAGTGAACTGTAGTTGCCATGTTTTACGGCAATGAGAGCAGAGATAGCGCTGATGTCCGGCAGTGCTTTTGCCGTTACGCACCACGCCTTCAGTAGCGGAGCAGGAAGGACATCTGATGGAAATGGAAGCCACGCAAGCACCTTAAAATCACCATCATACACTAAATCAGTAAGTTGGCAGCATTACCGAAATCCCCATCCTTTAGGGCAGTGAGGATGTCAATAATAGCAGACCACATCATGAGTCATTCTGACCGACACATGCCAGAAGCAGAGGCTCCATCCCATTTTATACCTACCTTATAACACTTAGAAAAACAACATGTTAAAAATGTCTATTGGAAACAATTTTATTTCCAATTGTAATGATAACCATTCTCATATTAATATGACTACGTGATAATTAACTTTTGATGCACTCCGCATGTCTGACCGCGCCACTACCACAGCTTCCTTAACGTTCGAGTCGCTTTATGGCACACATCACGGCTGGTTGAAAAGCTGGCTGACGCGCAAACTCCAGTCTGCTTTTGATGCAGATGACATTGCCCAGGACACTTTTTTGCGGGTAATGGTCAGCGAAACGCTCTCGACGATCCGCGATCCTCGCTCCTTCCTCTGCACTATCGCCAAACGCGTGATGGTGGACCTGTTTCGCCGAAACGCGCTGGAAAAAGCGTATCTGGAGATGCTGGCGCTTATGCCGGAGGGGGGAGCGCCTTCACCTGAGGAACGCGAAAGCCAACTCGAGACCCTACAACTCCTCGACAGCATGCTGGACGGGCTAAACGGCAAAACACGTGAAGCGTTTCTGCTTTCGCAACTGGATGGTCTGACATACAGCGAGATTGCGCACAAACTCGGTGTTTCCATCAGCTCCGTGAAAAAATACGTGGCGAAAGCCGTCGAGCACTGCCTGCTGTTCCGTCTGGAGTATGGGTTATGAATCCTTTGTTAACCGATTCCCGCCGTCAGGCGCTGCGTTCAGCTTCCCACTGGTATGCCGTGCTAAGCGGCGAGCGCGTCAGCCCACAACAGGAAGCGCGCTGGCAACAGTGGTATGAACAGGATCAGGATAACCAGTGGGCCTGGCAGCAGGTTGAAAACCTGCGCAACCAGCTTGGCGGTGTGCCTGGCGACGTTGCCAGCCGGGCGTTGCACGATACCCGCCTCACCCGCCGTCACGTGATGAAAGGATTACTGCTGTTGCTCGGCGCTGGCGGAGGCTGGCAGCTCTGGCAGTCGGAAACCGGCGAAGGTCTGCGGGCAGATTACCGCACCGCCAAAGGCACAGTCAGCCGTCAGCAACTGGAAGATGGCTCCCTGCTCACGCTGAATACCCAAAGCGCGGCGGATGTGCGTTTTGATGCGCATCAGCGCACCGTCCGGCTCTGGTACGGTGAAATCGCCATTACTACCGCGAAAGATGCCCTGCAACGCCCCTTCCGTGTCCTGACCCGTCAGGGCCAGCTCACTGCTTTAGGGACAGAATTTACCGTCCGCCAGCAGGATAATTTCACGCAGCTTGACGTGCAGCAGCACGCTGTGGAAGTGCTTCTCGCCAGTGCCCCCGCGCAAAAACGCATCGTGAACGCTGGTGAAAGCCTGCAGTTCAGCGCCTCTGAGTTTGGCGCAGTGAAACCGCTGGATGACGAGAGTACAAGCTGGACGAAGGACATCCTGAGCTTCAGCGATAAACCGCTGGGTGAGGTGATAGCCACGCTAACCCGTTACCGCAACGGCGTGCTGCGCTGCGATCCCGCCGTTGCCGGGCTGCGCCTGAGCGGGACGTTCCCGCTGAAAAATACCGATGCGATCCTGAACGTTATCGCGCAAACGCTTCCCGTTAAAATTCAGTCTATTACGCGGTACTGGATAAACATTTCACCACTGTAAGGAAAATAATTCTTATTTCGATTGTCCTTTTTACCCTTCTCGTTCGACTCATAGCTGAACACAACAAAAATGATGATGGGGAAGGTATGACGCCGTTACGCGTTTTTCGTAAAACAACACCTTTGGTTAACACCATTCGCCTGAGCCTGCTGCCGCTGGCCGGTCTCTCGTTTTCCGCTTTTGCTGCACAGGTTAATATCGCACCGGGATCGCTCGATAAAGCGCTCAATCAGTATGCCGCACACAGCGGATTTACCCTCTCGGTTGACGCCAGCCTGACGCGCGGCAAGCAGAGCAACGGCCTGCACGGCGATTACGACGTCGAGAGCGGCCTGCAACAACTGCTGGACGGCAGCGGACTGCAGGTAAAACCGCTGGGAAATAACAGCTGGACGCTGGAGCCCGCGCCCGCACCAAAAGAAGATGCCCTGACCGTGGTCGGCGACTGGCTGGGTGATGCGCGTGAAAACGACGTATTTGAACATGCTGGCGCGCGTGACGTGATCCGCCGTGAGGATTTCGCCAAAACCGGCGCAACCACCATGCGTGAGGTACTTAACCGCATCCCTGGCGTCAGCGCGCCGGAAAACAACGGCACCGGCAGCCACGACCTGGCGATGAACTTTGGCATCCGGGGCCTGAACCCGCGCCTCGCCAGCCGCTCGACCGTCCTGATGGACGGCATCCCCGTCCCCTTCGCCCCTTACGGTCAGCCGCAGCTTTCACTGGCTCCCGTTTCGCTCGGCAACATGGATGCCATTGACGTGGTACGCGGTGGTGGTGCGGTGCGTTACGGACCGCAGAGCGTGGGCGGCGTGGTGAACTTTGTTACCCGTGCCATTCCGCAGGACTTTGGTATCGAGGCGGGCGTGGAAGGTCAGCTCAGCCCAACCTCTTCACAAAACAACCCGAAAGAGACGCACAACCTGATGGTGGGCGGCACAGCGGACAACGGTTTTGGCACCGCGCTGCTCTACTCCGGCACGCGCGGCAGTGACTGGCGCGAGCACAGCGCCACCCGCATCGACGACCTGATGCTGAAAAGCAAATATGCGCCGGATGAGGTGCACACCTTCAACAGCCTGCTGCAATATTACGACGGTGAAGCCGACATGCCCGGTGGCCTGTCTCGCGCGGATTACGACGCCGATCGCTGGCAATCCACCCGCCCGTATGACCGCTTCTGGGGTCGTCGCAAGCTGGCGAGCCTGGGCTACCAGTTCCAGCCAGACAGCCAGCATAAATTCAACATTCAGGGGTTCTACACCCAAACCCTGCGCAGCGGCTACCTGGAGCAAGGCAAACGCATCACCCTCTCGCCGCGTAACTACTGGGTGCGCGGTATTGAGCCACGCTACAGCCAGATCTTTATGATCGGCCCTTCCGCGCACGAAGTGGGCGTGGGCTATCGCTATTTGAATGAATCAACGCATGAAATGCGTTACTACACCGCCACCAGCAGCGGGCAGTTGCCGTCCGGCTCAAGCCCTTACGACCGCGATACGCGTTCCGGCACCGAGGCGCACGCCTGGTATCTGGATGACAAAATCGACATCGGCAACTGGACCATCACGCCGGGTATGCGTTTCGAACATATCGAGTCATACCAGAACAACGCCATCACAGGCACGCACGAAGAAGTGAGCTATAACGCACCGCTTCCGGCGTTGAACGTGCTCTATCACCTGACTGACAGCTGGAATCTTTATGCAAACACTGAAGGCTCGTTCGGCACCGTACAGTACAGCCAGATTGGCAAGGCTGTGCAAAGCGGCAATGTGGAACCGGAAAAAGCGCGAACCTGGGAACTCGGTACCCGCTACGACGACGGCGCGCTGACGGCGGAAATGGGGCTGTTCCTGATTAACTTTAACAATCAGTACGACTCCAACCAGACCAACGACACCGTCACTGCACGTGGCAAAACGCGCCATACCGGGCTGGAAACGCAGGCACGTTACGATCTGGGTACGATAACGCCAACGCTTGATAACGTTTCCATCTACGCCAGCTATGCGTATGTGAACGCGGAAATCCGCGAGAAAGGCGACACCTACGGCAATCTGGTACCATTCTCCCCGAAACATAAAGGCACGCTGGGCGTGGACTACAAGCCAGGAAACTGGACGTTCAATCTGAACAGCGATTTCCAGTCCAGCCAGTTTGCGGATAACGCCAATACGGTGAAAGAGAGCGCCGACGGCAGTACCGGCCGCATTCCCGGCTTCATGCTCTGGGGCGCACGCGTGGCGTATGACTTTGGCCCGCAGATGGCAGATCTGAACCTGGCATTCGGTGTGAAAAACATCTTCGACCAGGACTACTTCATCCGCTCTTATGACGACAACAACAAAGGCATCTATGCAGGCCAGCCGCGCACGCTGTATATGCAGGGGTCGTTGAAGTTCTGATGTGTTAACGCCCGGCTTGCCGGGCTTTTAGCTGGAATGTGATTATGTTGGCATTTATCCGTTTTCTTTTTGCAGGCCTGCTGCTGGTGATCAGCCACGCCTTTGCCGCCATGGTTCAGGACGAACACGGCACGTTTACACTCGAAAAAACGCCACAACGGATTGTGGTGCTGGAACTCTCGTTCGCCGATGCGCTGGCCGCCGTGGACGTCAGCCCGATCGGTATTGCCGACGATAACGATGCAAAACGCATCCTGCCCGAAGTGCGTGCGCACCTGAAACCGTGGCAGTCCGTCGGAACGCGCGCGCAGCCGAGCCTGGAAGCCATTGCCGCTCTGAAACCAGACCTGATCATTGCCGACAGCAGTCGCCATGCGGGGGTTTACATCGCCTTGCAGCAAATCGCGCCGGTACTGCTGCTTAAGTCCCGCAACGAAACCTACGCTGAAAATTTGCAATCTGCGGCTATCATCGGCGAAATGGTGGGTAAAAAGCGAGAGATGCAGGCACGTCTGGAACAACATAAAGAGAGGATGGCGCAGTGGGCCAGCCAGCTTCCCAAAGGGACACGCGTGGCCTTTGGCACATCACGCGAACAGCAATTCAACCTGCATACTCAGGAGACCTGGACCGGCAGCGTGCTGGCCTCTCTGGGGCTGAACGTTCCCGCTGCGATGGCGGGTGCGTCCATGCCGTCCATCGGCCTGGAGCAACTGCTGGCGGTCAATCCTGCCTGGCTGCTGGTTGCCCACTATCGCGAAGAGAGCATTGTTAAACGCTGGCAACAAGATCCGCTCTGGCAGATGTTAACCGCCGCGCAGAAGCAGCAGGTTGCTTCGGTCGACAGTAACATCTGGGCGCGGATGCGCGGTATTTTTGCTGCAGAGCGTATTGCCGCTGACACGGTAAAAATCTTCCACCATCAGCCGCTTACCGTTGTGAAATGACCGCGATAAAACACCCGGTGCTGCTGTGGGGGCTTCCCGTTGCAGCACTTATTATTATTTTCTGGCTGAGTCTGTTTTGCTACTCGGCCATTCCTGTTTCCGGAGCAGATGCAACCCGCGCCCTGCTGCCTGGACACACGCCAACGCTACCAGAAGCGCTGGTGCAAAACCTTCGTTTGCCACGAAGCCTGGTCGCCGTTCTGATCGGCGCAAGCCTGGCGCTCGCGGGCACGCTGCTGCAAACCCTGACCCACAACCCAATGGCCTCTCCTTCACTGCTCGGCATTAACAGCGGCTCGGCGCTGGCTATGGCGCTTACCAGCGCGCTGAGTCCGACGCCGATTGCAGGCTATTCTCTGTCGTTCATCGCGGCATGCGGGGGCGGCGTGAGCTGGCTGCTGGTCATGACCGCAGGAGGCGGATTTCGTCATACCCATGACAGAAACAAACTGATCCTCGCGGGTATCGCGCTGTCGGCCTTTTGTATGGGCCTTACCCGCATCACCCTGCTGCTGGCCGAAGATCATGCTTACGGCATCTTTTACTGGCTGGCAGGCGGAGTGTCCCACGCCCGCTGGCAGGATGTCTGGCAGCTCTTGCCGGTGGTGGTCACTGCAGTCCCTGTCGTGTTGCTGCTGGCGAATCAACTGAACCTGCTCAACCTCAGCGACAGCACCGCCCATACGCTGGGAGTGAACCTGACGAGGCTACGTTTGGTCATCAATATGTTAGTGCTGCTTCTGGTTGGTGCGTGCGTCAGCGTGGCAGGTCCGGTGGCGTTTATCGGTCTGCTGGTGCCACATCTGGCGCGCTTCTGGGCAGGCTTCGATCAGCGCAACGTACTGCCAGTGAGCATGCTGCTGGGGGCCACGCTGATGCTGCTGGCAGATGTACTCGCACGCGCGCTGGCCTTCCCCGGAGATCTGCCCGCAGGCGCAGTGCTGGCGCTGATTGGCAGCCCTTGCTTTGTCTGGCTTGTGAGGAGGCGAGGATGAAAATTGCGCTGGTTATTTTCATCACCCTTGCCCTGGCGGGCTGTGCGCTGTTATCACTCCATATGGGAGTGATCCCCGTGCCGTGGCGCGCGCTGCTGACCGACTGGCAGGCCGGACGCGAGCATTATTATGTATTGATGGAGTACCGACTGCCGCGCTTGCTGCTGGCACTGTTTGTCGGTGCAGCCCTCGCTGTGGCGGGCGTGCTGATACAGGGGATTGTGCGCAACCCTCTGGCATCACCGGATATTCTCGGCGTTAACCATGCCGCCAGCCTGGCCTCTGTGGGGGCTCTACTTCTTATGCCGTCACTGCCCGTGATGGTGCTGCCGCTGCTGGCCTTTGCGGGCGGCATGGCGGGGTTGATATTGCTGAAGATGCTGGCAAAGACCCACCAGCCGATGAAGCTGGCGCTCACCGGCGTGGCGCTTTCTGCATGCTGGGCCAGCCTGACGGATTATCTGATGCTCTCGCGCCCGCAGGATGTGAACAACGCCCTGCTGTGGCTGACCGGCAGCTTATGGGGCCGTGACTGGAGCTTTGTGAAGATTGCCATCCCGCTGATGATTTTATTTCTGCCGCTGAGCCTGAGTTTTTGCCGCGATCTCGACCTCCTTGCACTCGGCGATGCGCGCGCCACCACGCTCGGTGTGTCGGTGCCCCATACCCGATTCTGGGCTTTGTTACTAGCTGTCGCCATGACATCTACCGGCGTGGCCGCCTGCGGCCCGATTAGCTTTATTGGTCTCGTGGTGCCGCATATGATGCGTAGCATCACCGGTGGACGTCACCGCAGACTGCTGCCTGTTTCGGCCCTGACAGGTGCGTTGCTGTTGGTGGTTGCCGATCTGCTGGCGAGAATTATTCATCCCCCACTGGAGCTCCCGGTTGGCGTGCTGACCGCCATTATCGGTGCGCCGTGGTTTGTCTGGTTGCTTGTGAGAATGCGATAAATGACTTTACGAACTGAAAATCTGACGGTCAGTTACGGGACAGACAAGGTACTTAACGACGTTTCACTCTCACTGCCAACGGGGAAGATCACCGCCCTGATCGGTCCTAACGGTTGCGGGAAATCGACGCTGTTAAACTGTTTTTCGCGGCTTTTAATGCCGCAGTCTGGCACCGTATTTCTCGGCGATAATCCCATAAATATGCTCTCATCGCGCCAGTTGGCCCGCAGGCTTTCGCTGCTGCCTCAGCACCATTTAACGCCAGAGGGGATCACAGTCCAGGAGCTGGTTTCGTATGGTCGTAATCCCTGGCTGTCACTCTGGGGGCGTCTCTCCGCTGAAGACAATGCACGAGTTAATGTCGCCATGAACCAGACCCGGATCAATCATCTTGCCGTTCGTCGGTTAACCGAGCTTTCCGGCGGTCAGCGCCAGCGCGCATTTCTGGCAATGGTCCTGGCCCAGAATACGCCCGTTGTATTACTTGATGAGCCAACCACCTATCTTGATATCAATCACCAGGTGGACCTGATGCGGTTGATGGGCGAACTCCGGACTCAGGGGAAAACGGTGGTCGCTGTGCTGCACGACCTTAATCAGGCTAGCCGGTACTGCGATCAACTGGTGGTAATGGCAAACGGACATGTTATGGCGCAAGGCACACCAGAAGAGGTGATGACCCCAGGATTGCTGAGAACAGTATTCAGCGTGGAAGCGGAAATACACCCCGAGCCGGTATCTGGCAGGCCGATGTGCCTAATGAGGTAGATTGCACAGGCCGTAAGAACCAAACCACGACTGAATGAAACTGGACTGGCGCCAGCAAGCCTGTTCAGACTGGGGCTGAACTTTTCCGGACTCTGAAAGATTACCAATACTCATCGTCCATCCGCTTGCTTTAGGCTGACAGGTTCATAATCAACGCAAACCAGAGCTGTACAGGCTTGGGCGCGGCTTTCAAACCAGTCGTGATCACGGCAATCAATTTTGAACTCTGCTTAACGGACATTTCTGTATAACCCTTACGGCAACGAAAAACGCGAAGTTAAAATTTTAGAAACCCAAAAACGTGACATGACTAAGTTTAGATTTCAGGGGGGAGATCAAAAAATTTCGCTCTGTGCCAGAGCGGACATTCACGGAGCTGGTTCATTACCAATGAGGTTGGGCTTTTGAGGATAAATCAATGATCAGACGCCAACGTAAATCAAAAGCAACCCTGGAACGGAATTGCTAATCCAGTTTCTGACCATCGATTTTTCTAAAAAGTGTGCGTTTGCTACTACTTAGGTAGGTGCAGCTTTCTTAATCACCGGCAGCCACGTTATACAGGCCAGTTGATGGATCGATTGTTATCAATGATATCTTCATGAGTCGGTGTCTCACCCAGCTTACCGAAGCTGGCATAAAGTGAAGGCAGACGGGCCCGTCCTTCTCCCTTTTTCGCCAGAGGGAAAGCGCGAAGCATGGTGGCAGCCTCCCAGTCACAACAATAGGATGGTGTGCACGGCTGCTGACGCCATGATTCAGCGATAGAGCCGGAAAATACGGGGTCAAAGCCGGTATCATTAACCAGAGTCATCGTGACCTGTACTGCGGCTGGATGATCTCCTGCTACTGCAACTGCCAGGCGACCGCGGCTCCCTTCAGGTAGTTGAAGTGGTCAACAAAAACTGGCCACCGAGTTAGAGTTTTTCCAGTATCGATTTTCCGATTCGTTTGGGGGTAACCCACCGTTATATTCGTGCGGTCTTAGTGCGCTGTAATATCCAACGATATAGTCCGTTATGGCGTGAGCTGCCTCGCTGAAGCTTACGTAACCCACCACCGGCATCCATTCGTTCTTCAGACTCCTGAAGAAGCGTTCCATTGGGCTGTTATCCCAGCAGTTTCCGCGCCGGCTCATACTCTGTCTGATCTGGTATCGCCACAATAACTGCCGGAACTGCCTGCTCGTATAATGACTGCCCTGATCGCTGTGGAACATCACCCCGCCGGGCTTACCACGGGTTTCCCATGCCATTTCCAGCGCTTTCATGGTGAGCCTGCTGTCCGGCGAGAACGACATGGCCCAGCCCACTGGTTTTCTTGCGAACAGGTCGAGAACAACGGCGAGGTACGCCCAGCGCTTACCCGTCCAGATATAGGTCACATCACCGCACCACACCTGATTTGGCTCGGTCACGGCGAACTGCCTTTCAAGGTAGTTAGGGATAGCAACATGTTCATGACCACCACGTTTATACCGGTGAGTCGGCTGCTGACAGCTGACCAGCCCCAGCTCTTTCATGAGCCTGCCAGCAAGCCAGCGTCCCATCTGGTAGCCTCTCCGGGTTGCCATTGTGGCGATGCTTCTTGCTCCGGCCGAACCGTGGCTGATGCCATGTAGCTCAAGTACCTGACTGCGTAATACAGCCCGTCTGCCGTCTGGTTTTTCAGGACGGTTTTTCCAGTATCTGTAGCTGCTGCGATGAACCCCGAACACATGGCAGAGTGTGACCACAGGATAATGCGCTCTGAGTTTCCCGATTATCGAGAACTGTTCAGGGAGTCTGACATCAAGAGCGCGGTAGCCTTTTTAATATTTCATTCTCCATTTCAATGCGTTGTAGCTTTTTCCTCAGCTTACGTATTTCGATTTGTTCTGGTGTTATCGGAGAGGCTTTTGGTGTTTTGCCCTGACGCTCATCACGCAGTTGTTTGACCCATCTTGTCATTGTGGAAAGGCCAACATCCATAGCTTTCGCGGCATCTGCCACCGTGTATTTCTGGTCAACAACCAGTTGAGCGGATTCGCGTTTAAACTCTGCGCTGAAATTTCTTTTTTTCATTGGAGCACCTGTGTTGTTCTGAGGTGAGCATATCACCTCTGTTCAGGTGGCCAAATTCAGTGTGCCACTTCAGCCCTGATTCGACTTTTACAATGACTTATCTGGACGCATGAAGAACGTCAGGAATATACCAATAACAAGCAATGCGACGGAACCGTAGAATGGTAAACTCCAGTTGCCTGTTTTGTCGATAATAATGCCAAAGGCGATAGGTGAAATAATGTCGGCGACAGCGGAACCGGCGTTCATCAATCCGCTGGCAATTCCCACATACTTCGGCGTAATATCCATCGGGACAGCCCGGATAGGCCCAATGGTCAGCTCATCGGCCAGCAATGTCGTGAACTGTGAGACGAAACAGCGTACACAGTTTGAATGTATCTACTTTTCCCAATACTGGGCGAAGGGAGATTTTATTGCGAAGCGCGCGCCAATTGGTCAGTGGGAACCTTATTCGGAAGAGTCACTACTTGGCATCATCGTCACCAGCGTCTGTCGTATTAAAGTCGCGATGCTAAAACCTGAACCTCCCAGAGATCCCCATATCCCGCTGATGGGGGATTTTAACTAAAACTTAGCGCTATCGCTGCGTATCGTAACTATCCCGTATTACGTAGCGTAAATTATGACGCCATATGGGGAACAAATACACAGAGGAAGAAAAAGATTAGATTGGTTTTAAGGGATGTTTTTATCATAAATGGCACTGCTAAAATTATGAGATTATCGAAGATAAAATTCTTGAACATACATAAAAGGCCTCCTGAATTAAATCAAGAGGCGTATAGTTTTTACATTACTGATGTATGTTTAATGATCTCACTGATTTTCACTTTCCTGTCCTGCGATCTTGAAAGAGTGGCAGCATCAGCAGTAGCAATCGCCGACATGGCCGCCTCACCATTGAGAAGGTCAATATAATCTTCTTCAGGTTTTGCACCACAGAGGATATTATGGAGGAATAACGTCTCCTTTCTTATTAAACTGGCAAGCCATAATGGTGTTTTTTTTCCTGGATGACCATATGCTATAGCGCCATCCATTTCTGAGGTCATATTGCCTTTCCGACGATCATCATCTTCTTCTTGTGTTTCATGGACCAAAAAATGCTTTGTCTGACCGCCAATCCTAAGTGACCCTGCTGTTTCTTGCATATCAATTTTAATAGAGCCTTTAGTTCCATTGATGATGACATAATGTTCCGGCCAGTTAAATGCACTCCCCCACTCTAAGGTTGCTAGTTTTCCTGACGGGAATTCCAAGGTCATAAATAACATATCATCTTCATTGCCAAATCCTGGACCAGAATGGGCCAAATTTCCACCAATCATAGTAACCGTCTCTGGTATTTCTCCAAGTAAATGCTGAACACAATCTAACTCATGTATATGATGATATAGATGTCCACCAGATTGTTCTTTCATCTTTTTCCAGGAAAGTCTCTCTTGTTTGTTTTCCCAGCCATTTCTCTTAGTATGACATGATAATATTTCGCCGATAACACCTTCTTTAATTAACTTCCGTGCATATTGAACCCCATTGAAAAAATTCATAATATGCCCGGCCATAAAGGTCACACCAGCTTCTTTACACGCTTTGACCATATCCACACAATCTTCATAACTTAATGCAATTGGTTTTTCACAAAAAACATGCTTCTTATTCTTTGCTGCTTTAATTACTGGTTCTTTATGCAGATAATTTGGGGTGGCTACGATCACGCAATCGACTAATTTACTTGAGACTAAAGCATCCAAGCTTGACATATTGATACACTGCAATTCACGGGCAATATTTTCTCCATTTTCAGGATCGTATACACATGTAATTTTTGCATTATCATGCATATTCATAAAACGAGCTAATTCAGCGCCAAAGTATCCAACACCAACAACGCCATAATTAATCATAAAGCCTCCAATCATTTAGCCACGGATAGTTTATAAATTTTACCTGGAATATCAAAACCAACTAACAAAATTAATAAGGCAGAGAATGCAACCGTAACAATGAATAATGAAACACCTAAGCCATAATATCCTGAAATGTATGTAGCTAATACAGGTGCGGCCATTCCTCCAGTTGCCCCTAAGTTATAAATAAGACCGGTCCCTAATCCTCTTAATTTTGTTGGAAAGTAATCATATATAAATTTTGGAACCAACCCTGCAATACCTAAATTTGTAAACATTAATCCAAAGAGACATAATCCTATAAGAGAAGAGTTTTTCACAGAAATAAAAAAAAGAGGACAAAGGAAAATAAATGAAGTTATTAGACCGACTACAAAGGCTTTTTTTACACCAATCTTATCACCAACAAAACCAAAAAATATTGTACCTGTCAGTGTTCCTAAACCTGCTATTGTCATCAGAGTTGAAATGACCACTGTATTAACTCCATTATCTGCCAGGTAGGAAGGAAGTAGTCCGTTTATCGGCCAGTTTGCACCAAATAGACAAAAACAGACGAGGAAAACGATCATAGAGATTGAAAGATGTGGTTTTCTGAAGACAGACAAAAATGTTGATTTATCCTTATATTTATCTTCAATCCACTCCTGACTTTCTGGAGCACTTTTTCTGATCCAAAGAACTAGTAAAACTGGTAACAGGCCTATAAAAAAAGAGTTTCTCCATCCATATACTTCAGCAAACTGAGGGATTATTTGTGCCGCAATAATATTTCCAACAGAAAAACCACTTACCAAAAAAGCACTAGCTTTAGATTGAAGATTTTTAGGCCAACTTTCTACCGCATAAGTTGAAGCACATGCATATTCACCAGACATCCCTAAGCCAACAATAAAACGGCAAACTGCGAGCATATATAAGTTTGTAGCAATACCGCTAAGGCCTGTTCCGACTGAGTAAATGAAAATTGCCCACATCATCATTGGCTTACGACCATATTTATCAGCCATGGCACCAAAAAAACCACCTCCAATAGGTCTGGCTATGAAGGCCACTGTCCCTATTAAAGTAGCCTGAATATCCGTAATGCCAAGATCTGCTTTTATAATATGAAGAATGTAAAATATCATCATAAAATCAAAGCCATCAAATACATATCCAAGCCATGCGGAAAAAAGAGCTTTCCGTTGTGGTGGATTAACTTGTTTATACCATGCTGTTGCCATATTTGTTTCCTGTGTTATTCTAATATAGCCCTTAAAGTAAATATTAGGGAGCCTCAACAATATCCAGAAATAATTATATTGTCTTCAAATACGCCAGTACTATTGATTGTTATCAATACCTAATCAGTACAATCTTTTCCTCCATTTCTTCTTAACATATTTCACTCTATGAAAGATAAAACTGATACCCACCTACAGTTTTGGGTCACCAACAAAAAACAATGTTCGCCAGATATTCCACCACTGGCACAGTTCAACCCTGCTTCAAAAATTGACTTATTCATTGTGCTCATTTTCGTAGTCCGTTCAGGTTGAATAAAACTCCCTTCGTCAAATGAGGAAAGACTGAGAGGTTATTACTTTAGCTTACGTTATAGCTGTTTTCCTTTGCAGTATTTCTTTGCTTTTCTGTATACCTTTATACCTGTTATACCAGATCAAAAAACAAGCAATCCACATAACAAAACGCGTTTTGTTACTGATGTCACAAATTGAGCATATTTTTGTAGCTGATAGTTTGTTACAAACACCAGAACCAAGATTAATGCCGATCAGTTAAGGATCAGTTGACCGATCCAGTGGCTGTGTAAGAATCCGGAAACGCTCACTTGTTTCCGGATTTTTTTATGCACATTGGACAGGCTCTTGATCTGGTATCCCGTTACGATTCTCTGCGTAACCCACTGACTTCTCTGGGGGATTACCTCGACCCCGAACTCATCTCTCGTTGCCTTGCCGAATCAGGTACTGTAACGCTACGCAAGCGCCGTCTTACCCTCGAAATGATGGTCTGGTGTATTGTTGGCATGGCGCTTGAGCGTAAAGAACCTCTTCACCAGATTGTGAATCGCCTGGACATCATGCTGCCGGGCAATCGCCCCTTCGTTGCCCCCAGTGCCGTTATTCAGGCCCGCCAGCGCCTGGGAAGTGAGGCTGTCCGCCGCGTGTTCACGAAAACAGCGCAGCTCTGGCATAACGCCACGCCGCATCCGCACTGGTGCGGCCTGACCCTGCTGGCCATCGATGGTGTGTTCTGGCGCACACCGGATACACCAGAGAACGATGCAGCCTTCCCCCGCCAGACACATGCCGGGAACCCGGCGCTCTACCCGCAGGTCAAAATGGTCTGCCAGATGGAACTGACCAGCCATCTGCTGACGGCTGCAGCCTTCGGCACGATGAAGAACAGCGAAAATGAGCTTGCTGAGCAACTTATAGAACAAACCGGCGATAACACTCTGACGTTAATGGATAAAGGTTATTACTCACTGGGACTGTTAAATGCCTGGAGCCTGGCGGGAGAACACCGCCACTGGATGATACCTCTCAGAAAGGGAGCGCAATATGAAGAGATCAGAAAACTGGGTAAAGGCGATCATCTGGTGAAGCTGAAAACCAGCCCGCAGGCACGAAAAAAGTGGCCGGGACTGGGAAATGAAGTGACTGCCCGCCTGCTGACCGTGACGCGCAAAGGAAAAGTCTGCCATCTGCTGACGTCGATGACGGACGCCATGCGCTTCCCCGGAGGAGAAATGGGGGATCTGTACAGTCATCGCTGGGAAATCGAACTGGGATACAGGGAGATAAAACAGACGATGCAACGGAGCAGGCTGACGCTGAGAAGTAAAAAGCCGGAGCTTGTGGAGCAAGAGCTGTGGGGTGTCTTACTGGCTTATAATCTGGTGAGATATCAGATGATTAAAATGGCGGAACATCTGAAAGGTTACTGGCCGAATCAACTGAGTTTCTCAGAATCATGCGGAATGGTGATGAGAATGCTGATGACATTGCAGGGCGCTTCACCGGGACGTATACCGGAGCTGATGCGCGATCTTGCAAGTATGGGACAACTTGTGAAATTACCGACAAGAAGGGAAAGGGCCTTCCCGAGAGTGGTAAAGGAGAGGCCCTGGAAATACCCCACAGCCCCGAAAAAGAGCCAGTCAGTTGCTTAACTGACTGGCATTACAGAACCAAGATGCCTATTTCGTTTCAGCATCAACTGTTAAATTATCTGGTTGCCAACGAGAATACTGAGCTTTTTTGTCCCCAAGACTGACCGTCAACGCCACAATCTTTGACTGTTTGACATTGTCATGCCCGCAGGCCAGCGGATCTAAAGACATTAGACTGCTTGCATCAGCCAGTTGCGTATCTGGCTATGTCCCTTAATTGGTAAGGGTTCGAGGAACTCAACATTAACGCATTTTTTAGCGCATCACCGACAGTGTATATGAACGATTGCACTCTGACGATGGTTGATTTATTTGGTTGCGTAGGGGCTAGCTAGTCTGGTACCGGAGGCTAGATCTGAAGTACTGACCCCAGGAATAACGCCGGGCTAACTCATATTCTGACCCATTGTCAGCCCGCGTGTTTACTGCTCTAGCTCATTTCCTGTTGTCAGGCGTTCAATTCCCAACTGCAGGTTATGGCCCGGTGCACAAACACCTGACGGCAGGTATCACTTACCCGAAGAAGGTAAAGCCCTCAAGAGGCAGTAACTCAGCCAACCTCTCCTCCGGCCACTCCGGCAGACGCGTCAGGACGTCCGTCAGCCAAGCATGTGGCTCCAGACTGCGGTTCCCAGAAGGCTCATTATCTGTGCCGCGCGGTTCCCGGCCACCAGTGAACCAGCGAACAACCAGGCCTTTCGTCCCATAACGACCGGACGGATAGCACGCTCGCAGATATTGTTGTGTGTGCCTTGAAATGCACGATCTTTCCGTCGGTGAAAGTCCGCCCCGGCTAACTCTCGCTCCGACTGGAAGGACAAGAAGCGGTCCAGGAGGTAACAAAAGGGCTGAATCTCTCCCTGAAACGACTTCTTCAGGAAGTCAACGGGTTATGCGGGCCGTAACGTGAGTGAACACTGAGCAGCCATCGAAATGCCGTCGAGGGTGCTGACACGCCACAATAACGGGGAAGGCCGACGATGACCGGGAAGAGAGTGAGAAAGGCATCGGTCATACCCACCGGGGTTGTGGTGTCAGCATGCATAACAATTGATCGATCGTGCAACAAGAGAAGTCCATAACGGTGTCTGTCCGGGTGACGGGCAACAACGCCTCGCGAGGGGGTGAATCGGTTGTTATGGATGGCAGATGGGGTGTAGTAGTGAAAATACTGAGTAATGTCAGAGGAGCGAAGGCCCCCTCTTGCAGTACCAGTGTAACATGCAGGAAGAGCCCGGCGATTGCCATCAGCCTCACAACCCCGCTAGAACCGGTTCAGAACCTACAGAAAACACTACAGGAGAAAGCAAAGTGAACCGCCCCGTGTTTCCTGTTTATCATTTTCTGGTCAGTGCCGCGATTCTGGTATTCGTGGTGATTTTCTGGCGGACACACCATCGCGACCACCGTAACTGGCTGGCTCTACGGCTATTCGTATTATGCTCTGTAAACCGTTGGCCATTGCGGATGGTTAAAGGAACAGTTGTGGGGACAACTGACACATTACGTGAAATGCAGCGTTATGAACAACTGAGTAGCACGGGGCTGACAACTGGAAAATCCAGCCGGGAGCACCGTTATATGATACGATTGTTATTGTCACTGGTGAGAGTGTGCGCAGGGATTATATGTCAGTGTATGACTATCCCGTACCAACCACACCGTGGCTGAATACGGCACCCGGTTTATTTATTGACGATTATACCTCGACAGCCTCCAGTACAGTGTCTTCCCTGAGCCGGACACTGATTTATGACTATGAGCAGAACCCTGATTCCGGCAACAATGTGGTGGCGCTGGCAGCAAAAGCAGGATACAGCACATGGTGGATATCCAATCAAGGAAAACTGGGGGAGCATGACACACGCATCTCTGTTATTGCTTCTGATGCGGAGCATGCCACTTTCCTCAAGAAAGGCAGCTTCGCTTCCCGTAAAACAGATGACAAACTGTTGTTACAGGAAACAGAACGTGCGCTGGCGGATACATCCTCTCCGAAGATAATTTTCCTGCACATGATGGGTTCTCATCCAAATCCGTGTGACAGCCTTAACTCCTAGCCGAATAATTACCTGGAGCAGTATCCCCGAAAAATTGCCTGTTACCTCGCCAGCATCAGTAAACTGGATAACTTTCTTGGCCAGCTTGATGGTATCCTTCGCCGGTACTCACGTCATTTCGCCATGCTTTACTTTTCTGGCCTTGGGCTGTCGGTCAGCGACAGTGCCAATCCTGTTCATCATTATGGTCATGTGCAGGGAGGCTACAGTGTGCCACTGATTATTACCGCCAGTGACATAACGTCTCATCAGCCCGTCAGTAGAAAAATCAGTGCCCGTCATTTCGCAGGTATTTTTCAGTGGATGACCGGTATTTGTACTGAAAATATACCGCCATTCAATCCGCTGACAGACGAAGATAACTAACCTGTTATGGTTTTTAAGGGAGAGAGGAATATACCGGCAGACAGTTTGAAACCTCAGCCACTTATTCTTCCTGATCACAGGTAATCATATATGGCAGACTGTAATACAGTCGCTTGTACTGAAAAGTATTCTGTATAAAATATCCGTATTCATATCAGCACAAGGGACCATCAAATCCCTGCAGCACTCCTTACGTCAGTTATCCCGCATCACCCTGTGAGTACAGGATTTTTTATGAGGTTACTTTTTTATTGAATGTATATAAATAATGAATAACCGCGGATTCTGATAATCCCCCCTGCAGGGAGCGGTAAATAGTAAATACATCAGTTAATACCGTTTGTCTTTTTTAACAAAGAAAATAATCCTAGAATAATTCCCGGGCATTTGCCCGGGATGATTACTGTTTTAATGGATTATTAATCTTTGCATATTCAAATGGACTGATAAACCTTTCTCTGTTTACATCCAGAAAATCGGCCCACCACTGTAGCATCAATCGCCGTTCTTCCAGATGCTCTGCTTTATGGATATACGCGGCCCTCACTGAATTTCGCGCCATGTGGCTCATCTGACGTTCAACAGCATCACGAGACCACAGACCTGATTCGACCAATGAACTACAGGCCATTGTTCGAAAGCCATGACCACAAACCTCTACTTTTGTATCATACCCCATGACCCGTAACGCACTATTTACCGTATTCTCACTCATGGGTTTGTGCGAATCGTGATCACCAATAAATATCAAGTCATGGGCCCCATAAAACTGTTTTATCTGCTTTAAAATTGCAAGAGCTTGCGTTGAAAGAGGCACTAGATGCGTTGTACGCATTTTTGAGCCTCTATGGGAATGTTTCACTCCAGGAATAGGCTCCCGCTCCGGTGGGATAGTCCATATAGACGCTTCGAAATCGATCTCTGACCAACGAGCAAAACGCAGCTCACTGGACCGAATAAAGATCAGCAAAGTGAGTTCTATCGCCCATCGGGTTAGCGGCCTACCAGTATAGCTATCTATTTTTGTAAGCAACTCAGGGATGCGCTTTAATTCAAGCGCGGGACGATGTTGTCGATTACAGGAAGCAACCGCCCCAGCCATCTCTTGTGCCGGGTTATAATCAATTAACCCACTTTGCACTGCATAGCGCATGATGGCTGTAGTGCGCTGCTGAAGACGAGCGGCCACTTCAAGACGTCCAGACATTTCTACGGCCTTAATAGGTGCTAATAAATCTCGAGTTTTTAACTCAGCGATATTACGTTCACCAAGCGCTGCAAAAAGATTATCTTCAAGACTTTTTAGCACACGATGGGCGTGATCTTCAGACCACTTTTTATTGGTGCCATGCCACTCAATCGCGACTTCTTTAAAGGTTCGTGCTTTACTCTGTTCAACCTTATCATTTTTCTTTTTGTCTCCCGGATCGACGCCATTCGCAAGCAGCTTACGCGTCTCGTCACGACGTACTCTGGCATCCGCTAGTGTGATTTCAGGATAAACCCCAAGTGCCAGCATTTTTTGCTTTCCCTCATAACGGTACTGCAAACGCCAGTACTTAGAACCATTTGGATGGACAAGCAGATGCATACCGCCACCATCAGTCAGCTAATATTGCTTATCCGTTGGCTTGGCTGCTCTGACTTTGATATCTGTTAATGCCATCGTATTCCCTCCCTGTTGGTACAAGCATTATCGAACCGGAAATACCATCATCTGTACCAACATATGTTGGTAGATGTACGTTGATATCGGTTGACCTTGAGAGAGTTAATATAGCGGGAAAGATAGATAAACACTGGATTTCAGGCATAAAAAAAGACCTCAGTTGAGGTCTATTTACATACTTTTGGTGCCGAAGGCCGGACTCGAACCGGCACGTATTTCTACGGTTGATTTTGAATCAACTGCGTCTACCGATTTCGCCACTTCGGCACTGAAGAGGTATGCGGAAAACGTTGTGGATTATACCTGTCGCACGCCACCATGCAAGCGCCAGCTTGCTCGCACCTCGCTAAGTGCTGAAATTTTCAGCATTGCATACAGCGATGTGTAACCTTTGTCACACTCCAGGCACCCCGCCCTGCCATGCTCTACACTTCCCAAACAACACCAGAGAAGGACCAAAAAATGTCGATGATAAAAAGCTATGCCGCAAAAGAAGCGGGCGGAGAACTGGAAGTTTATGAGTACGATCCCGGTGAGCTGAGGCCACAAGATGTTGAAGTGCAGGTGGATTACTGCGGGATCTGCCATTCCGATCTGTCGATGATCGATAACGAATGGGGATTTTCACAATATCCGCTGGTTGCCGGGCATGAGGTGATTGGGCGCGTGGTGGCACTCGGGAGCGCCGCGCAGGATAAAGGTTTGCAGGTCGGTCAGCGTGTCGGGATTGGCTGGACGGCGCGTAGCTGTGGTCACTGCGACGCCTGTATTAGCGGTAATCAGATCAACTGCGAGCAAGGTGCGGTGCCGACGATTATGAATCGCGGTGGCTTTGCCGAGAAGTTGCGTGCGGACTGGCAATGGGTGATTCCACTGCCAGAAAATATTGATATCGAGTCCGCCGGGCCGCTGTTGTGCGGCGGTATCACGGTCTTTAAACCACTGTTGATGCACCATATCACTGCTACCAGCCGCGTTGGGGTAATTGGTATTGGCGGGCTGGGGCATATCGCTATAAAACTTCTGCACGCAATGGGATGCGAGGTGACAGCCTTTAGTTCTAATCCGGCGAAAGAGCAGGAAGTGCTGGCGATGGGTGCCGATAAAGTGGTGAATAGCCGCGATCCGCAGGCACTGAAAGCACTGGCGGGGCAGTTTGATCTCATTATCAACACCGTCAACGTCAGCCTCGACTGGCAGCCCTATTTTGAGGCGCTGACCTATGGCGGTAATTTCCATACGGTCGGTGCGGTTCTCACGCCGCTGTCTGTTCCGGCCTTTACGTTAATTGCGGGCGATCGCAGCGTCTCTGGTTCTGCTACCGGCACGCCTTATGAGCTGCGTAAGCTGATGCGTTTTGCCGCCCGCAGCAAGGTTGCGCCGACCACCGAACTGTTCCCGATGTCGAAAATTAACGACGCCATCCAGCATGTGCGCGACGGTAAGGCGCGTTACCGCGTGGTGTTGAAAGCCGATTATTGAAAATCATTCGCAGCGCTGATCTGAGGCGCTGCCCTCTTTCGCACATATTCTGTTTTGTCGTATCGCCAGCACAGCCTGCCGACATTGTTCGGTGACATTGGCAATATCATGGTTGATATCAATGCGCACAATATCCTGTTCATCTGCTTGTGGACGCTCCAGTGCCTCAAACTGACTTTTTAGTAACGCTACCGGCATAAAATGCCCAGCCCGACGCTGCATTCGCGCGAGAATAGTTTCATAGTCGCCATCTAACCAGAGGAAATGAACATGGGGGCTACCCTTGCGTAAAATATCACGATACTGTTTTTTTAATGATGAACAGACAATAAATCCTGTTTCATTCTTTTTATAAAGACTGTATGAAGCATCATTTAAGCGTTCCAGCCAGGGAAGTCGATCTTCATCAGATAATGGAATACCCTGCGACATTTTATCTATATTTTTGGCTGGATGAAGATCGTCACCATCAATAAATTTAGCAGATAATAACGCGGCAACCTTGCTACCAATTAATGTTTTACCACTCCCTGAAACGCCCATCAAAATAAAGCTTTCACCCGCCATTTAAAATCTCCTGAATCATCTTACCTGCTGCGATACTACGCCTGGCGGCATAATAATTTCACGTTTTTTTATTTCTACTGATAAGAATTACAAGGCACATCACGTTATGCGTAACATAGTAATGTAACAATTTTCTGACGTGATCTTCATCACAAATAATGACAGTTAAAACCGCTTAAATGCTTCCGAGGTGTCTACCTGACCAGTGAGGAATTTATGCAAGTGAAAACACAGTCCTGCGTTGTTGCGGGCAAGAAAACTGTTGCCGTTACCGAGCAGACGATAGATTGGAATAATAATGGAACATTAGTACAAATAACCCGAGGTGGAATTTGCGGTTCCGATTTACATTATTATCAGGAAGGAAAAGTAGGTAATTTCATGATAAAGGCACCGATGGTGTTAGGTCATGAAGTTATCGGTAAAGTTATTCATAGCGACTCATCAGAATTACATGAAGGGCAAACGGTAGCCATTAATCCGTCTAAACCGTGCGGTCACTGCAAATACTGCATTGAACATAACGAGAATCAGTGTACAGATATGCGTTTTTTTGGCAGTGCCATGTATTTCCCTCATGTTGATGGTGGTTTTACCCGTTATAAAATGGTCGAAACGTCGCAATGTGTCCCTTATCCGGCCAAAGCTGACGAAAAGGTTATGGCTTTTGCCGAACCTTTAGCCGTCGCGATTCATGCCGCACATCAGGCCGGCGAGTTACAGGGCAAGCGAGTATTTATTTCTGGTGTTGGGCCCATTGGCTGCCTGATTGTCAGTGCTGTGAAAACACTGGGGGCCGCGGAAATTGTCTGTGCCGATGTGAGTCCCCGTTCCCTTTCGCTGGGTAAAGAGATGGGGGCGGATGTGCTCGTAAACCCACAAAACGACGACATGGATCACTGGAAAGCGGAAAAAGGCTATTTCGATGTCAGCTTTGAAGTGTCCGGTCATCCTTCATCAGTGAATACCTGTCTGGAGGTCACTCGTGCACGCGGCGTAATGGTGCAGGTAGGTATGGGAGGCGCGATGGCAGAATTCCCAATGATGACATTGATTGGTAAGGAGATTTCACTCAAAGGCTCTTTCCGTTTTACCAGCGAATTTAATACCGCAGTGTCATGGCTGGCGAATGGCGTTATCAATCCACTGCCTTTACTGAGTGCTGAATATCCCTTCACTGACCTGGAAGAGGCGCTACGTTTCGCCGGTGATAAAACCCAGACAGCAAAAGTCCAGCTTGTTTTCTAAGAGATAAATAAAGGAATAATACAATGAACGATCTATTTTCACTGGCAGGAAAAAATATCTTGATTACCGGTTCAGCACAGGGCATTGGCTTTTTACTGGCAACCGGCCTGGGTAAATATGGCGCACAAATAATTATTAATGATATTACTGCCGAACGCGCAGAACTTGCTGTAGAAAAACTCCACCAGGAGGGTATTCAGGCCGTTGCCGCACCTTTTAATGTTACTCATAAACATGAAATTGATGCCGCCGTTGAACATATCGAAAAGGACATCGGCCCCATTGATGTGCTGGTGAATAACGCCGGTATCCAGCGCCGTCATCCTTTTACTGAGTTCCCTGAACAAGAGTGGAATGATGTGATCGCAGTAAACCAGACCTCCGTGTTCCTGGTATCGCAAGCGGTAACTCGTCACATGGTTGAACGCAAGGCAGGTAAAGTTATTAATATTTGCTCGATGCAAAGCGAACTGGGACGTGACACCATCACCCCTTATGCCGCATCGAAAGGGGCGGTAAAAATGCTCACCCGCGGCATGTGCGTCGAGCTGGCGCGCCACAATATTCAGGTCAACGGTATTGCGCCGGGCTATTTCAAAACAGAAATGACTAAAGCACTGGTTGAGGACGAAGCCTTCACCGCCTGGTTGTGCAAACGGACCCCCGCCGCACGCTGGGGAGATCCGCAGGAACTGATTGGTGCTGCGGTGTTCCTTTCTTCAAAAGCCTCTGATTTCGTAAACGGCCACCTGTTGTTTGTTGATGGCGGCATGTTAGTGGCTGTTTAACACCTACTACCCTACGTGCAGCGCGAAAGCGCTGCTTTTCTGGCACTAATAAGAGATAAAGACTATGCCATTAATCATTATTGCGGCAGGCGTCGCGCTGCTTCTTATCCTGATGATCGGCTTTAAAGTTAACGGCTTTATTGCCCTCGTTCTGGTAGCTGCCGTCGTCGGATTTGCCGAAGGGATGGATGCACAGGCCGTCCTGCACTCTATACAAAATGGTATCGGCAGCACGCTCGGTGGGCTGGCAATGATCCTCGGTTTCGGGGCCATGTTAGGCAAGCTGATTTCTGATACGGGTGCGGCACAACGTATCGCCACTACGCTGATTGCTACTTTTGGTAAAAAACGCGTGCAATGGGCGCTAGTGATCACTGGTCTGGTTGTGGGCCTCGCCATGTTTTTTGAAGTGGGTTTTGTCCTGCTGTTGCCGTTGGTATTTACCATCGTAGCATCATCAGGATTACCCCTGTTGTATGTTGGCGTACCAATGGTAGCAGCGCTCTCTGTAACCCACTGTTTTCTGCCGCCACATCCAGGGCCTACTGCCATCGCGACTATCTTTGAGGCTAATCTCGGAACGACTTTACTGTATGGATTTATCATTACCATTCCGACAGTTATTGTCGCAGGACCGCTGTTTTCTAAACTGCTAACTCGCTTTGAGAAAGCACCACCGGAAGGCTTATTTAATCCTCATCTGTTTAGCGAAGAGGAGATGCCCTCCTTCTGGAACAGTATTTTCGCTGCCGTGATCCCGGTCATCCTGATGGCTATCGCCGCCGTTTGTGAAATTACGTTACCGAAAACTAACACCGTGCGCCTCTTCTTTGAATTTGTCGGTAACCCTGCCGTTGCGCTGTTTATTGCCATTGTTATTGCGATTTTCACACTGGGCCGACGTAATGGACGCACCATCGAGCAAATCATGGATATCATTGGGGATTCTATAGGCGCTATCGCGATGATTGTGTTTATTATCGCTGGCGGCGGCGCGTTTAAGCAGGTATTAGTAGATAGCGGTGTCGGGCACTATATTTCACACTTAATGACCGGAACTACGCTTTCGCCGTTATTGATGTGCTGGACTGTTGCGGCGCTGTTGCGTATCGCTCTGGGCTCTGCCACCGTCGCGGCCATTACCACCGCGGGTGTGGTGTTGCCGATTATCAACGTTACCCATGCCGATCCCGCTTTAATGGTACTGGCAACCGGTGCGGGCAGCGTGATCGCGTCACACGTAAACGACCCTGGCTTCTGGCTATTTAAAGGGTATTTTAATCTGACGGTTGGTGAAACGTTGCGTACCTGGACGGTGATGGAAACCCTTATTTCTATTATGGGTTTGCTGGGCGTGTTAGCCATTAACGCCGTATTGCACTGAAAGAATAAAATATTGTGATGTAGTTTCGGGGGAAGATTGAAGATTCCCCCGACGTTGGGAGAAGTTATGCGCAATCACAGAATTTCTTTACAGGATATCGCTACGCTGGCTGGCGTAACAAAAATGACCGTGAGTCGTTATATCCGCTCGCCGAAAAAGGTGGCAAAGGAAACAGGCGAGCGCATCGCCAAAATTATGGAAGAGATCAATTATATCCCTAATCGCGCTCCCGGCATGTTGTTGAATGCACAAAGTTATACCCTCGGTATCTTGATTCCGTCATTTCAAAATCAACTCTTCGCTGACATTCTCGCGGGAATAGAATCCGTCACCTCTGAGCATAATTATCAGACCCTTATTGCTAATTACAATTACGATCGCGATTCCGAAGAAGAGTCGGTGATTAACCTGCTCTCTTATAACATTGACGGGATTATACTTTCGGAAAAATATCACACCATCAGGACGGTGAAATTTCTGCGTTCAGCCACCATTCCGGTCGTGGAATTGATGGATGTACAGGGAGAACGGCTGGATATGGAGGTCGGTTTTGATAATCGGCAGGCCGCTTTTGACATGGTGTGTACCATGCTGGAGAAGCGAGTCAGGCACAAAATTCTGTATCTCGGTTCCAAAGATGACACCCGCGATGAACAGCGTTATCAGGGGTATTGCGATGCGATGATGCTGCATAATCTTTCCCCATTACGCATGAATCCACGCGCCATCTCATCCATTCATTTAGGAATGCAGTTAATGCGTGATGCCCTTAGCGCAAACCCGGATTTAGACGGTGTATTTTGCACCAATGACGATATTGCGATGGGTGCGCTTCTGCTGTGCCGCGAGCGAAACCTCGCCGTGCCAGAACAAATTTCCATTGCGGGTTTTCATGGGCTGGAGATTGGCAGGCAAATGATCCCAAGCCTCGCCAGCGTAATTACTCCCCGTTTTGATATTGGTCGGATGGCCGCCCAAATGTTGCTGAGCAAAATTAAAAATAACGATCACAACCACAACACTGTTGACCTCGGGTATCAGATTTATCACGGCAACACGCTTTAGGTTATTTTCTCTTCATTACACGTATTCTCTTTGCCGGACGTTGCCTATACTCCAGGCAGGAAACTGGAGGATATCTCATGAGCGAACCCCTGTTAATTGCCCGCACGCCGGACACAGAACTATTTTTACTGCCGGGAATGGCTAACCGTCACGGGCTGATTACTGGCGCAACGGGGACGGGTAAAACTGTCACGCTGCAAAAACTGGCGGAGTCTCTATCGGAAATCGGTGTTCCGGTGTTTATGGCCGATGTGAAAGGCGATCTGACCGGCATCGCGCAGGCAGGAACGGCATCGGAAAAACTACTCGCAAGGCTTAAAAATATCGGCGTCAATGACTGGCAACCGCATGCCAATCCGGTGGTGGTGTGGGATATCTTTGGCGAGAAAGGCCATCCGGTGCGGGCGACGGTTTCGGATCTGGGGCCGCTGTTGCTGGCGCGGCTGTTGAATCTCAACGATGTGCAATCTGGCGTGCTGAATATCATTTTCCGCATTGCTGACGATCAGGGGCTGTTACTGCTCGACTTTAAAGATCTGCGGGCAATTACCCAGTACATCGGCGATAACGCCAAATCCTTCCAGAATCAGTACGGTAATATCAGTAGCGCATCGGTTGGTGCCATCCAGCGCGGGCTGTTATCGCTGGAACAGCAAGGCGCAGCACACTTCTTTGGTGAGCCGATGCTGGATATCAAAGACTGGATGCGTACCGATGTCAACGGTAAAGGCGTTATCAATATCCTCAGCGCCGAGAAGCTTTATCAGATGCCGAAACTGTACGCCGCCAGCCTGCTGTGGATGCTTTCAGAGTTGTATGAACAATTGCCTGAAGCGGGCGATCTGGAGAAACCAAAACTGGTGTTTTTCTTCGACGAAGCACATCTGCTGTTTAACGATGCGCCACAGGTACTGCTGGATAAGATTGAGCAGGTGATAAGGCTTATTCGCTCAAAAGGCGTGGGCGTCTGGTTCGTTTCGCAAAACCCGTCAGATATTCCGGATAATGTGCTCGGGCAGCTAGGTAATCGCGTTCAACACGCTTTGCGGGCTTTTACGCCCAAAGATCAGAAAGCAGTAAAAGCTGCGGCGCAAACCATGCGGGCCAATCCGGCGTTTGATACCGAAAAGGCAATCCAGGAACTGGGGACCGGTGAGGCGTTAATCTCGTTTCTCGATGCGAAAGGAAGTCCTTCAGTGGTGGAACGGGCGATGGTTATCGCGCCTTGTTCGCGAATGGGGCCGGTGACGGAAGATGAGCGTAACGGCTTGATTAATCACTCCCCGGTGTATGGCAAGTACGAGGATGACGTGGACCGTGAATCCGCCTATGAGATGTTGCAAAAAGGCTTTCAGGCCAGTACCGAGCAGCAAAATAATCCTCCCGCGAAAGGGAAAGAGATAGCGGTAGATGACGGCATTCTTGGTGGATTGAAGGATATTTTGTTCGGCACTACCGGACCACGCGGCGGGAAGAAAGATGGTGTGGTGCAAACAATGGCGAAAAGCGCCGCCCGCCAGGTGACGAATCAGATTGTACGTGGGATGTTGGGGAGTTTGCTGGGGGGAAGAAGAAGGTAAGTCAGGCGCGATTTGTCTTTGCCTGATGCGACGCTGGCGCGTCTTATCATGCCTACACCACTGCAATATATTGGATTTTCATGATTTTTCAGGCATGAACGAAGCACACTTTGCTAACAATAATAAAGGGAGCTTTCGCTCCCTTTATTCGTTCATTCGGTTACGATTTTCTCATTAACAGCCACAGGCTGATTAAGAAGAAGCTGGCGCTTGGCAACAGTGCGCCGATGATCGGCGGGATGCCATAAACCAACGTCAGCGGGCCGAAGATCTGGTCCAGTACGTAGAAGACAAAACCGAAGCTGATACCGGTGACCACACGCACGCCCATCGGTACGCTACGCAGTGGGCCAAAGATGAACGACAGCGCCATCAGCATCATCACCGCCACGGATAGCGGCTGGAAGATTTTGCTCCACATGTTGAGCTGATAACGTCCAGCGTCCTGACCGCTCGACTTCAGATACTTCACGTAGTTGTGCAAACCGCTGATTGAGAGTGCATCCGGGTCCAGCGCCACCACGCCCAGTTTGTCTGGCGTGAGGTTGGTTTTCCAGGTGCCGCTCACCGTCTGCGAACCGGTAATCTGTTTCGGATTGGTCAGATCAGATTCATCAACCTGCGACAGACGCCAGACTTTATGTTCCGGGTCAAACTTCGCAGTAGCGGCATAGCGTACGGATTGCAGACGACGATTCTCGTTAAAGGCATAAATGCTGATGCCACCTAACTCTTCGTCACCTTTAACCCGCTCAATGTAGACGAAGTTGTTGCCATCTTTCGCCCATAAACCTTGCTGGGTAGAGAGCAACGAGCCGCCGTACATCGCCTGCGCACGGTAGTTACGCGCCATCTGCTCGCCCTGCGGCGCGACCCATTCGCCAATCGCCATCGTCAGCAAGACCAGCGGAATGGCGGTTTTCATCACCGACAGCGCCACCTGCATACGGGTAAAACCAGAAGCCTGCATCACCACCAGTTCGCTGCGCTGCGCCAGCATCCCAAGACCAAGCAACGCCCCAAGCAGAGCCGCCATCGGGAAGAAGATTTGCACATCTTTCGGCACGCTCAGCAAGGTATACATTCCTGCGCCTAACGCGTCGTAACTCCCCTGCCCGGCTTTTTTCAACTGATCGACAAATTTGATAATGCCCGACAGCGACACCAGCATGAACAGCGTCATCATGATGGTGGTGAAAATAGTTTTACCGATATAGCGGTCAAGTACGCCAAAAGGTTGCATCACACCGCTCCTTTACGCGAAAAACTGGCGCGCAGGCGGCGGACCGGCACGGTGTCCCAAAGGTTGAGAACAATCGCCAAAGCCAGATAAATCAGGTTAACGGTCCACATCCACAGCGTCGGGTCCAGCTTACCTTTACCGCCGTTCGATTTCAGGGAGGTCTGGATCAGGAAGAAAAGTAGATACAGCAGCATGGCTGGCAGCATCGACAGTACGCGTCCCTGACGTGGGTTAACCACGCTCAGCGGTACGACCATAAGTGCCATCATAAACACGGTGAATACCAACGTGATACGCCAGTTCAGTTCTGCGCGAGCACGATCGGTGTCAGTGTTCCACAATGTGCGCATGTCCATCTGGTCGGTATCGTTCGGGTCGAGCGCCACCGCCTGGTGACCAATGATCGCCTGATAATCCTGGAAATCCGTAATGCGGAAATCACGTAACAGTGCAGTGCCTTCGAAGCGCGTTCCCTGGTTGAGAGTGACGACCTGGGAGCCGTCGCGCAGCTGGGTTAAATGTCCGGAATCGGCCACCACCACAGAAGGACGTGCATTACCTTTTGGTCGAATTTGTGCGAGGAACACATCTTTGAAATCGCTGCCGTCAACGCTTTCGATGAACAGCACCGAGCTGCCATTAGTCGCTTGCTGGAATTGCCCTTGCGCCAGCGCCGCCATGCCAGGGTTCGCTTTCGCTTCTGCTAACACTTCATCCTGATGACGCGATGACCACGGTCCCGCCCACATCACGTTAACCGCCGCGACGATTGCCGTGAATACCGCAAGGATCATTGCCGCTTTCACCAGAACCGCTTTGCTCAGGCCGCAGGCATGCATTACCGTAATTTCACTTTCGGTATACAGTTTGCCCAGCGTCATCAGCAGCCCGAGGAACAGGCTTAATGGCAGGATAAGCTGCGCCATTTCCGGCACGCCCAACCCGAGAAGGGAGAGCACCAGATTCGCCGGAATATCGCCGTCAACCGCTGCGCCGAGGATCCTCACTAACTTTTGACAGAAGAAGATCAAAAGCAAGATGAAGAGTATCGCCAGCTGGCTTTTGAGCGTCTCCCGCACCAGATATCTTATGATTATCACTTTAAATACGCCCGTAAAAACTCGTCTTTTGCAGGATTTTAGCTTGTTTCATGGCTTAAACGTCATTTATTCTCTTGAGTCGTCGAAATCGTCGCTAAGATAATTATACTCAACGGATTCACCTCTCAGATTTTGTTCTGACGTGCCAATGCCGTAATAACGTTAAGATTAACACGAAGTCATCGCAACAGCGGACATGAGTTACGAAAGCTTGCAATTCTATCTGTAGCCACCGCCGTTGTCTTTAAGATTCAGGAGCGTAGTGCATGGAGTTTAGTGTAAAAAGCGGTAGCCCGGAGAAACAGCGGAGTGCCTGCATCGTCGTGGGCGTCTTCGAACCACGTCGCCTTTCTCCGATTGCAGAACAGCTCGATAAAATCAGCGATGGGTACATCAGCGCCCTGCTACGTCGGGGCGAACTGGAAGGAAAACCGGGGCAGACATTGTTGCTGCACCATGTACCAAACGTGCTTTCTGAACGCATCCTCCTTATTGGTTGCGGCAAAGAACGTGAGCTGGATGAGCGTCAGTACAAGCAGGTTATTCAGAAAACCATTAATACGCTGAATGATACTGGCTCAATGGAAGCGGTCTGCTTTCTGACTGAACTGCACGTTAAAGGCCGTAACAACTACTGGAAAGTGCGTCAGGCTGTCGAGACGGCAAAAGAGACGCTCTACAGTTTCGATCAGCTGAAAACGAACAAGAGCGAACCGCGTCGTCCGCTGCGTAAAATGGTGTTCAACGTGCCGACCCGCCGTGAACTGACCAGCGGTGAGCGCGCGATCCAGCACGGTCTGGCGATTGCCGCCGGGATTAAAGCAGCAAAGGATCTTGGCAATATGCCGCCGAATATCTGTAACGCCGCTTACCTCGCTTCACAAGCGCGCCAGCTGGCTGACAGCTACAGCAAGAATGTTATCACCCGCGTTATCGGCGAACAGCAGATGAAAGAGCTGGGGATGCATTCCTATCTGGCGGTCGGTCAGGGTTCGCAAAACGAATCGCTGATGTCGGTGATTGAGTACAAAGGCAACGCGTCGGAAGATGCACGCCCAATCGTGCTGGTGGGTAAAGGTTTAACCTTCGACTCCGGCGGTATCTCGATCAAGCCTTCAGAAGGCATGGATGAGATGAAGTACGATATGTGCGGTGCGGCAGCGGTTTACGGCGTGATGCGGATGGTCGCGGAGCTACAACTGCCGATTAACGTTATCGGCGTGCTGGCAGGTTGTGAAAACATGCCAGGCGGTCGCGCCTATCGTCCGGGCGATGTGTTAACCACCATGTCTGGTCAAACCGTTGAAGTGCTCAACACCGACGCTGAAGGCCGCCTGGTACTGTGCGACGTGTTAACTTACGTTGAGCGTTTTGAGCCGGAAGCGGTGATTGACGTGGCGACGCTGACCGGTGCCTGCGTGATCGCGCTGGGTCATCATATTACTGGTCTGATGGCGAACCATAATCCGCTGGCCCATGAACTGATTGCCGCGTCTGAACAATCCGGTGACCGCGCATGGCGCTTACCGCTGGGTGACGAGTATCAGGAACAACTGGAGTCCAATTTTGCCGATATGGCGAACATTGGCGGTCGTCCTGGTGGGGCGATTACCGCAGGTTGCTTCCTGTCACGCTTTACCCGTAAGTACAACTGGGCGCACCTGGATATCGCCGGTACCGCCTGGCGTTCTGGTAAAGCAAAAGGCGCCACCGGTCGTCCGGTAGCGTTGCTGGCACAGTTCCTGTTAAACCGCGCTGGGTTTAACGGCGAAGAGTAATTGCGTCAGGCAAGGCTGTTATTGCCGGATGCGGCGTGAACGCCTTATCCGACCTACACAGCACTGAACTCGTAGGCCTGATAAGACACAACAGCGTCGCATCAGGCAATGCTGTTATTGTCGGATGCGGCATGAACGCCTTATCCGACCTACACAGCACCGAACTCGTAGGCCTGATAAGACGCGGCAGCGTCGCATCAGGCAATGCTGTTATTGTCGGATGCGGCGTGAGCGCCTTATCCGACCTACACACAGCACTGAACTCGTAGGCCTGATAAGACACAACAGCGTCGCATCAGGCGCTGCGGTGTATACCTGATGCGTATTTAAATCCACCACAAGAAGCCCCATTTATGAAAAACGCGACGTTCTACCTTCTGGACAATGACACCACCGTCGATGGCTTAAGCGCCGTTGAGCAACTGGTGTGTGAAATTGCCGCAGAACGTTGGCGCAGCGGTAAGCGCGTGCTCATCGCC
>OKVD01000226.1_pt1 | contig 30725 bp, 23 predicted proteins | sample 1606881 | NCBI WGS metagenome assembly OKVD01 (sample SAMN03281011, study PRJEB24777) | human gut metagenome | isolation source: fecal sample PR176 from 1 month old male Indian infant, caesarean delivered... | place: Singapore | collected 2006-01-13
CGATGCCGGTAGCGGGTTATCGTCTCGGTTAAGCAGATGGTTCAGGGTCTTGGATACGACCTTGGCGGCGACGGCGGTGCCTATCGCCAAGATGACGGCCCAGATGATGTTGTGGACCCACCGTTGCGAAAAGAAATGAAGAATCGGCTCAAACAATTCCATGTAGGGGGAACCTCCTAAAGATACGTCCATCCATGATACCCACCAAAAGGCCCGTCCGATCATGTTCGGACGGGCTTCTGCGCTCGGTATAAGGTTTGAATAGTACGGGATGTAGGCCACGTGGCGTAATCTAGCGACGGCGCTTCCAGATGATGCCCAGAACGATGATGACGATGCCGCCGATGAGGCACGCGCCGACCATGACAAGCGTGCGATCCCCCGTTGCGACGAGCTTGCCGGCCGTCTTTTTGGTGGTGACCTGCGTGGTCGTGGTGGTCGACGTGTCCGGCTTGGGCACGCGCGGGCGCGACCGGCGGCGTACGGCACAGATGCCCACAGGCGGAACGCACCCGCGCGGACGCGGGCATGGCGCGGAGGACCCGAGGTTGGTAGCTTGGCCCGCTCGCGGCGGCGCAGGTTGGTGGGAGGGCTACTCGGCCTTATCCTCACCCTTATCGACGTCTCCCGTGACGAAGAGACGGACTTGGCCGTCCTCGATGACCACTGTGTCGGCCTGGTTGAAGGCAAAGTCGAGCTCGTCTAGCTCATCCTCGTAGTTTTCGGCAAGCTGGCGGACGGCGTTGCCCGTGTCCAGCGAGTCCATGATGAGGGCCTTGTGCGTACGGTTGGCCTCCTTGGCCTTCTTACGCATCTCGACGGGGTTGAGGCGGGCTGTCTGCCTGCTCACCTCGTGGAGCACTCCTATGATGACATTCGCGGCCTCGTAGCCCTCGTCCTTCGCGGCGTCCGCAAGCTTCAGCACGGGGCCGCCGAGCTTGGAGACCTTCTTGCCGAGCATACGGCGGTACTCCTCGCGGCGCTGGGCGTGCTCGCCCAGGCACTTCTCGACGATCTTCTTGTTCTTCTTGATGCGGGCTGCGGTGTAGTCGCTCTCGAAGCGCATACCGACCTGCTGGGCGATGAGCATGAGCTGGAACGCGAGGACCGCGCGACGCTCCTTCTCCTGGAGAAGGGTTATCTCGGAGGCGATCTCCTTCTCGTCCAGCTTTTTCTTTCTCGCGAGTGTCTCCGTGAGGTCCTGGATCTCGGAGAGCTGGTAGTTCCACGCTTCCTTGGCGGCGCGGGTGGCGTCCTCGATGACCTGGAGCCCGACGGTGAACTTGCCCTCCGTGGTGGCGGATTCCCCGAGGTTCAGGGAGAGCCGGTAGAGCGCGTCGTAGCCAGCCTTGAGCCTCGCATCACGCTGGCGCTCCATGACGCGCTGAATCTCCTCGATTCCCTCTTTCAGGCCTTCGAGCTTGTCGTTTATCTCGTTCATGTAGGCCATGCCGACGGCCACCGCCGCGCTCTGGAGCGCGATGTTGGCGACGGCTTGGGGCTGTAGTCCCGCCTGCTTGATGCCGGCCATCTTGTTGAACTTGCCCGTCTCCTTGTTGAAGCTTGAGAGCAGGTTCCAGCCGTCGGACTGTCTCACGCAGAGGTCGGCCCATGTGACGCCTTCGGGGAACTTCACGACGGCGAGCCCGCGCGTGGCCGCCGCCTGGCCCCAGGTGGCGCCGAGCGGGACGAGCTGATCCACGGCGGCGGCCAAGCGTTCGCCGCTGCGCAGCGCGAGGGAGCGGGTGGACGCCTCCTCGATTCGTGCGAGCTCGGTGGCGCCGAGGGGTGCAAGGGACTCTTCTGTCGGTCTGCCCTGTGGGTCCTCGCCGGTGCCGAATAGCCAGTCTCGCAATGACATGTGCCGCTCCTCTCCCGCATGTTTTTGCTGATTATATAACGATGGTGGCTGGGCGCGAATGGGGCGCCTCGCGGTTGAGCCTGGTTGAATATCGGAATATCGATATGATATGCGAAAACCACCACAAAGGTGCCTGACCCCTTTGCGGCGGTTTTGACGTTTATGCAGATAAAACCTGCCAAAATAAACCTGTCCCTTTTTGGCAGGTTTTAGCTCAGCAGCATGCGGTCGTTGGCGAGCTCGCCGCCCGAGACCTCCTCAAACTTCTGCAGCAGGTCGGCCACGGTGAGCGACTTCTTCTCATCGCCCGCCACGTCGTAGATCACGTGACCTTCGTGCATCATGATCAGACGGTTGCCCAGACGGATGGCGTCGTTCATGTTGTGCGTGACCATGAGCGTGGTCAGGTGGTTCTCGTCGACGATCTCCTCGGTCAGGTTGAGCACCTTGGACGCCGTCTTGGGGTCGAGTGCTGCGGTGTGCTCGTCGAGCAGCAGCAGACGCGGCTTGGTGAGCGTGGCCATGAGCAGGGTGAGCGCCTGACGCTGGCCGCCCGACAGCAGACCGACCTTAGCGTTGAGACGCGTGTCCAGACCAAGGTCCAGGCGCTTGAGCAACTCAACGTATTCGTCCTTCTCGGCCTTGGTGACGCCCCACGAAAGACCGCGACGCTGGCCGCGGCGCTTGGCGAGGGCCAGGTTCTCAGCGATCTGCATGTCGGCAGCGGTACCGCGCATAGGGTCCTGGAACACGCGGCCCAGATACTTGGCGCGCTGCGACTCGCTCAGGCGCGAGATGTCGGTGCCGTCGAGCTCGATGACGCCCGAGTCGAGCGGGTAGACGCCGGCGATCATATTGAGCAGCGTGGACTTGCCGGCGCCGTTGCCGCCGATCACGGTTACAAAGTCGCCGTCATTCAGGGTGAGGTCGACGCCGGTGAGCGCGCGCTTCTCGGTGACGGTGCCCTTGTTAAAGGTCTTCTTGACGTGCGAGAGCTTAAGCATCTGCCTCATCCCCCTTCGTGTAGGAGCTGCGGAGCTTATAGCGCTCCCAAACCACGGGCACGCACAGGGCCACAGCGACAATTACGGCGGAGAGCAGCTTCATGTCGTTGGCGTCCATGCCCAACTGCAGCACGATAGCGCGGATAAGGAAGTACACCACGGAGCCAAAGACGGCGGAGGCCAGGCGAACGCTAAACTGCGTGAGACCGCCGGGCAGCAGGCGGCCGAGCACCTCGCCGATAACAATGGCGGCAAGACCGATAACGATGGCGCCGGTGCCCATGCCAATGTCGGCGTACTTCTGGCTCTGGCAGATGAGCGCACCCGAAAGGCCGATAAGGGCGTTGGAGAGCACGAGGGCGATCATCTTGGTGGAGTTGGTGTTGACGCCCAGGGCGCGGATCATGTACTCGTTGTTGCCGGTGGCACGCAGCGCCGAGCCGATCTCGGTGCCAAAGAACCAGTACAGGATGGCGACGATGGCCACGGCCAGCACAATGCCCAGGATGATGGCAACGGTGGACTGCGGCAGGCCCGTCATGTGGCTGACGGATGAGAAGATGGTGCCCTTGGCAAGGATGGGCGTGTTGGATTTGCCCATGATGCGCAGGTTAATGGACCACAGACTGATCTGCGTGAGAATTCCGGCGAGGATCGCGGGAATCTCAAAGACAGTGGTCAAAATGCCCGTGACGGCGCCCGCGATGGCACCGGCACACATGCCGGCCAAAACAGCGAGCAGCGGGTCGACGTTGTTATTGACGATGAGCACGGCGCAGACGCAGCCGCCGAGGGCAAAGCTGCCGTCGCAGGTCATATCGGGGATGTCGAGCAGGCGGAACGTGATAAACACGCCAAGCACCATAATGCCCCAGAGGACGCCCTGCGAAACAGCGCCCTGCAATGCAATAAGCATGCTTCATACCTCCTAGGATAGGGTGGACACGTGAGTCACCATGATAGCGGTAACAATGCATAAAAGAGCTGCGGCCGGATGTTTTGTCTCATCCGTAACAAGCAGGGCGAACGCCGGTCTTTGGCGTTCGCCCCTGTGGCTCAGATATTGAATAACACGGCAACGGCGCGAGTGCGTGCCCTAGACGCGCTACCGCGCATGGCGTTACTCGTCCAGAGCGGAAAGGTCGATGCCCAGTGCCTCGGCCATCTCATCATTCTTAACGACGACCAGGTCCTTGCTCGAGAGGTGCTTAATCGGCATATCCTCGGGCTTGGCCTCGCCCTTCAGAATCTTGACGGCCATCTCGCCCGCGGCGTAGCCCAGGTCCTCGTAGTTGATAGAGAGGGTGAACAGGCCGCCGGCCTTGCACATGCCCTCCTCGCCGGTCACGAAGGGGAGCTTGTTCTCCTTGCAGATCTGGCCCACCTGCGAGGCACCCGCGGCGATGGTGTTATCGGTGGGGGAGTACAGTGCGTCGACCTTGCCCACGGCGGACTCGACGACGGACTGGATCTCGTTGGAGCTCGAGACGGTGAAGTCGGTGTACTCCAGGCCCAGCTTGTCGAGCTCCTTCTTGGCGGCCTTGATCTGGACGTCGGAGTTGGACTCGGCGGTGCAGTAGAGCAAGCCGACCTTCTTAACGTCGGGCAGGACCTTCTGCATCATCTCGAGCTGCTCGGCGACCGGGGTGAGGTCGGAGGCGCCAGTGACGTTGGTGCCGGGCTTGTCGTTGTCCTGGACCAGGCCCGAGGCGGCGTAGTCGGTGATGGCGCAGCCCACGATGGGGATATCGGCGGTGGCGCCGGCGGCAGCCTGCGCGGCGGGCGTAGCGATGGCATAGATCAGGTCGACGCCATCGCCCACGAACTTGTCGGCGATGGACTTACACGTGGACTGGTCGTTCTGGGCATTTTTCTGGTCGATCTTGACCTTGAGGCCGCTCTTCTTGATGGCCTTGACAAAGCCGTCGTTGGCGGCGTCGAGTGCGGAGTGTTCGGTGAGCTGTAGAACGCCGACGGTGTAGTCCGAACCGGCGGCAGCGGAGCCGGAACCAGAGTTGCCGCCGCATCCGGCGAGCGGAGCGAGCGCGAGCAGGCCGGCAGAGACCAGAAGGCTCCTGCGGCTGATGGTGATGTCCTTCATATCATTACCCCCAGTATAGAAATGGCTGGAAACACTGCACTCAAACAAAGTGCAAGTGGGTCTATAGTAGCGCCGATGTCCATTTTTTCAACAACCTGTCGGGTTTTTTAATACTGAACCGGATGGACGGCGGGGGATTCGGCGGGCAACGGCAAGACTTAGGCAGCGGGCGCGGGCCGCTCCCCCTCGTCCAGGGCGGCAAACAGTTTCTTGCCGTCGAGTAGACGCGTGCAGACGTTTCTCATACGGTTGACCTCTACGGTGCGCAGGGTATCGTCGATGACCCGGTCGTCGTGGACGGTACCCAGCAGATACGAGATTCCGTCTCGCTGCCTGATGGCAAACGGCTGTATGGTCACCCTGATTGCCTCGTCCGTGCCATGGGGCCCGGATCCCAAGAGGTCAAAACTGACAGAGGTTCCCTGGTCTATAGCCTGTTCGATAAGCTCGCAGGCGTCGATGCGCGTGACGGGTGGCTTGGTGCCCTTGGCGGGTGCTCCGGAGATGACCGGTGCCGGCTCGGGTGCATTGAGGTAGCCGCGAACGTCGACACTCGCCATGTCGACAAGGTGCTTGGCCATGCGCTTTCTAATCGCGATGGGGGTGGAACGGTTGCGCATGACCATGCCGTGCAGGCGAACGATCTCCTCGTCTGTGAGCGGGCGAGTCAGCAAGCGGTAGCCCACGCCGCGCTTGTATTCGATTTCGTATCCGGCATGACGCAGTGCGGAAATGGCGGTGTAGATGCTGCGGCGTGCTGCCGAGATGGGCATCTGGGCGGGATTATCGGGATGGGCGAGATGTTCTGCCAGCTCATCGGGAAGTAGGGCTTTGTCTTCGCCGGTGTGGTCGCTCAGGACCTGCAGAATTCGCACGGCGCGGTAGGCGGCAAGCGAGGCAGCTCCCCTGGTGGTGGTCCCGTAGTTTTCAACAGCGATTTCGGTCATGGCGCCCACATCCTTTCCGTTCCCGGGCGATGGCGGCTTTGAGCCTAAGATGTCGCCGCCGCCTGGGGGTGCCGGGCGTCTTGGACGGTCGGTTTGTGCCGGCAGACGGTAGGGCAAGTTTTCAACAGGCCTGCTCAACTGATCAAAAGCTTGCCAAAAGCTTGACGGATGCTGTTGAAAAAAGCGCCCCTCGGCCGATGCCGAGAGACGCTTGTGCAATGAGCGTTGGCGCGTGGCGATGCGAGCTAGCGTCCGACGATTAGAAGTCGGCGTTGCCCACGGTGCGCGGGTGCGGCAGGACGTCGCGGATGTTGCCCACGCCGGTGAGGTACATCACCAAGCGCTCGAAGCCCAGACCGTAGCCGGCGTGCTTGCAGGAACCGTAGCGGCGCAGGTCAAGGTAGTACTTGTACTGCTCGGGATTCATACCCAGGTCCTTGATGCGGGCCTCGAGCAGATCTAGGCGCTCCTCGCGCTGGGAGCCACCGATGATCTCGCCGATGCCCGGCACCAGGCAGTCGGCGGCGGCGACGGTCTTGCCGTCCTCGTTCATGCGCATGTAGAACGCCTTGATCTCGGCCGGGTAGTCGGTCACGAAGGTCGGGCGCTTAAAGTGCTCCTCGGTCAGGAAACGCTCGTGCTCGGTCTGCAGGTCAATGCCCCAGCTCACGGGATAGTCAAACTTGTGACCGGCGGCGACGGCCTGCTCCAGGATCTCGACGGCCTCGGTGTAGGTGACACGGGCAAAGTCGGAGTTTGCCACGTGGTTCAGGCGCTCGATGAGACCCTTGTCCACAAACTTGTTGAGCATATTGAGCTCGTCGGGGCAGGTTGCCATGACGTCCTTGAGGACGAACTTGAGCATGGCCTCGGCGTTGTCCATGTAGTCGTTGAGGTCGGCGAAGGCCATTTCGGGCTCGATCATCCAAAACTCGGCGGCATGGCGCGTGGTGTTGGAGTTCTCGGCACGGAAGGTGGGGCCAAAGGTGTACACGTCGCCAAAGGCCATGGCGAAGTTCTCGGCGTTGAGCTGGCCGGACACGGTAAGGCTCGCGTGCTTGCCAAAGAAGTCTTGGCTCCAGTCGACCTCGCCGGCCTCGGTGAGGGGCGGGTTTTTGGGGTCGAGCGTGGTCACGCGGAACATCTCGCCGGCGCCCTCGCAGTCACTCGTGGTGATGATGGGGGTGTTGACATAGACAAAGCCCTGCTCCTGGAAGAAGCGGTGAATGGCGGCTGCGGCAACGGAGCGGATGCGGAACACGGCGCGGAACAGGTTGGTGCGCGGACGCAGGTGCTGCTGGGTGCGCAGGAACTCGACGGTGGCGCGCTTCTTCTGCAGCGGGTAGTCCGGAGCGCTCGTGCCCTCGACCTTGATTTCGGTGGCGGAGAGCTCAAAGGGTTGCGGGGCGTCGGGCGTCAGCTTGACGGTGCCAGTGCAGATGAGGGCGGCCGAGACATTTTGGTGAGCAATCTCGTCGTAGTTGTCGAGCGCCTCGCGGTTCATGACGACCTGCAGGTCGCGGAAGCAGCTGCCGTCGTTGAGCGTAACGAAGCCAAAGTTCTTCATGTCGCGGACGGACTTGACCCAGCCGGCGACGGTGACGGTTTGGCCGCCGAGCGACTCGGCATCGGCATAGAGCTGCGCGATTTTGGTGCGGTTCACGTATCCTCCCAGAGCGGTTGTACGGATTATTTCCAAACAGTTAACCATTCTAACCCGCGAGCGGGAGCGTAGCAAAACGGCAGATGCGATGTATGGGCGTGGCGTGGGCGCTGCGCGGGTGACGATTATCGCTCTCGAAAAGGTTGCGCAACAAGATGCCCAAAATCGCCCTTAGCCTTATCGATAGTAAAGGTGGCCAGGGGAGAGGGCGGATGCCATGAAATGCAAGAAATGCGGCAAGGAAAACCTCGAGGAAGCTCGGTTCTGCGCGGCGTGTGGATCGGCGCTCAATGCCGAAGGGGCGTGGCCCGAGGTGCCCAAGGCGGGATCGACGAGTTATCGGGGGCGTACGGTCGCTATTGCCGCGTTGGCCGCCGCGCTCGCCGTCGGGGGCGGTGGTGCGGGCTACTACCTTGGTGTATACCGTCCCGAGCAGGATCGGATTGCACAGGAACAGGCGTTAAAGACGGAAAAATGCGGCGTACGCGTTGCGGTTTCGGCTGCAGGCTGGGACACTTCGGCGGGAGGAAGCCGTCTTGCCTTGCACGTCCAGGGCGAGCCATTGGCTGGGAAGCGCATCGATCGCGTGATGTATGTCGATAGCGCAGGCAAGGGTATTGAGCTTCCTCGTGGCTCCTACGAGATTTCTGCTGTAGGCTCGCCGATTGCTGCGGACGGCACGATTTACTCGCTGCCCGAGACCATTGCCAAGGTCAAGATTTCGGAAAAGACGAAAAAAGGCGCAACGGTCGTCGCCTCGTCCAAATATAAGTTTGAGCTTACGCCCGTTGAGGCACTTGATGTGACCGACGACATGCTCGCTGACGCTCGAAAGTATGCCGAAGAGGATGAGGGCGCCAAGAAGGATGGTTATAGCTACGATGTCGAGGCACTCGTGGCTACTGCCACCAAGCGTCGTGACGGTGCCGTATCCGCGAAGCGGACGGCCGATGAAGCGGCGGCAAAGGCAGAGGAGGAGCGCAAGGCGGCCGAGGCGGCAGCTCAAGAGCATGCTGCCGAGGATGCCTTTGTGGCAACGGCGCGCAAGGGGCTGGGCATTCCCGATGATCTTGAGGGCGTGACGTATAAGCTCTTGGGTTCAAGTTATTGGGAGGGCGCTGCCATGGAGGTCTATGCCATCCAGTTCTACAACAGCGAGGGCAAGGTCATCGCCGAGGCAGATTGCACAAAGGATGGTATGCCTGCAACGAGCATCCATGGCTACTCGCCGGATGCCTCGTATTGATGCGAGGCTGGTGAGTTGATGCACAGAAAACCGAATGACCAAATGAGTGCAAAAGAGGAGCCGGAACGTATTCCGACCCCTCTTTCTTTTTCGGGGCAAACTCTGTCTAGTGTCCGCAGATGGCTTGGCGGATGAGGGCTGCGTAGGTGTCGATTCCCGCCTGGGTGAGGTGCGTGCCGTCGTCGACGAGGTATTCGCTGTGGCCCTCGGAGGCACCGTTCCAGTCGATGACGCCGGCGTTGTCGTTTTGGGCGCATGCGTCGCGGATCGTCTGGTTGTTGCGGTCCTGCAGCTCGAGCGGCACGCGCACGGTCACAAAGTAGATGGGCTTGCCACCCACGGCATTGATCACGTCCTGCACTTGCTGCGGGTCGCGAATAAGGCCATTGGTGCCAAGGGCGCAGATGACCACACTCGGGTCGTAGTTGGCGCTGTCCTGCGCGTAGACATCCTGGAAGGTGTAGAACTGGCGGCTTACCACGCCGTCGATGTAGGCGTTGGGAAGCGCCGCCTGAATACCGGACTGTGCGCCCGCGGTGACCGAGTCGCCGATCATCAACACACGGGCATCGCAGGTTCCGGACGCCTCGTCGTAGGTAAAGCTCTTCCAGTCGAGGTTCTTGGGGACCTTTTCGGCGATGGGACCTTCTTTGGGCTTTTGTTGAGCGGCGTCGTTGGGCTGAGCGTCTTGGTTGGATGCGGGCTCGGCACTCTTGTCGCCGGCGCCGTTGTCCTTGGGTGAGGTTGCGCTTTGGGCAAGCTCGGGGCGGAGCTGCTCGGCGCGGGCGGTGGCGATACCCGTCCAGTCGAGCGGTGCGAAGGCGAGTGCGAGGACGCATGCGGCGCCAAGCGCAGAAAGTGCCACGGCGGGCGAAAGGACGCGTGTCTTTGCCGTGCTGTCCTGCTGGGCGGGCTTGCGGGACCAAGAATGTTCGACGAGACGATAGAAGACCTCGGCCACCGCAAGGATCACCACAAGCTGTAGCGCCTGCTCCCACCAGGCGATGCGGGTGGTGCGGGTTGCGGGGTTCATGAGAAGCAACAGGGGATAGTGCACCAGGTAGACCGAGAACGAGCGCTGGCCCAGCCAGACGAGTGGCTTGACCGACAACAGACGACGCACGGTACATTCCGTGTTTTGCACGCAGATGATAAGAAGCCCGGTGAGCAGGGCAAGCAGCAAAAGGCCACCGCGGTAGAGCAGAGGGTTCTCTCCGGTAAGCGTGAACGCGCCGACTATGACGGCAGCGAGCCACGCGACGGAGACCACGTTAACCTTCGAGATACCCTTGCCGGCGCCGGGGGTAGGGATGTTGCCGCTCAGTATCTCGCGCAGACGCGGAGCGGCGATGGCGGCCAGGGCTCCGCACAAAAGCTCGGCGGCGCGGGCGTCGGTTCCGTAATAGACACGCGATGTGTCGGCGGCGGGGTCGAACATGAGGGCCATCGTCGCCGCCGATGCTAGCGTGAGCACGGCCGTGACGCCGATGGCGGTGTTGCGCGAGCGGGTCTTGCTGCAGAGCGCCATAAGGATGAGCGGCCATACCAGATAGAACTGCATCTGGACGCCGCAGAACCACAGGTGCGTGAGCGGCGAGGGGAGTCCCGCAGCGGCGAAATACGAAACGTTGCGAAAGATATAGAACCAGTTGCTCAAGAACAATGCCGACGGCAGAGCGTCCTGCTGCACCTTAGGCAGCAGACTCGGGGCCGCGATATAGGTTGCTATGGCGGTAAGCGCGATGGTTATAAGAATCGGTGGCATAAGGCGCATGGTGCGGCGGGCGATATAGCGCGGGTAAGAGAACTCGTCGCGTGCCGTTGCTCGCATAATGCTTTTGGTGGCGAGATAGCCACTCAGCGTAAAGAAAAGCGTAACGCCCAAAAAACCGCCAGTCAGGCGGCTGGGGCGAAGGTGATATAGGACGACGCCGGCGATGGCGAGGGCGCGAAGCCCGTCGAGTGCGGCGATGCGTTGGCTGCGTTGAGGCGCTGCATGTGCGGCGCCCGTGGGTGTGTTTTGCATCGTTCTTTCCTCCAATGTCGACCTAGCAGTCTAGCGCTCTGCGCGGACAAGGGAAGGGGGTTTGTGCGGTTGAACAACATGCCGCGGGGCGATGCTTCGCTACGCAAAAGCCGCACCTGCGTTGATGCTCAGCTGTCTAGGTAGAAACGTTTCAGAACCTCTACATAGGCAAAAACAACAACGCAGATGCGGCAAAGATGCACAGGCGGTTGACCCGTTATGTGACGGCGGTCTGCTACTTGGTCTTGGCCACCAGCAGCGGGTCGCCCAGCTTGACGAGCGGGTTACCGCCGATAAGCGTGCCGGACTCGCCGACATGGTCGATGCTCTTAAGACGATCGAGCTCGGAGACGATGACGGTCACGATGTCCTCGTGACCGGCGGCCTTGATGGCTTCGCGGTCGAAGCTGATGAGCGGCTGGCCCGCCTTGACCTCATCGCCCATCTCGACAAAGCGGGCAAAACCCTTGCCGTTCATTTCCACGGTGCCCAGGCCAACATGGATGAACACGCGAAGGCCGTCCTCGGTGATCATGCCGATGGAGTGGTTGGTGACGGTGGTGGCGCCGATGCGGCCGTTGGCGGGCGCATAGATGGTGCCGGTAATGGGCTCGATGCCGTAGCCCTGACCGAGCATACCCGAGGCGATGGTCTCGTCGGGAACCTCATCGAGGTTGACGAGCACGCCGTTGACGGGGGCGTAGATGACGCCTTCGCGGGTGGCGAAGCTTGCCGCGGGCGGAACGGATGCCTCGCCCGTCGAGGTGAAGGTGGACTTAAGCGAATCGAGCAGACCCATAGTTGCCTCCAACTTAAATAGGCGCATAGCGCGCGCTTGGTTTGCCGGAAACGTTTCATATGTGTTTCGCGGCTTGGTCAACGCCCCTATTTTACGCTGCTCAACGATACCTCTGAACTGGGATTATGTGATATATCAGTTGAAGGGAAACTTATTGCTGGAGTGTTTCTGCGTCCTGCGCACAACTGGGGTACGCTTAGATGCGAAAAATGAGTGTGCATAATCTGCGCGGAGGGAGCACCTATGATTATTGAGAACCATGCGCTGTGGGGCGAGGAGCCGACCGAGGATTATCCGGCGACGTTTACGTATCTGGGTGCCGAGCCGCTGCCCGACAAGCCCAATGGCCGCCGCCCCGCGGTGATCATCTGCGGCGGAGGCGGGTTTACGCATATCGCTCCGCACGAGCAGGACCCGGTGGCGTTTGCGTTTTTGGACCGCGGCTACCAGGCCTTTGTGCTCAACTATGTGACGAGCGCCACGGGCGACGTGAGCTTTCCGCACCCGCAGGCGGACCTCGCCAAGATGGTCGCTACCGTGCGCGCCAACGCCGACGAGTGGCATGTCGATCCCAAGCGCGTGTGCATCGTGGGTTTCTCGGCGGGCGGCATGATCTGCGCCTCGTTGGCAACGCAGTGGAAGACCGGACCCTTCGCGGGCCTTGCCGGGGCTCGTCCGGAGGATATTCGTCCCGACGCCGTGGTGCTGGGCTATCCGTTGCTCGACCTTGCCTATGTGCGCGATATGCAGACGCGCGACCCGCGCATCGACCTGCGCGTGCCCAAGACGGGTGGCAAGACGGGGCGCGATTTGCTCAACGACTATCTGTCGATGGTGACGGGCGGCGAGGCGACCGATGAGCACCTGGCCGACATTTGCCCTACCACGCACGTTTCGCGCCAGATGCCCCCGACCTTTGTGTGGGGCGTTTCGGACGACAAGACGGCGCCGGTCGCGCAGGTCTACCCGTTTGCGCAGCGCATGGCCGAGGAGGGTGTTGCATGCGAGATGCACGTCTTTGACCAGGGTGGCCACGGCCTTTCGCTCGGCAACGCCAATACCGCGGTCGACAACGAGGACAAGCAGGTTTCGGTCCGTCCTTGGATCCGCCTAGCCTTCCGCTTCCTGGAGCGCCATATGTAAAAGTAGACTACTTGCCCGTTTCAAAAAGTCTGCTTAGAGGAGGAGCCATGCTCGAGGGTACGTATGTGGTTTCGGCCCAGACGCCGGTGGGGAGTAAGCGCGGCGAGGTGACGTTTTCACATGGGGTGAACGGCGTGCTCAGGGCAGTACTAAACGTCAGGGGTCTCAATATCGCTCTCTCGAGTGCCCGCGCTGAGGGCGATTTCTTTGAACTCTCGGGTACTATCTCCCACGTCTTGATGGGCAAGGCGCCCTTTACATGCACGGGGTCAGTCGAGGGTGATCGACTCACTGCTACCGCGCGGTCGGGTTCCGTTTCGATCTCGCTGAGCGGTATGCGCAAAGAGCTTTCGGGGCGCACCGCATAAAGTTTGCGCAGGTAAACATCGGTATTTGACTTTATAAAAAAGTCCAGAGCGCTATCATTTGTCGTTACGAGTTGGTTAGCCCCGGTAAACGGTTAACCGCGTCTAACGAAAGGATGAGCGCGTGAAGCTCGATACACTCGAGATTGGAAAGGACGCCGTTGTCGCATCGGTGACATCCGATGATCAGGCGCTCCGACAGCATATTTTGGACATGGGCCTAACGCCGGGCACCGAAGTCACCATGATGAAATACGCCCCTATGGGAGATCCGCTCGAGATCCGTCTGCGTGGCTACGAGTTGACACTGCGCAAGGACGATGCCGCCCGCATTGAGCTCGTGGGCATTCACGATACCGATATGGGTCCGCGCGCTAACGCCGCAATCGGCACGACGGAGCACCCGGCACTCGGCGAGGGGACGTATTCGCCCCGTGCGGCAAAAACGGCCGTGCCCGAGGGTGCGCCGCTGCATTTCGCCCTCGCCGGCAACCAAAACTGCGGTAAGACCACGTTGTTCAACCAGCTGACAGGCTCCAATCAACATGTCGGTAACTTTCCCGGCGTGACGGTCGACCGCAAGGACGGTACTATCCGTAACCATCCCGAGGCGGGCGTTACCGACCTGCCTGGCATCTATTCGCTGTCGCCGTACACGGGCGAAGAGATCGTCAGCCGCCAATTCATCTTGGACGAAACCCCCGACGCCATCATCGATATCATCGACGCCACCAATATCGAGCGCAACCTGTACCTGACGCTGCAGCTTATGGAGCTCGACCGCCCCATGGTCATCGCGCTCAACATGATGGACGAGGTGACGGCCAACGGCGGCGCCGTGGACGTCAACCTGCTCGAGAGCCTGTTGGGCGTGCCTGTTGTCCCCATTAGCGCTGCCCGCAACGAGGGCATCGGCGAGTTGGTGGAACACGCTCTGCACGTGGCGCGGTTCCGCGAGCGCCCCGGTCGCCTGGACTTCTGCGCGCCCGATGGCCCGGACGGCGGCGCGCTACACCGCTGCATCCACGGCATCGCCAACCTTATCGAGGACCATGCCGTGACGGCGCACATTCCGGTGCGTTTTGCGGCGACCAGGCTGGTTGAGGGCGACGAGCTGGTGACCGAGGCGCTTCACCTGGATCGCAACGAGCTCGACGCTATCGAGCACATCATTACCCAGATGGAGGGTGAGGCCGGTACCGACCGTCTATCTGCACTGGCTGACATGCGCTTCGGCTTTATCGGCGACGTGTGTGGGCACTGCGTCGTAAAGCCGCACGAGAGCCGCGAGCACGTGCGTTCCGTCAAGATCGACCGCATCCTGACGGGTCGCTACACGGCCATTCCAGCGTTCCTGGTGATCATGGGTCTCGTCTTTTGGCTGACGTTTGGCGTGATCGGCGCGGCGTTGCAGGGACTCATGGAGGACGGCATCGCTGCCATCATTACCTCGGCCGATGCGGGCCTCAAGGCGTTCGGCACCAACGACGTAGTGCGCTCGCTGGCTGTCGACGGCGTGCTTACGGGCGTGGGCAGCGTGCTGACCTTCCTGCCGATTATCGTCGTGCTCTTTTTGTTCCTTTCCATTCTGGAAGACTCCGGATACATGGCACGCGTGGCCTTTGTCATGGATAAAGTGCTGCGACGCTTTGGCCTGTCGGGCCGCAGCTTCGTGCCTATGCTCGTCGGTTTTGGCTGCACCGTGCCGGCTATCATGTCGACCCGTACGCTCCCATCCGAGCACGACCGCAAGATGACGGTCATGCTCACGCCGTTCATGAGCTGTTCGGCCAAGTTGCCGGTCTACGGTCTGCTGTGCGGGGCGTTTTTCCCACAGGCGACGGTTCCCGCCATGGTCTCGCTCTATCTGATTGGCATTGCGATCGGTTGCATCGCGGCTTTGGTGCTCAACCGCACGGCATTTAAGGGCGACCCGGTGCCGTTTATCATGGAGCTTCCCAATTACCGCCTGCCGAGCGTCAAGACGACGGTGATGCTGGCATGGGATAAGGCCAAGGACTTTATTACCAAGGCTTTTACCATTATCTTTGCCGCTACCGTGGTCATCTGGTTCCTTCAGACGTTCGATATTCGCTTTAATGTGGTCGCCGATCAGTCGCAAAGCCTGCTTGCGGGTCTCGGCAGCATTATCGCGCCGGCGCTGGCGCCGCTTGGGTTTGGCGATTGGCGTGCATCCACGGCGCTCGTCACCGGACTTATCGCCAAGGAGAGTGTCATCTCGACCCTCACGGTGCTTTTGGGCGCGACCTCGCCCGCGGCACTGTCGACCATGTTTTCGCCGTTTACCGCTTACGTGTTCCTGGTCTTTACGCTGCTGTACCCGCCCTGCGTGGCGGCCATCGGTGCCGTCAAGAGCGAGCTGGGTGCGCGCTATGCCGTTGCCGTGTTCGCGTTTCAGGTGACGGTCGCCTGGATCGTGGCGTTTGTCGTGCATTCGGCGGGCATATTGCTGGGGTTGGCTTAGCTATTTATTAACGGCGCAACCCCTGTGTATTGAGTTGATTGCGGTCCCGCATCTGTTGCTGACGGATGCGGGACCGTTGCTATATAATCGCCTCCGCTCAAAATGATTGGAGACGTTATATATGAGTCAGGCAAGACAAGATGGCATCTCACTCAGGCAGTGGCTCCCGCTTATCGGGCTCGCCTGCTGCGCATTCGTGTTCAACACGTCGGAGTTCATGCCCATCGGCCTTCTGACCGATATCGCCGCGTCGTTCTCGCTCACCGAGGCCCAGGCAGGCATCATGATCTCGGTCTACGCCTGGGGCGTCATGTTGCTGTCGTTGCCGCTTATGGTGTTTGCCTCGCGCTTCGAGTTCAAGCGTATGCTGCTCGGCGTGCTCGCCGTGTTCTCGCTCGGGCAGTTTCTGTCGGCCGTGGCGCCGACCTATCCTATTTTGGTCTGCGCGCGCCTGGTGGTCGCCTGCTCGCACGCCGTGTTCTGGTCGGTCGCTTCGATCATAGCCTCGCGCCTGGTCGATACGCGTCATGGGGCGCTCGCCATCAGCATGATTGCCACGGGCTCGTCCATCGCGCAGATCTTCGGCCTGCCCCTCGGTCGCGCCATCGGCCTGGCCGTGGGCTGGCGTATGACGTTTGCCGTGGTCGGAGCTTTTTCTGCCGTCGCGGTGGTGTACCAGGCAGCGGTGTTCCCGGTCATGCCGGCGGGCGAGCGCTTTACCGTCAAACAGCTGCCCGAGCTGCTCAAGAACCCGTTCCTCATCGCGCTCTACGCGGTCACGGTCTTTATGGCGACCGGCTACTACGCGGGTTACAGCTATATCGAGCCCTTCCTGGCGCAGGTCGCGCACGTCGACGCGGGCGCCATCACCATGACGCTGACGGCGTTTGGCTGCTCCGGTCTGGTGGGCAGCTGGCTGTTCGGCCGACTGTTCGATGGCCATCGCTTTCCGTTCTTGGCTATCACACTCTCCGGCGTGCCTGTGGCTCTGCTGCTCATGGGTCCGGTTGCACCGTCGCTCGTCGCCGTTCTCGCTGTTTGCGCGCTATGGGGCTGCTGCTCCACGGCCTTTAACGTGGCGTTTCAGGCCGAGCTCATCAAGTACACGCCGGCGGATTCGTCGGCCGTCGCCATGTCGATCTTCTCGGGCCTGTTTAACCTCGGCATCGGCACGGGCACCGCGATCGGCGGCGCCGTGGTTTCGGGTCCCGGTATCTCCTGGATTGGCTTCGCGGGCGGGGCGATTACCGTCGTGGGCGTCATCCTCGCCATTACGGTGCTGTTCCCGGCCATACGCCGCGCAAAGCCCGTCGCCTAATCACGTTCCCTCATCAGTTGCGGTGGAATAGAGACTGTTTGCCCGGTTTATTGGTCTCAACAGTCCCTATTTCACCGCAACTTATTTTGGAGGAGGGGATGCACGGCAGGCATACAATGGATGGCGTTGTGTTGAGCTTACCGGGAGGCTGCTATGTGGGCATACGAGACGACGTTCTATCAGGTCTATCCGCTGGGCTTTTGCGGAGCTCCGCGCGAAAACGCCGCGCCCGTTGCCGAGGATGAACTCGCCCAGGCTGCCAACGCCGCGCCTAACCCCGATGCTCCCATTATGAAAATCGCCCAATGGGCCGGCTACCTGCAGAAACTCGGCATCGGTGCTGTGCTCATTAACCCGCCGCTCGAATCCGACAGTCACGGTTACGACACGCGCAGCCTGCGCCATATCGACCGTCGCCTGGGTGGGGATGCCGACTTTGCCGCCGTGTGCGAGACACTGCATGCCCATGGCATCCGTGTGGTGCTTGATGCCGTCTTCAACCATGTCGGTCGCGGTTTTTGGGCCTTCCGCGATGTTCAGGAGCGCAAGTGGGACTCGCCCTACAAGGATTGGTTCCACATTAGCTTTGACGGCGACTCCTGCTATGGCGACGGCTTTTGGTACGAGGGCTGGGAAGGCCATTTTGAGCTTGTGAAGCTCAACTTGCAAAACCCCGCCGTGGTCGATTACCTGCTTGAGTCCGTGCGTCGCTGGGCCGAGGGCTTTGGCATCGACGGCCTGCGCCTGGACGTTGCCTATATGCTTGACCGCGACTTTATGCGCCGCCTACACTCCTTTACCCGTGAGCTCAAGCCCGGCTTTGTGCTCATCGGCGAGACGCTCCACGGCGACTACAATCAGATCGTCAACGACGAGATGCTCGACTCGTGCACTAATTACGAGTGCTACAAGGGCCTGTATTCCAGCTTTAACTCGGTCAACATGTTCGAGATCGCCCATTCGCTGCACCGCCAGTTTGGCGGCGATCCGTGGTGCATCTACCGCGGCAAACATCTGCTGTCGTTTGTCGACAACCACGATGTGCCGCGCCTGGCAAGTATCCTTACCGACAAGTCCTGTCTGCGCCCCGCTTATGGCATGCTCTTTGGCATGCCGGGCATTCCGTGCGTCTACTATGGCAGCGAGTGGGGGATTCCTGGCGAAAAGGGCGGCCCCGATGGTGACTGGGCGCTGCGACCTGCGCTCGATGAGCCTGCGCCCAACGAGCTGACGGCCTTCATCAAGCAACTCGCGCACCTGCGCTCGGCAGACGACGCGGCGGCCCGTGCCCTCAACTATGGTGCCTATCGCAACGTGGTGATTCAGAACAAGCAGCTGCTGTTCGAGCGCGCCTGCGACGACGCGACGGTGCTCGTGGCGGTCAATGCCGTGGGCGAGCCTTACACCTTTGGCGCCGGCGAGCTCAATGGGTCCTTTGTCGACCTGCTGGCCGACGGTGTGCCCACGGTCGAGCTGGCGGGCTCCCTTGAACTTGCGCCCTATGAGGTGCGTTATCTGCTGAGAGCCTAGCCCATGCCTGTGTCTGACGAGGGCTATCAACATATTGAGCATGGGTTTGAGCCCGTGTTCGACCGGCGCTCGCGCGTTTTGGTGCTGGGGTCGTTTCCCTCGGTGCTCTCGCGCGCCAACACCTTCTATTACGGTAATCCCCAGAACCGCTTTTGGCGCGTGATGGCCGCGTGCCTCGGTGTGCCCGTGCCGCCCAACGAGGGAGACGCTTTGGCGAGCGGCGAGCCCGCGACGCTCGACGCCTCGGTTGCTGCCAAGCGGGCTATGCTGCTCAACGGCGGTGTGGCCCTGTGGGACGTGATCGAGAGCTGTGACATCAAGGGCTCAAGCGACGCGAGCATTCGCAACGTTGTACCGGTGCGCATCGAGCTCATCACGAGCAACGCGTCCATTGAGCAAGTGATATGCAACGGCGGTACGGCGGGGCGCCTCTACAAGCGCTATCTGCAGGAGCGGACGGGCCTGCCCGCTGTCGTATTGCCGTCAACAAGTCCCGCTAACGCGGCATGGCGCCTGGAGCGCCTTGTTGAGCGCTGGGGTAGCGCCACGACCTGGGCCCTCTGACTTCCTCCCATGGGGATGGGCTCGTTTCGCGAGATTTTTCCTTTCCCGGGGCAGGTCCGAGGTTCGGTTTTATTGCGGTGAGAACGGGGGGGGTGCGAGGCGCGCCCCCGGCCTTTTTGTGCGTAATGGTTTCCGGCTGATAGTTGCGTACGCTGCCAACGTCAAATTGCCCTATCGGACGGTTGAAGATGCCATTTTCTACGAACCAAGGCTACACAGAGTTTTGCAATTGTATATCGAGATTAAGCAATGGCGGAATTAGTTAAATTGCAATTCACCTTCGGGACTCGATTTGCTCTATGTTGCAAGCTGTCTTGTCAGATTTGTCTCTCGGGATATGCCGAGAGCCGTCCGATAGTCAGCTGGCGTCAGCCCCGTGTCTTCTTTGAACTTGCGATAGAAGAATGACATGTTGTCGTATCCGACCTGCTTTCCTATTGCCGTCACGGCAAGGTCGGTATTTGCGAGCAGCGCCTTGGCAATGGAGATTCTTTGCCTCTGTAGTAACTTGTTGAAGCTGTCTCCCGTTTCGCGCTTGAGCATGCGTGAGAGGCTGTCGGGCGCCATGCCAAAATGTTCTGCGGCTCCTTTAAGGGTGCAGCATGAATATTCTTTTTCTATATATGTGAGTACTTCGAGTGCGGGATTTTGCCCGTGTGACGCGTTGGTGATGTCGCTTTCGTAGACGTTGGCAAGCTCGGCCACGATGGTTCCAAAAAGAGCTTGAATCATGTTCTTGCTGTACCGGCTCGGTTCCATCCACTCACAGAGAAATTCCTTCATAAAAAGCGATAGCCGCCGGCTTTGATCGGAATGGAATAGAACGTAGCCGTCATGTGCGCGGCCCTTTGAAATGGAATTGGCAAAAAACGATCCCACGATACTTCCGCATTCGAGCTGAGAGAAGAAGCTCGGAGTTATGCCGCCCTTAGTGAGCTTGATAACGATCAAGATGTCGTTTTCGCCCAAGGGAAGCGTCGTGTGCACGGTGTCCGAGTCCACAATGAGCATTTGCCCCCGTTTGAGTTTGAAAGTTGAACCGTTAACGATTTCGGTCGCAGAGCCGTCATACATATAGGCAAGTTCAATTTCATTTTGGCGATGCAGGGGATATTCCCTAAAACGCGAGTGACGCTTGATGTAGAAGCCTGCAACTACTTGCTGGGGCGCAACTGCAGCGGAACGGGGGATGCCATCGGCCTCCGCAACCGATGGGTACGGTGTTACCTGGTTGGGGTCTATGCCCCGCTTATAGAGCTCCTCGTGTGCGCTGAGTTGCCTCAGCTGGGCATCCATCTGCTCGGGCGTCATCGCCGACCTTTCTCCAAACGGCACTCGATGATATTTATCATAGTGTCGGAAATGGATATATCAATCAGTTGATGTGGTTATACCGTTTATCCGAATGTAGCTACCGTTTGCCGATGAACTGGCAAAACTGAAGGTGGTTACTAAGTTCATTTTAATCAAACATAGCGGATTAACTGCGAAAACTATTAACAGTCTGATTTGGTCAATCTTCAACATATTTTGGTTATGTTGCATCAGTTTCTGAGCTGTTAGTTTTAAGCCAATGTCCAAGGGGGACATGAGGCCTCATAACAGCGTGGAGTTCTTGCGCCCGGACCGGTCATAGGGCGCCGTGCAAACCACCTGCGATATTCCGAAGGGAGCATTCATGGCTAAAAAAGACTATCCGGCGATTGCGTCGTCAGTTGTCGAGCTTGTAGGCGGCAAAGACAACATTTCTTCTGTCAAGCACTGCATTACCCGCCTGCGCTTTGTGCTTAAGGACCAGGACAAGGCCAAGACTGACGATATCAAGGCCGTTTCGGGCGTCGTGGACGTTGTTATTGGCAACGGTCAGTATCAGGTTGTTATCGGCCCCGATGTTGAGGATGCCTTTGACGAGGTCATCAAGCTGCTCGGCGCCGGCTTTGATGGCGGCGCAGTTGCCGCCGAGTCCGAGGACGAGGGCAAAAAAGGCAGCATCGTTGAACGCGCTGCCGACCTGGTTTCGAGCATCTTCATGCCTTGCCTGGGCGGCATGGCGGGTGTCGGTTTGCTGCGCGCTCTGCTGGTCGTCTTTACCAACACTGGTCTCATGAGCGCGGACTCCGGTGCGTATCAGATCCTGTACGCGGCTTCCGATGCCTTTATGTATTTCCTGCCGCTCGCGCTTGCCATCACGGCGGCCGATCGCTTCAAGACCAATAAGTTTACGGCGTTTGCCGTAGTCGGTGCGCTCTTGTATCCCGCGATTACCAAGGCCTATTCGGACGGCGCGGCGCTCGACTTCTTCGGTCTGCCGGTCAACCTTATGAACTATGGTCAGTCCGTGCTGCCGGCGCTCCTCACCGTCTGGGTGCTCTCCAAGCTTGAGCATGTGGTGAGTAAGTTCATGCCTAAGTCACTGCGTTTTATGCTTGTGCCCACCATCTGCGTCGCCGTCATGGTCCCTGTCGAGCTTATCGCGATCGGCCCGGTCTCCATGGTCATCGGTAACGTCTTTGCCGACGCCTTCATGGTTGTCTACAACCTGGCGCCGCAGGTCGCTGCCTTTATCTACGGCTGCCTGTATCCCTGTCTGATCATCTTTGGTGCCCACTGGGCGCTCGTTCCCATCGCCATGAACAACTATGCCGTGCTCGGCTATGACTGGCTCATGCCGCTCGGTTTTGGCTGCACGTACGCTATTGCTGGCGCCACCCTGGGCGTCATGCTCAAGACCAAATTCAAGCCCCTCAAGGAGCTCGCTGGCACCAATGCCGTCGTTGCCGTCTTTGCCGGCATTACCGAGCCCGCCATCTACGGTGTTCTTCTCAAGTACAAGCGTCCGTTTGTGTGCGCCTGCCTCTCTGCCGGTGTTGGCGGCGTGATCATCTCCATCGCTGGATTCCAACGTCTGGCCCAGGTTGGCCTCAACCTCTTTACCATCCCGGCCCTGGCTATGTTCCCTGGCGGCTGGAGTGTCCCGGTCTGCGTCGTGTTGAGCTTTGTCCTCTCCGTTGCGCTCACGTACTTCTTTGGCTTTAACGACAAGATGCTGTCCGAAGCCGATAAGAAGGCCCAGCAGGCCGAACTTGATGCGGCGTAGCCGACGCGCCCCAAACGATCGGTAGGTAGGCGGCGCGGGCCGCGGTGCAGGGGCGCCGCGGCCGGTCGCCTCTTTCTGTTTTCCAATCAACCGAAAGGATGATCCATGCCATTCGATTCGCTCTACCCGCGCACCACGGTAACCCGCCGTATCCAGGTACTCGACGGTACGTGGGATTTTGCCTTTGACCGCGAAAAGGTGGGCGAGGAACTGGACTGGCCTGCTAAGGGCCTTGTTGATGCTGTCGACATGCCGGTTCCGGCGAGCTTTGCCGATATCTTCACCGATAAGGAGAGCCGCGAGTTCTGCGGTGACGTGTGGTATGCACGTCGCATTTTTGTTCCGGGCGAGTGGCGCGACGGCAATGTCGATATACGCTTTGACGCCGCCACGCATCGAGCAACGGTCTACCTCAATGGCACGGAGCTGGCGGAGCACGAGGGCGGGTTTACGCCGTTTTGCGCCCATGCCAACGATGCCGTGCGCTGGAACGACTGGAATCTGCTCGTTGTCAAGGTTAACAACGAGTTGAGTCATGAATCGCTGCCCCTCGGCCGCGTCAAAGAGCTGCGTGACGGCACGCGCATCAACCAGCCTTATTTTGATTTCTTCAACTATTCCGGTCTTCAGCGCAGCGTGCGCATGGTCTACACCCCGGCTGAGCGCATCGAGGACATGACCGTGGTGACCGAGTCGGTTATCGATGGTACGGCATACGTGCACTACGAGGTCACTACCAATGGGTCGCATGAGGTTGAGCTGACGGTCGCCGATGAAGACGGGAACGTGGTCGCACAAAAGCGCGGCACTTCCGGCGGCATCGAGATTGAAGACGCGCATCTTTGGAATCTGCGCGCTGCCTACCTCTACACCTTTACGGTGCGAATTGTGGACGGCGACAAAGTTGTCGACGAATACTATGAGCAGATTGGCTTGCGTACGGTTTCGATCGATGGCCGCGATTTTCTGCTTAATGGACATCCCGTCTATCTCAAGGGCTTTGGTCGCCACGAGGATAGCCCGATTCACGGCAGAGGGTTTGACCCCGTGGTTGCCCGCCGCGACTTTGAGCTCATGAAGTGGATGGGCTGCAATTCCTTCCGCACGAGCCATTACCCGTATGCGGAGGAAGAGCTTCAAGAGGCAGATCGCGAGGGCTTCCTGGTGATCGATGAGGTCGCGGCCGTAGGCTTTTTGGTTTCGACGCAGAATTTCGACGATGCCACCAAGACTTCTGTTTCTAAGACGCTCTTTGATCTTCCCGGCATCGAGAAGACGCTTGAGGTCCATAAACAGGCAGTACGCGAGCTTATCGAGCGCGATAAGAACCATGCGTGCGTTTGCGCTTGGAGTCTTTTCAACGAGCCGGATTTCTCGACCGAGGGGAGCCTTCCGTACGCGACGGAGATTTTCGACCTTGCTCGCAAGCTTGACCCGCAGAAGCGTCCCCGTTCCTACACCAATGTCACGCGTTGTCGTGCCGGTATCGACAAGTGCACGCATTTGGCCGACTTTATGATGCTCAACCGTTATGACGGCTGGTACGTGTCTCCCGGCCCCGAGATCGAGGATGCACGCGAGATTCTGATCGAGGAGATGCATAAGTGGGAGAAGCTTGAGCCCAACAAGCCGTTCTTCTTTACCGAGTACGGATGCGACACCATGGCCGGCGTTCACAAGCTGCCGAGCGTGATGTGGAGCGAGGAGTATCAAGTCGAGTATTTCAAGATGCAGCACGAGATCTTTGACATGTTTGACTGGGTAGTGGGCGAACAACCCTGGAATCTGTGCGACTTCCAGACGGTCGAGGGCAAGATGCGTGTCGACGGCAACAAAAAGGGTGCGTTCACCCGTGACCGTCAGCCCAAGGCCGTGGCGTTTTTACTGCGTGAGCGTTGGTGCAACAAGGCAGATTACGTGGACGGCTTTGATCCGCGCGCGATGCGATAGGAGAGAGCATGGCAAAGCTATCCGATTGGAAAAACCAGACAGAAGAGCTCCGGCACATGGGCGTGAAGCTACCCCAATGCGATACTGACACAATCAAGGCTACGGGTTGGGAGCAGCCCAGGTGGATCCATTTTGGCGCCGGCAACCTCTACCGAGCCTTTCATGCCGCAATAGCCCAGGAGCTTGCCGACCAAGGAAAGCTCGACCGCGGCGTCGTGGTGGCAGAGACCTTTAGCCCCTTTACGCTCGTTGAAGTCTTTGCGCCTTACGGGTATGACGGCCTGCAGGTAATCATGAATGCCGATGGGACTCTTGACGAGCGCGTGATCGCTGTCAATGCGGGCGGCGTATTTGCAAACCCTCAGTGTCCTGAGGACTTGGCTCGCGCCGAGCGCTACTTTGAGAGCCCCGAGCTTGAGATGGCAACGTTTACCATCACCGAGAAGGGTTATGGGCTACGCGATGCGCGCGGCGAATTGTTGCCCTATGTTGCCGCCGAGCTCGAGGCCGGTCCGGAGGGCGCTGCGAGCACGATGGGTATTGTCTGCCGTCTGCTTTGGGCGCGCTACCGCGCCGGTGCAGCGCCGATCGCTATGGTTTCGACCGACAATTTCTCGCAAAATGGGCGGCGGTTTAAGGAGGCAGTGCTCACGGTTGCGCGTGGTTGGTTCGATTGCGGCCATGTCGACCAAGGCTTTATCGATTACCTCGACGATGAGGCGCGTGTGAGTTTTCCCTGGTCCATGATCGACCGCATCACGCCCAACCCATCACCCGAGACGGCTGCGGCGCTTGCCGAGCAGGGTTGGGAGGACTTGTCGCTCATGCCCACGGACGGTCCTGCGTTTGCGGGCTTTGCCAACACCGAGGCGGCGCACTACCTGGTTATCGAGGACTCCTTCCCCAACGGGCGCCCTGAACTCGAGGCAGCGGGCGTCATCATGTGCGATCGCGAGACAGCTGAGCGGGCCGATACCATGAAGGTTACGGCCTGTCTCAACCCGCTACATACATGCCTCGCGGTCTTCGGGTGCCTCATGGGCTATGACCGCATCTGGAAGGAGATGGAGGACTCGCGTCTGGTCGCGCTTGTAAAACATCTAGGCTACGACGAGGACTTGCCCGTAGTGGTCGATCCGGGCGTGATTGACCCACGTGCCTTTATCGATGAGCTCGTGGGACAACGCCTTCCTAATCGCAGCCTTCCTGATGCGCCGCAGCGCATTGCAACGGATACATCCCAGAAGGTCGGCATTCGCTTTGGACACACCATCTGCTCCTATCGAGACCGGGGTTTCGATGTCGCAAACCTTACCTATATTCCATTGGCAATCGCCGGATGGCTGCGCTATCTCCTGGGCGTCGACGATGCGGGTAACGATTTTGAGCTGAGCCCCGATCCTTTGCTGCCCGAGCTTACCGAATGCGTCAGCTCACTCACTCTGGGCGTGTGCGATGCGTCGGCCATTCATGATGCCGTATCGCCCATCCTTTCCAACGCCGAGATTTTTGGGCTTGATCTTTACGAGGTGGGCTTGGGCCGCAAAGTTGAGCATTTTTTGGCAGAGATGCTCGCTGGCCCGGGCGCTGTTGCCGCAACCATAGATATATATTGCAAGTAAGGAGGCAGAACTATGGAACTCACGTTTCGCTGGTACGGTCCCAAAGAAGAGAAAATCACATTGGAGCAAGTGCGCCAGATTCCGGGTGTGCGCGGCATCGTCGGTACGCTGTTCGACATCCCCGCGGGTGAGGTTTGGCCTCGCGGGCGCATTCACGCGCTTCGCAAGATGATTGAACACAACGGCCTGACGCTTAAAGTGATCGAATCCGTCAACATTCATGACGACATCAAGATCGGCTTGCCCACGCGCGATCGATACATCGAGAACTACAAGGAAACGATTCGCAACCTCGCTGCCGAGGGCGTCAAGGTCATCTGCTATAACTTCATGCCGGTGTTTGACTGGGTCAAGAGTGACTTGGACTACCGCTTGCCCGACGGGTCGTCAACGCTGGCCTTTATCAAGAAGAATATCCCCGATGACCCGCAGGAGATTATCGACACGGTTGCTCACGGTTCCGGCGATTTTACGCTGCCCGGCTGGGAGCCCGAGCGCTTGGCGCAGGTAAAGGGTTTGTTTGAGGCCTATCGAGATATCGATGAGGATAAGCTACGCGAGAACCTCGTCTACTTCCTCGAGGCTATTATGCCCACCTGCGAGGAATGCGATGTCAAGATGGCTATTCATCCTGATGACCCGCCCTACTCCATGTTTGGCCTTCCGCGAATCATCAAGAACCGCGAGGACCTCGACTGGCTTTGTCGCACTGTCGATACGCCCTATAACGGCATCACGCTCTGCTGCGGTTCGATTGCCGAGGAGCCTGGAAACGATGTCTATTCCATTCTTTCCGAGTTTACGCAGCGCGGGCGTATTCACTTTGTGCATATGCGCAATATCAAGTACATCGCGCCCGAGAACTCCGCTAACAAGGATTTCTACGAGGCGCCTCACCCGAGTGAATGCGGCTCGCTCGACATGTATCGCATGATGAAAGCTCTCCATGACAACGGTTTTGAGGGCTACATTCGCCCCGACCACGGTCGCATGATCTGGGGTGAAACGGGACGTCCAGGCTACGGCCTCTATGATCGCGCCTTAGGCATTGCCTACATTAACGGCATGTGGGAAGCGCTTGAGAAGGCTGGTTTTGTCGACAAGGGACAGATATAGTCCACCGCATTTGATTGCTTATGGGTACGGAGCTTTGCTCTGTACCCGTTTTTGAAAAGGTATAGATCATGCTTTTAAATGATGACTTTTTACTCGCTACGCCATTGGCCCGCAAGCTCTATCACGACCATGCCGAGCACATGCCCATTATCGATTACCATTGCCATTTGGATCCCCAGCAGATTTGCGAGGACAAGCGTTTCGATGACCTCACTCGGCTTTGGATTTGCGATGAGGGGGCGGGTGACCACTACAAGTGGCGTCTCATGCGTGCAAATGGCGTGCCGGAGCGTCTGATCACGGGGGATGGAGAGCCGTATGACAAGTTTCTTGCCTACGTTCATACTATGGAACGCGCATACGGTAATCCACTCTACGAGTGGAGCCATTTGGAACTGAGACGAGCATTTGGGATCGATCTCACAATTTGCGGAAAGAATGCCGCCGAGATTTGGGAGCGCGCAAACGCGAGAATCGCAGAACCCGATTTTTCAGCTCGGGGCCTGATGCGCTTATTTGACGTGCACTGTGTTTGCACTACGGATGATCCCGTGAGTGACCTTTCCTGGCATCGGAAGATGCGCCAGTCTGCAGGTGCTGCTATGGTGCTTCCGACGTTTAGGCCCGACGGCCTGATGGGAATCGATAAGCCAACGTTTTCCGAGTATCTTGAGCAACTATCCAGTGCTGCGGGACTGGAGGTTGCAACTTGGGATGCGATCAAGGAGGCCGCTTCGGGGCGCGTCGGATACTTCCATGCCCAGGGTTGTCGTCTGGCCGATCACGGCATGAACTCCTTTAGGTTTGCCTGGGCGGACGATAGCGGGCTCCAGAGAATCGTTGACAACGCATTGTGTGGAAAGACGTTGTCGCATGAAGACGTTGATGCGTACCAGACGGCGTTGACGCTTCATCTGATGGGGGAGTATGAACGTCGTGGATGGGCGCTCCAATTGCATATGAATTGCCTGCGTAACGCAAACTCTGCCGGATATATGTCCGTAGGCGCGGATGCGGGATTTGACTCATGCGGTGATCAGGCGGGGTTTGTTTCCGAGCTTGCAAGCTTGCTCGATGCGGCTAATGGGGAAGGAGCACTTCCAAAAACCATTCTCTATTCGCTGGACGAGAGCCAATGGATGGGCCTGGCGACGCTGATGCAGTCCTTCCAGGGAGGGTGTCGCCAAAAGCTGCAGTTGGGGTGCGCATGGTGGTTCCACGATGCGTTCGATGGCATCAGGAAGCAACTGAGCGTGTTTGCGCAGGAGAGCCTGCTTGGCAATTTCACTGGCATGTTGACTGACTCGCGTAGCTTTTTGAGCTATCCACGACACGAGTATTTTCGTCGCGTGCTCTGTGGCCTGCTTGCCGAGTGGGCGGAGCAGGGTCGCGTTCCGGATGACGAGGAGTGCCTGGGCAAGTTGGTGGAGGATATCTCTTACAACAATGCGCACAGCTATTTTGGCTTTGACCTGAATCGCTAGGGGCCATATTGTTGCCTGGCGTGATTTGCTCGACCTGGCTAAAGTCGCCATCGGCAAAGAGGGCGGACTTAACCATCCGGGTACCGCCGCGGGCAATACTATTCTTGTCGCTGAGGTACTCATCGACGTTTCTCGCAGAGGATTAACGGCTCGCTAACCGCAGTGCCTTGTGGCTAAGCGCCAAAGCCAGGTGGGGATTGCCGGCTTGACGGTGATGACGCCGTCCGGGTCAAAATTCGAGACGCCGCCACCGCCAAGCAGTTGTGCGTGCTCAACCGAGCAGCCCATGCGCACGGCGCCCACCAGCTTATCCATCGCTTCGGAAAATGGTCGGCGCAAGATGCCCATGCGTGGTGAATGGCGAAGCTTTGCGATGCCGCTGCCGGTGCAGGCGATAACGCCGCCGCACCACGTTAGCCTGCGGAGTTCGCAAGCTTGGCGTAGACGCTCGATGAGCATGCATGCTCCTTCGCTGCGCTCACAGGCGGCCCGGACGACAACATAGACGCGCGTCCCCGTATCGCCAAAGCGATCGAGCGCTTTGGCGATGTCTGCCATTGCCTCGTCATCGGTCATATCCTCAACGGCGAGCACGATGCCATCGGCAGCATCGGCGCTATTTGCCTTCAAGTCGACTGGATGGGGGAGTACAGTGCCGGAAAGCTGTGCATAGGCCGCGATGGCATCCTGCAGGTCCCAGAGCAAAAACTCAAGATCGGCACTCTCGGGAATACTGACAAACGCGATGTTATGCAGTGTTTTTGGCACATTGCCGCGTGCGGTCGTCTCCATGCCGCCTCCTTTCCGGTTCATTTCCGTTTAGGTTACACCGTCCGGCGGTGTCTCGCCGCGCTATCCTAGTGCAACCCTTACGAAAGGAACGCCATGCGCCTGCCCATGAATACCTCGCTTGCCATGCTCAAGCCCTCCGGCATCCGCCGGATCAACGCGCTCGCCGCCCAGCACCCGGGATGCATCGCGCTCGCGCTTGGCGAGCCCGATTTTCCCACGCCCGATGTGATTAGCGCCGAGGTGACCGCCTCGCTGAGCCGCGGCGACACGCACTACCCGCCCAACAACGGTCGTCCCGCCCTGCGCGAGGCGTTATCTGTCTATATGGGGGACGCGAGCCTTACGTTTTCGGCCGACGAGGTCATCCTGACCGACGGTGCGACCGAGGCTCTGTCGGCAACATTCATGGCTATGCTCAACTCCGGCGACGAGGTCATTATCCCCACGCCGGCCTTTGGCCTGTACGAGAGCATCGTTGTGGCCAATCACGCCAAAGCGGTCTTTTTGGATACGGAGCCTGCGCAATTTCAGATTGACGAGGATGCGCTTCGCGCCTGTGTGACCCCGGCGACCAAGGCCATCGTTATCTGCTCGCCCAACAATCCCACGGGCTGCATTCTCAACGCGGCATCGCTCGACGCCGTGGCGCGCGTAGCGGAGCAGTCGGGCATCTACGTAGTCTGCGACGACGTATACAACCGCCTGGTTTATGTGGATGGCTACGAGCGCTTTGCCCGGCGTCACCCGGAGCTGCGTGAACAGACGGTAGTCATCGAGAGCTTCTCCAAGCCATGGGCTATGACCGGCTGGCGCCTGGGTTGGCTCGCAGCAGCGGCACCCGTCATCGCCGAGATCGCCAAGGCTCACCAATACCTAGTATCGAGCGCCGTCTCCTTCGAAATGGACGCCGCAGCCCGAGCCCTCACCGTCGACCCAACCCCCATGCTCAAAGTCTACCGAGCCCGCCGTGAGCGCGTACTCGCAGCCTTAGACGCCATGGGCCTCGACGTAGTGGAACCAGCCGGCGCCTTCTACGCCTTCCCCAACATCAAACAGTACGGCCTAACAAGCGAAGACTTCTGCATCAAAGCCATCAAAGAGGCCAACGTAGCCCTAGTTCCCGGAAACTGCTTCGGAACCGAAGGCCACATTCGCCTCAGCTATTGCGTTTCCGACCGAGATTTGGACGAAGGCCTAAATCGCCTGTCCACCTTCATTTCAACCTTATAGCCCAACGGGACGCAACACATCAGCCCACCGACCCAAGCATTATGAGTGGGGGCGGCAGCCAACGAAAACCCGGGCTGCCCAAAGTCAACGCAGGCCGCGCCGCCAAAGGCCAGGCGCAAGGTTTTCGTAGATTCCGCACGAGCCGAAGAGCACTTAATGTGCTCTTCGTGCGAGCCAGGACTTGACCGAGCGAAAACCTTGCGCCTGGCGTTTGGCGGCACGGCCGGATGGTGGAATTGTGTGCAGCCCGGTTTTCCGTTGACCGACGCCGGGGTCCCCGCCATAATACTTTCGGTTCACGCACGAATCCGCTGCCAGAGACAGCCGGTGCAAACGGGCATCGCCCGCGAGCTTAATGGGACTTCCCGCCAGCCGAGGTGGT
>OKVD01000235.1_pt1 | contig 29242 bp, 21 predicted proteins | sample 1606881 | NCBI WGS metagenome assembly OKVD01 (sample SAMN03281011, study PRJEB24777) | human gut metagenome | isolation source: fecal sample PR176 from 1 month old male Indian infant, caesarean delivered... | place: Singapore | collected 2006-01-13
GAATCAGCAGCGAGAGCGGCCGCACATTTTTGCCGCTGTGTCAACCTTTTTTGGGAAAATATATTAAAAAATTGAGTTAGACCCTATGTTAGAATTCAACCTGGATAGGTAACTAAATGACATTGGTGATGAATATCTAAAGATAATGATATGGCGGTATCGACCTGCTTCATTTCATTGGACGTGAGATCTGTAAAATAATTACCAAGACGAGCTTTGCTAACACATACAATATTTCCGAGAAGTACATTTCCATCAAGAATAACATTTCCGTTATGATCCAGTTTGTCTGCAATTGGGACAACAACAGGAAGTGTTGAGGCTGTATGGGTAATGGGAGCCACCACGGTATTGGGAGAGGTCTTGTTTGCAGAATTATATTGCAGAACTACACAAGGACGGTTTTTACTTTCCTCACTTCCAACACCAAGACCTAAATTGCATTGATAGACCTGACCACGGAAAACGGTACGCTTTCCAGATGACAGCGCAACCGCGTTTAAGTATAGTTTGTTTTTGAACCAATCGAGATATTGTTGAGTTTTTAATAAATCTATATTTATTTAATTTTTACCTCCGTTATTGGTAAAATCAGTATACCATACTAATCCTAAAACTGCAATCAAACTAAAAAACATTAAATAAATTACATTTGTAAGGAACGTTTAAAAAGACATACAGATTTTCATAATCAGCATGTCTTTCTAAGCACTCACACAATCTTATTTTCTATAACAGCTCTTCCCCGTCAAACACAGCCAGCTGTCCAATCTTCTCCTTCTCCTGCGGCAGAATCACAGCCTCTCCTTCTCCCGCCTCCTTCATAAGCTTGACCAATTTCTCCCCCAGCGCGAGGCATACCTCCTGGTGGGCCCTGGAATGAATCAGATTATGGAGTTCATAAGGATCGTGTTCCAGGTCGTAGAGATACATCTCGGTATACACGCCGCTTCCCTGGTCTAAAACCGGATCCCGGTCAGTGGCCTGAACCGAATACTTCCACCGTTTCGTCCTTATGGCCCGGCCGACCTCCGCCTCGCTGATCTGGATGAGCGCCTCCTTCGGCCACGGAGCTTTCTTTCCGCCCAGCAGAGGCATGAGGGAATGGCCCTGCATGTCCTCCGGAACCGGAATCCCGCATGCATCGAGAAGGGTCGGTGCAACATCGATCAGGCTGACAATCTCCGCAACATTGCCGCCCCCTGTAAATCCCGGTCCGTAAAATGCCATTGGAATGCGGACAGAGCTTTCATGGCAGGAACGCTTATATTCCGCATTCCGCGTCTTGAAATGGCATCCGTGATCGCTGGTGAACAACAGGATGGTGTCCTCCGTCATATGAAGGCTTTCCAGTGCATCCCGGATTCGTCCGAAGGCCTCATCCAGCCGTTTCACCATACCGTAGTATCCGCCCAGGTGCTGCCATGACGTGCCGCCGAGCGCGCCTAAATCCGGCGGCATATAAAGCGGATTGATGGGAGCCCCGCTGTGAGGGGCTGAAAAATCGTCGAAACAATTTTGGAAATGAGGCTCCAAAAAGGACAGGAATAGGAAGAACGGCTTATCCTGGTCCTGATGGCCATCGATGTAGCGGACCGCGGCATCCGTCAGGGCATCAATTCGGTGCCCCGGCAGCTTCACCGGCCGGTTCTCATTGTCATATACAAGGGTATCATACGGTCTGGAGGTAGCCTCCAGGGCATTGGCGCCCAGCCACCAGTCATATCCGCCGCGCTCCTCCTTCTGGACCTCGTGCCGCCCCGACGCCAGATGCCATTTACCGATATAAGCGGTGTCATACCCGGCGTCATGGAAGTAATAGGCCATGGTCCTCTGATCTCTTCCCAGAGGAATCGCGTTCCGGTAATTTCCCGTGCAGGTAGCGTATTTTCCAGTCTGCAGCACCGCCCTGGCCGGCCCGCACACCGGCTGGGGCGTAACCGCAGTCGATGCGTACGTCCCCGTAAATGCCACCCGGTCAAAGTTCGGCGTCAATCCGCAGGGATTACCGCCCGCTCCGGTAGTATCCGATCGCTGCTGGTCCGTAAAAAAAACAATCACATTTGGTTTCATAAGCTTCTCCTCTTAACATTTTACAAGACAGTGTTTCTCATAATCAAACCAGGTTCCGTCAAGCATGGGGGCGAGAGTATTGGTGAGACGGATTTCTATCTGATTTTCTCCCTGCCTTAACATCGCTCCGTCCCCGTGCCACGTATACGGGGAAAACGCCCGCACACCGGCGGAAACACCGTTTACTATGATTTCCAGGCATTCATGGCACTGATCCTTCTTATCCAGCTCTAAGTCAAACAATTGTGGAACCGTCTTCACATCAAGCACAGTCCGGAAGGTGAACATCCCGCTGTAGTAGGGGAATCCCCTGATGTAATCCAGCGTAAACGCCGCAGTCTCCGGTTTCGCAGTGAGTCTTCTGCGGCCTGCTGCCTCCGTCTCACTCACACCGAAGTCTCCATATAAGTAGAGCGGATCCCGGATCCCGTCAGAATCCTTCGTGAGCATCACTTCCACCGCCAGTCCATTCCAGCCCTTTTTCAGAAATGGGGCTATGTCCGCCATCCTATTGTTCTGATCATTGATAAATACGCTCCGGAATGTCTCAGTAGCGATTTCTTCCCCGTTCAGCGTCATACGCCACGTATCCTTTACCGCGCCCCGGTCCATCAGAAGCGAACACGTCTCCGGCACCGTTTCCACCTCAAAGCCGGTCTTATAGGTCACCGCCAGCGGATAGTGAATCGAAATCTTCTTTGGAATTCCAAAGGCTCCGGTAAACTGATAATCCTCCGGTTTCAGGCAGGACTGGCCGGCACACTGCTCAATAAAGGTCTTCACGGGCACCTCAAACCATTCCTCCCCGTCCCGGGATATTAAAAATTCTTCCAGTCGGAAAATATTGCCGCCTTCGATGGTGACAGGCATCGGATCGGAAGTGTCGATTACCAGCTTTTCCGGCGATTGCTCACTGCTGCGCAGTATACGCCTGCTGCCATAATCGCAGTGATTGACAGATTCGCAGCCTTTAACAGTCTCGCAGCCCTTGCCGCTCTCACCGTCGATACCAACCGCTTCACCCTCCATCCCCTTCTCACCGCACTTTCCAAACCGCAGCATCCGGCTCTCATACGCCCGCAGCGAAACCGCCTCCATCGGAGCCGGAGCCGCCGCCGTCTTCACCTCTCCGGTATCGAGACACAGCTCCCCGTCATACACGCATCCAGCCCGTCTGCACGTGACGGACACTTCCGTATCACGGCCGCCCTGATTTACCAGGAATACGTAATACGCCCCGCCGTCTTCCCTGACAGAGCTGATGATATCTTTTCGCTCCGAATCCCGGGTCTTAATTCCGAAAGATAAGTCGGCCGCCTCCCTGCACCATTCACACCAGGCGCCATCCCGGATCTCTTCGAAGTAACGCCTGTCCTCCCGCTGATTCAGCTCCAGACCGGTCCAGTCAGCCCGTTCCTGCTTCCTGTCGATGACCGCCTCCGGCAGATTTCCCAGGAAAACGATCTTTCCGCCGCAGGCGGCAAACTCCCGGATCTTCTCGCAGGCCGCCGCCTCGATAAAATCGGTGGGCGGTATGACCAGCACACGGTAGGAGGCCCTGCCGATGAGAATCTCGCCGTCCCGGATTTCTGCGTGTTCCAGGATTTCCGTGTCGAGATGTTCATAATCAATCTGGTTAAACAGGAGTTCCTTGCAGACCGCAACCCAGTCCTTTCGCACCTGGTCGCATTTCTGCCATTCCGCTTCATCCTCTCCCTGGTAGACGAAACCGATAAACGGTTCGCCAAGATACGCCCACAGCGTCGCCGCCGGGTCAAGCACCGCCACATGGATATCGGCTTCCGTGTTCGTCACCCACGTACCGAGCCGCCCCGCGTAATCTGCCAGGAGGCGGTAATGCTTCCAGTACGGATTCTGTAAAAACTGGGAAGGCGGTGCGTCATGCTTCGTAATGCTGTCGATGGTATAATAAAACGCGTGCACGTTGTAAAAGTTAATTCCGCTTGCTCCCAGCCGGTCAAACATCCACTTTGCATCCTGAAGCGTCATGGTCCATCCCAGGCTGTGGAAGCTCTCGATCATGGAAAACTGCTTTCCCAGCTGGCGTGTCAGAGAGCTGACTGCTTTCGCGTTGGAACGGTATTTGCGGATATATTCATCATAGATCCATTCCAGCGGACGGCCCAGCTTCTCATGGGCCGTGTCTCCGCCCACGATCGCGCTGTAGCGCTGCGTGCTCATGCGCATGGAGGGAACCTCTGTGGCGTACTCCAGATGGTGGCTCCCGCACCAGTCCGACACCTGCTTATGGTAGCTCTCCACAAACAGCTTATGGATGGCGTCATAGAGATCATACCGTATGGCATAAGCATTTTCATACGCGGCATTGTGGAGCGCAGGCAAATGTTCCAGAAGATCGTACCCCTTCACCTGCTTAAAGTATTCCGGCAGCCGTTTGGACCACGGGATCGGGCTTAGAAGCCCCACCTCATCGGAAAACATGCCGTAAATCCGGCTTCCAAACTTCTCCCCCATATACTTTTCATACTTCTCATGGGTCGTCTTTAAAAATGTCTGTACCGCTTCCTTCGAACACGGATCGAAAAAGCCTCCGTAATACTTAAACTCGCCGAGGGCCGTCTGGGTATACACTTCCACCCGCCAGCTTCCCGCCGGAAGCGTTCCCTTCAGAATCCGTTCCGGCCGATAGGTGAAAAAACGCTTATTGTTGTATTTCGTCAGACCGGTTGTCTGGTATATCTCTTCCGTCTGAAGATTGCCGGCCAACGCTTCCAGATCCACCGGATGGGCAAAATCCACGCTCCCATCTCCTGCCTGCCCCCCTGCCGGAAATGCCTTCGCATAAAGCAGTCCGCACCATCCCAGATTCATCTCAAATGTACCGCCCTCCGGCAGATTCAGGGACCGGTGGTTTAAAACCATATGCTCCGCTTCGGGATGCTCAAGCAGCACCTCGCCGCCGCTCATACCGCTCGGATAGGGATACTCATCGTAAAGCCACGTCTCAAGGCCGCACCGAACCGCCTCTTCGGCCGCAAAGCTCACCTTTTTAAACCATTCCTCCGACAGATAGGGGACCTTCTGTCCCTGTCTTGCACAGATAAAGGCCCCGCCAAGGCCTTTATCCGACATTTCCTCTATCTGATGTTTTATTTCGTCCTCTGCCATATCGCCGTTCCAGAACCAGAACGGCTTGATACGGCATCGGGCGGGAGGATTTTTAAATTCGTCCAACCAATCCATTTTCTCTCCTCCGCCTCATGGGCTTTTCTGAAAACATCTCTGAAATCTCTGTTCCATTCTTTGATCTATTTAGACTGTAAATACTGGTCGTACTCGGACTTCAGTCTCGTCATCTCAGACGCCCAGTTGTCTAAGTATTCCTGTGCGGTCATGTTGTCGAGAAGCACATTCTGGAATCCTTCCACCAGGGTGTTCTGATGCAGATCATAGTAACCGATTACATTGATCGGAAGCGTAGTCACCGTCGTGCTGGAATCGAGAAGTGCATCTGCGGCCTCCTTAATCGGTCCTGCCTTCTGCACCCACTCGTCCTCCAGGGCTTCCTTGTTGCAGGGAATCTGGCCAATCTGCTCGCTGATGTAGCTGCACGCCTCATGCTGTGCCAGGAAGCTGACGAACTTAAAGGCCTCTGCCGGATGCTTGGAATCCTTGAATACGGATAAGCACATTGCGCCGTTGGATACGATGGTTCTCGTTCCATTAGCAGCATTTAACCGTACCAGTCCGGCAAATCCGTCCTCGCCCAGGGTCTGTACGTGCTGGCCATAAGAGCCAAGGTTATGGAAGATCATTCCCGCGGAACCGGAATCGAACGCCGCATTCATCTCAGCCACCGCATTGGTGATATCGCTTTCCGGTGTGTATACATTGTAAATACTTGCGAATTTCTCAAGCAGCTCCACGTGAGCCGGATCATTGGCCGTGGAATTGCCGTTTTCATCAAACATATCCAGCTGGCCGGAATACTGATACATCATCTGCTCAAACTGCTGGGAGCTTCCGGCGCCGCCGCGGATCGAGAATCCATAGACACCGTTTGCCTTATCGGTCATCTTCTCTACACAGTCAAACACACCGTCCCAGTCCTCCGGAATCTCACATCCCGATTTGTTCATCAATTCCGTATTATACCATACAACCGGCACAGTTACCATGTGCGCAAGACCATACATCTTGCCGTCTGGAGCCATGCTGCGGATACTTTCGTCGAACTCGGAGAGAGTCTTGTCCTTCTGATCCCATTCTGCAATATAGTCATCCAGCGGAACCAGGGCATCCTGAATCAGGAAATCGCTCATCCAGTACTGGCTGACACCGCCGCAGTCCGGGGCGGTGTGGGACTGGATTGCCACATCGTATTTGGATTTCGCCTGATCGGCGGGAACTGGAACCAGTTTTACCGTGATGTTCGGATTCTCCGCCTCAAAATCTGCGATCAGCTTGTTGAAAATCTCCGTCCTCTTCGTATCCGCGTTCTGATCCCAGTAAGTGATCTCCACCTTCTCTCCCGCTGCTGCCTCGGTGCCCCCGGCCGTCGTCTGAGCCGTTTCCGCTCCCGTCGTGTCCGCAGTTCCCCCGGCTGTGGTGGTACTGGTGCTGTTTCCGCCGCTGCATCCGCTGAGAAGTGCCGCTGTCATAACCCCTGCCATTGTTAATGCTGTAATTCTCTTCCTCATAACTTTACTTCCTCCTGTTTTTTATTATATAATTATTAACCCTTAACACCGCCGGCGCTTAAACCGGTTACAAGATATTTCTGAAGATAGGCGAACAGACATACCGGAATCGACATGGCGATAATCGCGCCGGATGCCATGGCGCCGTACTGAACGCTGAACTCGCCCTGCATCATCTTTAAGCCGATGGGCACCGTATATTTCGCCGGATCGTTTAAGAACATCAGGCTGAACAGGAACTCATTCCAGCAGGCGATAAATGCGAACGCCGCCACCGTAATGATTCCGGGTACCAGCATGGGAAGCACGATTTTCACCACTCCCTTAAACCGGCTGCACCCGTCCACCATGGCCGCTTCCTCCAGTTCAAAGGGGATTCCCTCGATGAAGCCTTTCATCAGAATCGCATTGAACGGAATATGGAAGGTGATATTTACCAGCACGATGGCCGTCTTCGTTCCCACGAGTCCGACTCCCTGGAAAATGTTGAACAGCGGAACGAGAAGCACCGCCGCCGGTATAAACTGGCTGGCCAGCAGAAAGCCCATAAACAGCTTTTTTCCCTTGAATTTATATCTCGTCAGCGCATATCCCACCATAATGGACAGGACCACGATGATCGACACCGACACGATGCTGATCTGAAGGCTGTTTGCAAAATACTGGCTGAATCCGGCGTGAACCCATACGTTCGCAAAGTTGTTCAGGGACGGCGACCGCGGGATATACTGGATCGGCGTGCTGACAATGTCGGCCTCACTCTTTAACGATGTGATAAAGGACCAGTAAATCGGAAACACCACATACACGTTGATCAGAAGCAGCGGAAGCCACCGCAGGAATATAATATCTCTTTTCTTCTCCTTCATGGTTATGCCTCCTCCTTTCCAAATCCGGACAGTTTCATATAAATCACCGCAATAACGGCCAGAATCGCAAAGCTGACAACAGAGAGCGCCGAACCGTATCCATAGTTGCTCGTCTTGATGGCCTGATTGGCAATCAGCATGCTGAGCGTGGTCGTCTTACCCACCGGACCGCCGCCGGTCAGGCTGTAGATTAAGTCCACACTGTTGAATTCCCAGATGGTGCGGAGCAGAGTCGTCAGCACAATGGTATTCTTAAGCATCGGAAGCGTGATAAAGCGGAACGTCTGAAACTTCGTGCTGCCGTCCACTCTTGCCGCCTCGTATATATCATCTGGAAGCCCCTGCATCGCCGCCAGAAGGCTGATGGCAAAGAAAGGAATGCCTCTCCATAATTCCGCCACAATGACGGAACCAAGTACGAATTTCGTGTTCGCCAGCCAGGCGATAGGTTCCTTGATAATCCCCAGTTTCGCCAAAAGATCACCCAGTACTCCGAAATGCTGGTTGAACATGATACTCCATAAAACAGCGGTCAGTACTCCGGATAAAGCCCATGGAATAAATGTAAGGGCACGGAAGAATCCCCTTCCTTTAAACTTCTGATTTAAGATCAGTGCCACAATCATGCCGAAGATCAGCTGAAGTACCACCTCACATGCTACGAACTTTGCGGAAACGCCCAGTGCATTGTAGAACTCTTTCTTTGTAAAGATCGTAATAAAATTATCGAGTCCCGCAAACCCGTTGGTAAACGGTTTCGTCGGATTATAATGCTGGAAGCTTAAGTAGAAAACCTTTCCCAATGGATAAATCATGATGAGCCCCATCAAAAGGCATGCCGGTAATATGAGAATATATGGAGCAAAATTAAACTTTTCCTTTTTCACAATCTCTTCCCCTTTCTTTTTGTTCATGTAAGCGCTTAACTTCATGTTTCTATTTAACCACATCAGCCTTCACGGGTAAATAAAGTATCTTTCGTGAAAATTATAATATCTTTAGGTTTTGTTGACAAACTAATCAAAACTATATATGGTAAAGGAAACACATACAAAAACCGTATTTCTATCGAATGATAAGGGGGAATCACTCGTGAAGAAACATTTTTTTTCACTGTCAATCAGAAGTCTTATGCTGCTGTTCTGCCTGCCGTTTGTCCTGCTGGTACTCCTCTCGTGCAGCTATTTCTACCGCGCCGGCAAAGAAGAGATCACAGACTTGATTCAGGCGAACGCGGTCGCCATCATCGGTCAGACGAGCGACACCTTGGAACAGAAGATCGCCGCGGTAAGCAATCTTCCCACCACGATTACGGCTTCATCCTATTATTACAAGCTGCGGAAAAACATTCTGGCGGACCGGGAACCTATCTCGGCGGAAAATTACCGTGGCTTCTCCAACGCAGTCCATGATTTTCTCGTCATGAATTCCTCCTACTTTAACTCCGTATTTCTATTTCTTGACGACTATACCGTCAGTATGTTCCGTTCCAATACCGGAGAGCAGCTGCGGCGATCCAATTTCTGTTACGAGGATTTCTCAGAAGTTTACCCGCCATACTCCCTGCACTGGATTACCAGTGCTTCAGAGCCATATCCCTACTCCACGTTCAGCGGACGCCTGCCTGCGGCCTCGCTTATGGAGGTCCTGGGTTCTCCTGATTCCACCGTACACGGAGTTATGGTGTTCGGCATCGATGACAGGCTGTTCACCACCTCACTGATCAACTGCAAAATCACTGCCTCCTCATGCGTAACCCTCGTAAAAGATGGAAAGCTGCAGTTTTTCTCCTCCGAGCTCTTCGGAACCGACACATTGGAGAAGCTGTCGGAAGAGGATTTACACGCCATCTCAGCCCTGACCGGCGATGCGGTGCCAGAGACGACCATCACGCGGCAGCTGGGTGAAAACTACGTCATCTACCGCCCGCTGGCCTATGAAAATATGGGGGTACTGGCCGTTATCCCCATGGAAGAAATGTACATGAATTACCACCGATTCTCCGACGTCGCAATAAAATTCAGCCTTCTCCTGCTCACCGTCTGCCTCGCCCTCTATTTTACCGTTACCAACCTGCTGACCCGTCCCATCAGTTCTCTCATGGAGCAGCTGAACTACGTCTCAGAAAACCACTTAGATACAGCGATAACCGCATGGGGAGGCAAGGAAATCAATCAGATCTGCAAGGGAATCAACCACATGATCGGCCGGATCAAGCTGCTGATGAAAAATCTGGAGTTTGAAATGCTCGCCAAACAGGATGCGGAGCTACAGGCCCTGTACTTTCAAATCAATCCTCATTTTCTCTACAATGCGCTGGACTGCGTTCACCAGCTGTGCGATTTGGGTGAGGTGGAAAAAGCCGGACAGATGGTGGATCAGCTGGCCGCATTTTACCGTATCGGCGTCAGCAAGGGCATGGTGGCGATTTCTCTGAGTGATGAACTGACTCATGTGGAGATGTATCTGGCTATTTTAAAGACGCGCTTCGAAGATTTCCAGTATGAGATCTCTGTCCCCGCCGAATACTGGGACTGTTCCATCATCAAGCTGGTGCTGCAGCCCATCGTGGAAAATGCGGTTTATCATGGACTGCGGCCCTGCCGGACCGATGGAACCATAAGGATCTCCGCAGAAAAAGAGGGCAGCTGTCTTCTGATCCGCATAAGCGATGACGGAGGCGGCATCCCCGACCGGCTTCTCGAAGATATCCGGGCTTCCTTATACTGTTCCATGTCAGAAAAGCCCGCTCATATCTACGGAATTAAAAATGTACACGACCGTCTTCAGCTTACCTATGGCTTTGGCTATGGTCTCACCATCGACAGCGTTCTGGAAGAAGGCACGACGGTGACACTGAGAATTCCCTATCAGGCCCTAAGCCAGAAACAGGGCACCCAAAACACGGAAGCGCCCCGTCTGAATCGATGATCATGGAAAAAAACCGGAAGGATTGATAAAAATGTTGAAAATACTGTTTGTAGACGACGACGCAGTCGCAAGAAGAAATATGGCTCAAAGAATTGACTGGAATGATTTGGGATGGGACCTGGTCTATACCGCGCGTGATGGTGTGGATGCCCTGGAATATATGAAGGAGAACCGACCGGACATCATCATATCCGATATTAAGATGCCCATCATGGATGGAATTGAGATGGCGAAAATCGCCAGAGACTACTATCCGGATCTGTTTTTCATCTTTCTTTCCGGATATAAGGAATTTGAATATGCCAAGCAGGCTCTGGCCCTGGATGCCATCGATTATCTAAACAAGCCCATCGATAACAGCCAGCTGCTTGATGTTCTCCGGAGGGCCGAGAAAAAATGTATCCGTGCCAGGGAGGTCAACCAAATATTAAATGAAAAATACCCCCTGATCCGGCGCCAGTACATTTCCAAACTGATGTATGAAAATTTCCGTGAGGCAGACGATGCCATCTTCCGCGCATTTGACATCAACATCACCGGCGGTCTCGGAATGGTCTTATTCATGGATTTCGGAAAGGATGCTCCGCCAGACACGGCAGCGTGCCAGGAATACTTGCAGACACTGTGCAATACGCTGACGCGCCAGTACTATGGAAGCCTTTTCATCTGCATGGACAATCTTCAGCTGTTTATTATCTATACCATGCCGGACTGCAAGGAGAAGAACCGCTTCTTAACCAGTATGGAGGAACTGAAGAAGTATATCAACAGCTGTTTAAATCGGGATCTGCTCCTGGAAGGCATCTTCTACCAGGGAAGCGTCATGCAGGAATTAAACGATTTATACGCCTCCTGCCAGGCAGCTATGCAGTCTAAAAACAGCGAGACCTACACGCTTCTGTCCAAAATCAGGTGTTATATCGAAAAGAACTACCAGAATCCTGATTTGAGCCTGGTCATGATCGCCCGTCATTTTAATGTCAACCACTGCTACTTAACAAGTCTCTACAAGGACCAGTTCGGTATCAATCTATACGACTATCTGATTTCTGTGCGTATGGAAAAAGCCGGCGAGCTGCTCCGGACTACCGATATGAAAAGCTACGAGGTGGCCGAGGCCACCGGCTACCGCAACAGCCAGTATTTCAGCGCCAGCTTTAAGAAGTACTACGGATGTACGGTGAAGGAATATAAGCGTAGGAGCGCTGCCTGTTCCTACTCATGATTCTTCTGTACCAGCCGGAACAGGGAATCCATAATAAAGACAGCCATTGCGATAGCCGCAGCAGACCGCCCCTACGAAGCCGGCTCGCTCACGGCTCCTCCCTGTACTCAGTATTCATAAAAATAATAAAGGCAAACCAAATGGTTTGCCTAAAAATAATTAAATCTTACATCATAAATAATAATATAATATAAATAATAATATAGTATGTGCTTTAATGAATAAACTATACCACCATATCCTTCTAATGTCAAGTTCTTATGGTTTAAGCCAAATACTATCAGGTCTTGCTATAAGACGAGCATTATTATATGCCATATCTAAAGTCAAACAAGTATGTCCTAAATATTGATTCCCAGTCTCATTTTTACTCACAACCAAAGCCAGATCCGGTACATTTTCATTTATTAAGCAAACTGGAATTAAAAGTTGTATTTTGCCCTTATAAACTGAGGAACTGCTGTTTTATAATTTGCATTTATCATCTGTTTAGCTCTTTTTATTGCCCCGTCAAAAAGAAGTGTCTTGTTAGAGCTTTCCCTTACACTTTCAGGAATCCTCAAAAAATTTTCAGGATCACTAAAAATATGTGAATATTGAGGAATAATTTCACAATTTGTATCAAAAACCAATTCTGATGGATTAGTAAAATAATTAGCCCGTTGTGGGCGCTCTGTCACACCCATATTAGAAATCTGATAAGATGTATAAAATCCGTCTAAGAACCATTTTTGTTTATTCTTATTTTGGTTTTCAATGAAATAAGCTTAAATTTCTTCATAAAAGTTTGTATATAATCCCGTATTAAACAAACAATAGTTTGAGCCTTCAATTACTTTCTTTTCCTCAAACACTTTTTCCAGCGTGTGGTCTACATAATTCTTCAATATAACATTATCAGAGTTTAAACCAAAACTCCACTTTTCAGGACACAAATTACTTAATGAATTAATTTTCTTATCATAATCAAAACAAAAAGCAAATTGAAATAGTTTCATCGTTACCTCCCCCTTCCCCTGTAAAATAACTTAAGCTTGTCAAATGGTACGCTTTCCAGCTGACAGCGCTGTCGCGTTTAAGTACAGTTTGTCCTTGAACCAATCGAGATATTGCGGAGTTTTTAATAAATCTATATTCATTTAATTTTTACTTCTATTGTTGGTAAAACCAGTATACCATACCAACCCTAAAACTGCAATCAGCTTGTTGAAAATCTTCATCTTTTTAACCTGGAAAATGCAGCGTCCCCCAGACCGGCGGTGTGATGACGGAGATCACCTCTGTGTAATCATCATCATCATTGATGCAGGTGTGGGGGAAATCTTCTTTGATAATAGTCGTATCTCCCTCCCGCAGCACGATCGTCTCCTCACCGACCACCACCTTAAGCGTTCCTTTGACGACCAGAAGCGTCTCCTCGGAATGGTGGACGATGGGTATTTCCGAATCTCTGGAATGTGGTTCGAGTGTGGCTTTTATCATCAGCGCTTTGGGTGAAAAATTCTGTGAGGAAAATGGCGTCAGGAACTCGTATTCCACACTGTTTTTCCTGACATGGGCAGTCATGCGTTCTTCCCTGCGTATGGTAAGGCTGGAATCATTCTTATGATCGTCCAGCAGCACATACACCGGAACATCAAATTCACCTGCGATTTTCCGCAGAGAAGACAGCGACGGTTCTGTCTCCCCCCGTTCCACCTGGGAAATATATCCGATGGAAAGGCCTGTCCGCTCCGCCAGCTCCTTCATGGTAAGCTTCTGTTTTTTTCTATATTCTCTGATATTTGTACCTAACATTTAAAGCTCCTTTTTTCTGATTATTCTATCATAGCGTGTCTCAGATACTTTCGCAAGATTTTTACTGATTATTTCCTGTTTTTCATGACGAAATGTCCAGAAATGGTTGACCGTTATTTTAAGCTATAGTAAAATTATTTTATATTATAACGCGAAAATTATGATATAGCCATAATATAAGGAGGATAATCATGAAGATTACTGGTATGAAAATTGAAAAAGTACAGATTCCGCTGAAGGAACCGTTCAAGGTGGCCTTTGCTACCGTCAGCAGCCTGGAGAGTGTACTGATCGGAGTAACTACAGAGGACGGACTCACAGGCTACGGGGAGGCAGCGCCCTTTGCTCCTGTCACCGGCGAGACCATCGATGGCGTCATTGCTGTCCTGGAAATCTTTAAGCAGGGACTGATGGGTATGAACCCCATGGATATCGAAGCCATTCATGCCATGATGGACAACGTGATCGTGGGAAACGGAGCGGCAAAATGTGCCGTGGACTTAGCGATGTACGATCTGATGGGGAAATCCATGGGACAGCCTGTTTACAAGCTGCTTGGAGGCTGCAGCAACGTGGTGCAGAACGATATCACCATCGGCATCACCAGCCCGGAAGCCATGGCAGCCGAAGCAAAGAGGCTTGTCTGTACGGAAGGATACCGCATTCTGAAAATCAAGGCAGGAATCGACTATAAAGAAGATATCCGTGCTATGAAGCTCATCCGCGAAGCCGTCGGCCCTGCAGTCCGCCTCCGTGTTGATGCAAACCAGGGATACAGCGTATCAAGCGCCGTCTGCGCACTGGAAGGTTTTAAGGAGTATGGAATCGAAGCCGTCGAACAGTGTCTGCCGCACTGGGATATGGAAGGTTCCGCTTATATCCGCAAAAAAACAGGCGGAATCCAGATTATGCTGGACGAATCCATCCATGGACCGGTGGATGCGGCCAGAGCCTGCCGGCTGGAGGCAGCCGATATTCTCAACATCAAGCTGATGAAATGCGGCGGCCTGTATCCTGCTGCCAAGATCAATGCTATCGCCGAAGCCAACGGAGTCACCTGTATGGTAGGCTGTATGCTGGAAACCAAGCTGGCCATTACCGCCGGTCTGAGTCTGGTCGCCGCTAAGAAAAATGTGACCGAAGCTGACTGTGACAGCTTCCTGTACTATAAAGAGAATCCGGTCGAGGGCGGGTTTATCCAGGATAAGGATACGTTCACACTGTTGGATGAGCCGGGATTTGGCATAACCTTTAACATGTAAACCGAGATAATACAAATTCTAACGAAAGAGGTATGAGTATGCAGTTCCCGATTTTTCAAACAACCGACGAATTATTGACAGTTATACTGGTAATGGTGGCATTTTCCCTGTGGGTACAGCGTTTTAAGGCATTTAAATACGTGGGCCCGGCGCTTACAGTTATCGTTATCGGACTTGCGCTTGTAAACCTGCACATTGTTCCGGGATATCAGGACGTATACGGTGTCATCATTACATACTGCGTCCCGATGTCCATCTCGATCTATCTGCTGAATATCAATTTAAAAGAGCTGGCCAAGCTTTCCGGAAAGGCGCTGGTGGCTCTGGTCTGCGCCGTATTCAGTGTCTGCCTTATGGCTACGGTGTTCGGTGTCATATTTGGAAACAAGATGTTTGAAGGCTGGAAGATTGCCGGAATGTTCGTAGGCACCTACACCGGCGGAAGTTCCAACTTAACGGCGATCGCAGTCGGACTTGATGCGGCCAATGAGACCATTGCTGCCGCTAATGCGGCGGATTATGTGATAGGTATGCCGACCCTGTTTTTGATGTTTGCTGCCCCGGCTCTGTTCCAGAATGTAAAATATTTAAAGAAGATCTGGCCCTACCATCTCTCGGATAAGGACCGCATCGGCGACGGTGACGAGCCTGTGCTGATGGCTGAACAGAAATGGAGTATCCAAGATATCGCATGGCTCCTGGCCATCGCGGTTACCATAGTTACCATCGCCACCAAACTGTCGGCACTTCTGCCCTCCTCCATCGCAAGCGCAGGCAGAATCCTGCTGATCTCCACGATTTCCATCGCGGCCGCCCAGATTCCAGCCGTAGGAAAACTGAGAGGGAATTTGAATCTGGGGTTGTTTTTCGGGTTAATGTACTTATCCATCATCGGCTTCAGCGTAGATCTTGTCTCCTTCTTCGGCTCCACCATGACGATCACGCTCTTCTGCTTCTGTGTTATCGTCGGAAGCATCGCGCTTCACTTATTCCTTTCCAGACTGTTTAAGGTTCCTTACGAATACGTAATTCTGGGAATCACCGGTGCAATTGCCGACGGTACCACTGCATCTTTAGTCGCCTCCAGCGCCAAATGGAACCGGCTTGTCAGCGTCGGGCTGATCATGGGTGTGATCGGCGGCGTCTGTGGAAACTATGTGGGCATTATGGTTGCTTATCTGATCAAATTTATCATTGGCGCATAAACAAGGAGGAAACTATGGAACTATGGAACTTTTATCTGTCCGGCATTTTATATGGTATCTGTGAACGGACGAAAGACTGTGTCTGCCATCGGCCGCTTGATGTACATACCGGTCTTTTTAAAGAATGGGAAAAGCTTACAGAGGATGAAACCTGGTACCTCGAGCTTGGGAAAATGGATGTCCGCAATATCCTTCTTAAGCTGCCTGACTACGAGGCGGGAATAAGCGAGGTCACAAAGGAAAAGGCAGCGCGCTTCACCACTCCCTCCGGAGAGATATATGAGAGAAAAAACGAAGACTCCTTTGTACAGCGAAACATTAAGTTTCCAGTCGATCTGATCACAGAAGAGGGAACTGTTGTTGCTTTCGTCACTCCGTTTCGCGACCAGTGCGCGGTTCTGGTAAAAGATGGGTATGAAGACAGAACGATCCTGAAAGTTTGGAAGACAATGGGCGGGACCCCTCTTTTCACGGTGAAGCCCCCAGTCACAGAGATGGTGGCAATGCGTGACAACATACGTCTGGCAACGGATATTTATCTGCCGGAGGGCGCGGGAAGAGTCCCCACCGTATTAGTGCGTACCCCTTATGGAAAAACCATTGGCACAGCCGCGTACTATCGTTTTGTACAGCGCGGCTACGCCGTGGTGATCCAGGATGTCCGCGGCCGGGAAGACAGCGAAGGCGAATGGCTTCCCATGTACTATGAAGTTGAGGACGGTGACGACACGCTGAACTGGATTGCCGGCCAGCCCTGGAGTGACGGCAGCGTCAGCATGACCGGAGGTTCCTACCTTGGCTATGTCCAGTGGGCAGCGGCGGCCAGCGGCAATCCGCATCTGAAAGCCATGCTCAGCAATGTCTGTGCCGGCAGTCCCTTCGTGGATGTTCCGCGAAGAGGCGGCTGCTTTAATTCCGGTATGCTCGCCTGGGCCTTCCTCGTCTCCGGACAGCATGCCAACCCGGAGCTCATGGCGAGAGACGACTGGGATGACGTTCTGAACATCCGTCCTCTGGAGGAGCTGGCGCCAAAAGCCCTCGGCTACGACATCCCATTTTTAAAGAAATGGCTCAGCCATATGGACTATGACGAATTGTGGCAGCGCGGAAACTGGAAGGAACGGACTGAAGCGAGCCGGGTCCCCGCTCTGATCATGTCCGGCTGGTTTGACGATAACGGCATGGGTACAACGGAAGCCCTGGAATTATATCGGGACTATCCGGAAAAGAAAGTCATTCTGGGTCCCTGGCTGCACAGCGGCAATGCGTCCTACGATCCGGGCGGCCTTGCGCTTGGCAGCAACGCCCTCCGTTACGACATGGATTTCATCTGCCTCGCCTGGCTGGAACACTATTTAAAAGGTGTAGATAATGGAATCGACCGGACACCGAAGGCAGAGTATTATACCTGTGGGTCCAACCAGTGGAAGACGGCCAGTAACTGGCCTGTACCAGAGACAAAAGAGCTGGTGCTCTATCTGGATGGCAGCCGCGAGGATGCGGCCGCATCAAACGGCGGTCTTCTGACTATGGACTCTCCGTTGCACGAATCTTCCGATTCTTATCTGTATAATCCGGAAGATCCGGCGATCCATCTTATTGACATGTCGGAAAATGAACTGGAGGTCCCTGCCGATTACGCGGAAGAAGAGAAACGGTCTGATGTCCTGTGCTATACCACCGAATGCCTGACCGAAGACTTAACGATTACCGGAGACGCCACCGCTGAGATTTTTCTTTCCTCCGACTGTGAGGATACCGATCTCGTCGTGCGCATCACAGATGTAGACGAAGCCGGCCGCTCCATGAAGCTGGCCGACGGAGTCTTATGCGTCCGCTACCGGAATCAGTTCGATCATCCCGATTTCATGGAGCCGGGCACGGTTTATCCGGTAAAGATCAGAACTACAAAAGTATCTCATACCTTCTTAAAAGGTCACCGCCTGAGAGTTACCATCACCTCCAGTGCGGAGAATTTCATCTTTCCAAACCGCAACACCCGTGATGGCTTCAACAGCGTGGCCATAAAGACCGCCCACAACCGCATTCACCGGGGCGGAAGCTGCGCTTCGCGGGTGGTTCTGCGGGAGGAGACGTAACGACAAAGAACAGGCTTCCAACTCTGAAATCCAGGGTTTGGGAGCCTGTTCTACGATACGGAGCAACTGTTTAATTTACCACTTTCGCCACACAAAATCCCGCCTCCAGGATCTCTTCTTTAAAATCACAGTCAAGATGTATGCAGGTAATCCTTCCTCTAAGGGAAGGATCCGCCACCATCTTCAGTGCATTGAAATTGCCATGCCCCGATTCAGCGGGTGCATAATTGGCGGTATCCAAATAGAGGTGTGTGAATTTCCCCGACCTCAGTCCATCAAGCATCTCACTGTCAACCAGCCCGCTGTCTCCACTATAATAGATTGTCTCCTCTCCGTCACCAATCTCATACCCGAAACACCCCATAGAGGGATCGTGATACACACGTCTCGCCTTAATCCCTAAAGGCAATTTCTCCGGCCACCAGGCAGTATATTCATAGATTTCACGATCAATCCCACATAATTTTAAATATACATTCAACCGCTCATCCGGATAGAAAACCTTGATACGAATTCCCTTTTTAAACCAGGAATAAGCAATTAAATCTCCCAGACTGCCAATATGATCTGTGTGCATATGGGTAATAAGAACAGTAATGTGGCGAGCCTCCTTATATTCAGACAACTGATAGAGTTTGTGGAACACGAAAGACCCGCAGTCTATCAGATATAAAGTATCACCATGCAGGAAAAAGGCAGCTGTATTGCCCAGTTCCGGATAAAAAGCCGCTCCTGTTCCCAGGAAATGGAGTTCTAACATCTTGTGATTTCCGGCGCCTTCAATATTCCGGCTGATTGGAGGCAGTATTCATAGGACCAGGCATCCCCCTCGCTCCTCCAGTATTCCGGCGCCGCTTTATGGTCGGAATCATCACAATTATGGAGTGCACCAAATGTATTTAACCTGTTTCCAAACGCCGTAATGTCTATGCGCTGTTCTCCTTTCTCAATTTTTTCCGTTATCAGCTCATACGGTGAAAATGCGATATTCCCCTGCTTCTTCTCACGATAATCAACACGGAGAACCGGCGAACGAAACTTTCCCACCTTGATTTTCATCGGATGTCCTTTCCCTATAACACTTATGTGATAGGTCACATTTCCTCCATAAAACGGAAGTCCCTGTACTGTCCAGTCCCCGAAATCCAGGAAACCTGAAAATGTTGTCACCACTGCTCTGCGCCCAGTTACCTTAACACCAAACCCACCCAAAAGAAAAACCGCTTCCAGATTGGTCCTGCTGCCAAATGAACGGACCATACGAAGTTCATTCCAGCCCTTTTTCAGTCCCCCTAAAGCTACTTTTCGAATCCTTTTGTCCACATACCAGCCAACCGGCTCTCCTGTAATAGGATTCCCCTGCCAATAAACTTCAGTCTCTTCCGGCCGTTCCAGGGCCAGCCATACCTCCCTGACCTCACACTCCGAGTATATAAAGTAACGCAGTTCAACTTTGTGTATTTCTTCGTCCTCCTTCTGCTTTACCCATGGCTGAGGCCATGCCTCCATGCGCAGAGGATATCCCAGCCGTTTCCGTATTTCATTGTCAATCCTCAGTATTTCCTCTTCTTTCTTCCATTCCTCACCGTCCAATGAATACTCCGGCATATCTAATACGAGTACGTTCGGCTCAGACAGGGACACTCGCGTTCGTTTGCAGTATTGGACTTCCTGGCCTCTGCTTCCCCCTCTCTCCCCTTCTTCTCCAGCCTTTTCTCTAACTGCATATCCTTCTTGGCTTGCCTTCTCTCCTTTTGTCCGTGTCTCCTGCCCCTCTCTGAAAAATGGAGTTAAATGGATCAATACGCTGTCGTGCTCATAAATTCTTACCTTTGTCTCTGTCCATCCATCAAGGCCTGGCCGCGCTTCCATATCTTCTCCACAACCACTCACAGCATCCAGCCGCCGGCATAACCAACTCCCCCTCATTCGCACGGTTATAATCCGTGCTCTGGCCATATCCTTTTCTTTCGGGTTCTTTTTGTGCGCCATAAAAAGAAAACGTTCTGTTCCCTCTTCCCGAAGCTGGCAGATAACATCATCAATTCTCCCACGCCCCTGCTCGAATAATTCAACCTCTGAAAACTCCTGTAGTTCACTCAACAGGCTGCTTCTGATAAACGGAATTGTTTTACACTGCTCCGCCAGCCTCACTCCTTCACTGGAAAGCGTTCCATTCACACAGGCCGGAATTCTGCCACAAAAAACAACAGCGCCTCCCCCGCTGTGAAACTCCTTTAGTGCCTCCAGTGTCTCCCATCGGATCGTCTCCATATTTGGTACAATAACCACACGATACCTCATTTCCCCTACAGAAAAACCAGCCCCGGCACACCCTCTGTATAATTCCGGAAGCAGCGCCTCCGATATGAAATCAAAATCAAAACTGCCTCCGATCAGCCAGTCCGTCAATTGCAAAAACTGCTCATCCAGCTCCCTTACCCGTTCTCCCGTCTTTTCCAGTGTTCCCCAATGCAGCCAGCACGTTTCTATCGGATGAATTACCCCGATTCTTATAACTGCATTCCCCCGGCTCATGACAGACGAAATCCGGGCAAAATAGTCTTCCATCAGCCGATACTCCTGATACCATGGGGACTGGTAAAAAATAGAGGCAGGATAATCCCTTTTTGCTTCCCCTTCCATTGATGTCCAGGAAAGATGAGGTGCACGCATTGTAACCCCCAAAGCTGCCTGCCAGTCACCCTGATGCTTATGCCCCCGAAAATCATAGTCCCAGTTCGTTACCCCGAACAGTTCACTGATCATATCGGATTTTCCATATTGATGAACGATGCTCTGCGCCTGTTTTGCAGTCGTATACTCATGCCGGTCGCAGAGAATGTCGATACCGGGAATTTCAAATGCCGGATAAATGCGCATCGCCTCCCCCACATACTGGGTCTGGGACGAGAGGAGCGGTTCCTTCATAAGATGACCGGTCAGAGCCAGTCTATGGTTCCTGCACCACTTACCAATCTGTCCGGCATAACTTTCGGCAAACATCTGGCTTGTCAAATCATGATAACAGTACCTGGCCAGGGAAACTCTGTCCTCCCAGTCATAGAACAATTCCGGCAGTGCATCCATCAGGTCAAAATGGTATTTCTCCAAAAACAGCTCTGGAAGTACATCCGTAAAAGGGAGAATGACCGTTTCCCGGCTTTCTATCCCCTCCGCCCGCTGCTTCGGTGTAAACTGAGGCTCATCCGTGAATATTCCAGGGATCATGCAGCCAAATTTATCGCCAAGCTTTAGACGGTATCCCTCATAGGTTATATCAATAAACTGCTTTATCGCTTCCGTATTTAATGTATCCACATACGACTGGCCATTAAACCATGGATTATTCCCTGAGATTTCCAGGTAAGCCCACCACAGAAAGGTCTGCTCTCCCTCCTCCGTCTGTGCCTTACGTAAGTTTATATCCTCCAGTTTTCGATACGATTTTAAATAACCATTCTTTCCAGTTACTTCATATATACCGTAAAATTTTCTTTCTCCACTCCTGACAGGGGCCGCAGAGGAAGTAAAACCTCTGTTCTCCACAATTTGTCCTTCCCTAAGCGGCTCTGGAGACCAGACCAAAAAACGGCTGCGGTTCGCCTTCTCCTTCGTCACGAGACCTCCTGCAAAGCCGGAAGGCCACCGGTCCTCGTCATAAAGCCACGGAATAAGCCCTGTTTCTTCCGCGCGGCTGCACGCATAATCAATTAGATCCATGAATTTTTCGCCTAAATAGGGGATATTCAGCCCCGTTCTGCTGTGAAGAAATACCCCTCCCATTCCCATCTCCTTAAAAATAGAAAGGCCGAAATCGATGTCTTCCTTTGTCATCTCTATATTCCACGCCCAGAATGGAAACCCCCTGTATTCCACCGGCGGGTCTGCAAATATCTCTTCTGAAAATTCTTTCTGATTTACCCGATACACCTTACTACCTCCAACTCATCCCACCGAACCACGTTCAATATACTCCGATGGAGACACTCCCGTTACTGCTCTGAATATTCTGCTGAAATAGAACTGGTCCTTATAGCCCGCCATCATAGCGATATCCTTAATAAACATCTGTGGATTCCTCTCCATGATGCGTTTTGCCTTCTCAATGCGGACTGTGCGCAGATAGATATTAAACGATTGCATCCCATATTTCCGGAATATCATGTTTAAATAGGACTGAGACAGTCCGAATTCCCTGCAAACCGTGGAAACCGTGATATCTTCCGCCATATGCTGGTCAATATAGCACTTCATCGTGTCTAAAAACTGATTAGAATCCAGTTTTACTGCCTCTCTGTCCTCCTTCCAATACCGTATAAAGATACTTTTTAAGCTGTCGAACAGTTCTTCTACACTGCCAGCATAGTAAAATGCATCCTCCATCATCATCTCATCCTCAAATACATCCCCCCTAAAGTTCCTGTACTGCTGAATTTTAAGCGCCAGCTGCCTCACGAACCGCTCCAGACAGAGCTGCGGATAAGCCGCCCTTTCTGTACTCTTTATAAATTCCCATAGTCGTTCTAAGAGCATGTCATACTCTTTCTTCTCCAGGAAGCGTTCCATGCTCCTTAACGCCTCCTTATCATAGAGCTCCTTCCTCTTGTCCATGTCCTTTTCGCCTTCCTCCGCAAAAAATCTTTGGTTGACCCCTATGGACAGGCGGCTGTTTAAACTTCTGTATATCTGCTCCATAGCCTTAGGAACCCAGTTTCTTTCCACGGCCTTCTCTATCATCACCGTAGTCACAAAGTTGCTGTCATTCTTTTTTCTGAATGCCTCCTTCTCAATCATAAAACTGAATGCCAGATCGTTAAGTGCATTGGCAGGACAGATATAGAGAGCCTCCCTCTCATCACGCCCATACACAAATATCGTATCTTCCAGCTCAGAGAGCATTTCCATTCCATAATTCCCGGTAAAACGCCTTGGAAGCCCATTTTCCCGAATGACAGCCAGATAGTATTCCTCTTCCGGAAAATATGCTCTGATTTCATCCTCATCGGCCTTTTCTCCGGCCACCACCTGACGTACCAGTACTTTCCGCTGTTCATACATCCTGCCTTTCAACTTTTTAATAATCGGGGCAGCTGATGTTACAAAATTAGCTGGTGTCATTGGTTTTAAAACATAATCAGAAACTCCGATCGAAAGAGCTTCTTTTACATATTTAAATTCCTGATAACCGCTTACCAGAAGAATCTGTGCCTCAGGATTCATTTCCCTGATGGCTTTTACCATAAGAAGGCCATCCATAACCGGCATCTTAACGTCACTTACCACCAGATCCGGTTCCAGCACCTGGTACTCCGCTAGACCTTCCAGTCCATTTTCCGCCGTTCCCACCACGTTCAAATCAGGACATTTCATTTTTATTATATTGCAGATATACTCCACTGCACTTGGCTCATCGTCCACTACCAATACTCGAAACATCTTCCCCCGCTCCTGCCGATACTGGCACCGTTATGACTACGGTTGTCCCGCTTTCCAGTCCCATAATCTCCAGTTTCACATCATCGCCAAAAAACAGTACGAGACGAGCATAGGTATTAAGCAGACCCATACCGCCAATTTCCATCTCGATGTTTTCATGACGGTTTAGCAGACTATCCCTCATTCGTATCATCTGCTGTTCCAACTGTTCCACCGTCTCTTTTTTAATCCCTTCTCCGTTATCAGTGAATACCACAATCCAGTGTTCTCCCGACTCCGTAAGCTTTATGGTAACAGTTATCTTCATCACGTCATTTTTCCCGTTAAACCCATGCTTAATGGAATTTTCTACAATTTGTTGAAACGCAATTTTAGGTACCAGCTGACTGCCAAGCATCTCATCCACCTCGATAAGATATTCCAACTTATGCTGATACCGAAGCTTCATCAGATACAGATACTGCTTCAAATAGATTAACTCCTCCGCTATCGTGGCATAACGTATTTTATTGCCAGTGGCATAGCGAAGCATACCGGACAAGCTTCCACAAATTTCACAGATGGTTTCGTCCCCCAGCATCAGTCCCCTCGAAGAGATAACGTTCAATACATTATGAAAAAAATGAGGATTAATCTGAGCCTGCAGAAGATCGTATCTTGCCTGAAGCTGCAGATAGGATAAGTTCTTCTCCTGAATCAGGGATTCCTTCAGTCTCCGTAAAATCCTTTCATATGTATTCGTAAGAGCTGTAATCTCGTCCATGCTGTTCTCTATATGGATTGCTTCCCCCATATTCTCTGTATTAGTCTGCTCCATCTGCCTGCGCAGCTCGTTAATCGGCCGCGCAAGATTCTGTGATATACGGACAATAAACAAGATAGACAGTGACACGAAAAGAAGCAGAATCCAGAATGCCATCCATAGTGGACCGGACATCTTCTGCGTAATGACACGTCTGTCCTCTGCCAGCAAAATTGTAACTCCTGTAAGTTCAGAGTAGACACTGGACACGATCTCATTACGGCCCGTCACAGGGTTCTTTCTATCCGTTACTGTGTGCTTCTCACTCTTACCCAGCCCCTCATAGTACTGCATCATCTCTTCGTTTTCAAGTCCATATAGGGCGCCTCCCCCATCGTATACAGCGGCTACCCGAATATTGTCATCAAAAATCTCAAAGATGCGTTTCAGCGAATCTTCTGTCTTCTGTACCTCTAAATATCCCATATTGCTGCCTAAAATCTCCCGGATGACCCCATATACGACAGGTGAGGTCTTCATTCCCCAGGGATCCTCATGAGGCAGAACCAGTCCTGTCCTTCCTTTCTTACCCGTAGCGCCTGTTATCCATACCTCCTGTTCCTCTGGAATCATATTTTTGATCTTTCGTTCATCAAAATCATAGCTTGCAAATATGTCGCCACGATTATTATAAATTAAAACCCTGTAAAAATTTTTCACAATATGGTAGGTGTTCAGTCTGATCATAATCTTCTTTTTCGCTTCTACCCGATAATCGCTGTCCTCATAAATGGTAGCCAGAATTTTTAAATTATCCAGAATCACAGGGTCAGAAAGAAGAGACTCTGTCATCTCCTGCATGGATCGGTATTCCATCTCCAATTGCTGCATCATCTGTCCTGACAGGGTCTGTAAGTAAGAATACTCCTGTTCCGCGTACCGTTTTCGGGAGGAATTATAATACAGCACAATTATAATCACCACAGATATAAAAAGAAGAAGTACATAATTCAACAGAATTTTTCGCTGAAACCTCATACCATTCCCCACCTTTTCCGGGCGTAGCTGACCTTATGCCTCAACCTAGCCTTTGACCGCCCCCGCCGTCATACCATCAACAATTCTATCATTCAGTATAAAGAAAATTATGAGCATAGGCAAGACAATCAGTATCACATCCGCAAATAATAAATTGTAAGAACTGGAAAATTGCCCCATAAAACTGTATAGTGTCAGCTGAAGCGTTACATTCTTTGTTCCTGGAAGAAAATACAGCGGATTCATAAAATCATTAAAAACGGAAACCATATTGAGAATCGTAACTGTGGCACTCACTGGTTTTAGCAGTGGAAATACAACCGTCCAGAACATCTTCCATTGGGAGCATCCATCGATATATCCGGCATCCTCCAGTTCAATGGGAATTGATGCCATAAATCCCCGATACAGCATGACAGTAAACGGAGTATGAAGCGCCACCTCGATAAGAATCATCCCCACCATAGTTTTGTAAAGGCCTACACTTTGCAGTACCCAGATCGTAGGCATAATGGCTGGCGGCACCATAAGGCCAACCAGAATTACAGCGTTTGCGGCTGTAATTTTTCTGTCGCTGCGCCTCTGCAGCACATATCCGGCCATAGATGAAAATACAACCAGCAGCAGAATGGAAAAGAACGCCAGAATAAAGCTATTCTTATACGCCCGCAGCAGCATATAGTTCTGCTCCTTTATGACGTCAAGAAAGTTTTCAAAATGTACGCTTTCCGGTAGTGAAAGCCTCAACTGGTTAGCCGATTTTCTGTCTTTTAAAGAATTAACGAGCATAAATAAAAAAGGAATAACAAATATAATAAACCCCGATACAACACCGACTGCAGTCGCTGCAAAACACCGTATATTTTTCTTCTTCATTTTAACTGCCCTCCTATTCTTCACGGCTGATCAGAAACTTCTGCAGAGGATAAGCAATGAGTCCAATTACTACCAGCATAATAACGTTTCCTGCTGTAGAGAGGCCGTAATATCCCGCGGCGAACTGTTTATATACAGAAAGTGCGATTACTTCGGTTGCAGTCCCCGGCCCTCCCTCTGTCATGGCTTTAATTAAGTCAAATGTTTTCATACCTGTCACCAGCGCCAGGATAATAACAGAATTCATTGCCGGCCGGCATAATGGCATTGTGATATAACGCAGAAGCTGAATCCCTCTCGCTCCATCCACCTCCGCCGCCTCATAATAAATCCTGTCTATGGCCTGGATTCCAGAAATAAAGATGACCGTTGCGACTCCCAGTCCTTTCCATACATCTGTACCTATAACAGAAAATAATGCAATATCCGGGTTTCCAAGCCAGTTAATCCCTTGTCCTCCTAAAAATATAATAACTTTATTAAACAATCCCCTGGATGGATGCATCAATGCCGCAAATGTAATTCCTACAGCAACAGAACTGACCAGATGAGGAAAAAACACCATTGACCTCAGGGTTCTTTTTAAGCGGATATTCCCGGTTAGATATACGGCCAGAAAAAAGCCCAGCACGACTTTTATGGCACAAGTGGAAAACGCGTAGAGAAACGTGTTGATGATGCTACGGCTGAGCGCTTTATCTTTAAAGAACATTTTAAAATTTTCCAGTCCTACAAAAGTGACATTCGTAAAGCTCCAGACTGTCAGGCTAAAATAAAGAGAGATAATAAGTGGTAATATAAAAAGTCCGATAAAAACCACCAACGTAGGCGCTAAAAACCATCCGGAATATCGTTTTTTCTGTTTCAAAACTCTCACCTGCTTTCACAAAAGAGGATGTTTCCACATCCTCTTTTATTTTCAATCACTTATTTTGAATCAACTATTTCCAATCGAGTCCAAGCTGAAGCGCCTGGAGCTTACAGTCCTCGTCATAATCGGAAGCGGCCTCTTTTCCAGTAGTTAGACCAGATATCAGTGACTGCGTAATAGTAGAACAATTCGCACCTTTCACTGCTGTCTCAAATTCCATGGCAACTTTTGCTTTATTATGATCAAAGTAAGCCTGCATATCATTTTTTACTGCATCATAAGAGTTATCCGGAAGAGAGTACCCCTTAATACAGTACGGACCATCGGGAAGTATTGCTCCCGCGTATGCATTCAGTGCTTCGTCCGAAATATAGAACTCCATAAAGCGAAGTATGTCGTCCTTCTTATCGGAATTGATATTCCCATAAAGGGAATTGGGCATCCAAACGGTCAGGCCATGATCATCCGCCTTATCTCCTGGAACCCCAAATACACCTATCTTATTAACCGTGTCTTCTCCATATAAAGAATAAATATTGGACAGAGCCTGCGTCAGGCTGATCCAATGAGCCCCCTCTCCGTTAGCCAGCATATCGCAAGCTTCATCATATGTAGTTGCCGTGTGTCCTTCCTGCAGATAGCCCCACGCATCTTCATATTTCTCCCAGCTTCTTATAGCCGCCGGATCTGAAGCATATTTTGCATTTCCTTTTTCAAATTCTGCTACAAAATTTGGATTGGCTGACACCAGGTTATAGTGGTCACCTAAGAACAGCACCTGTGTCATGGATTTTTTTGCCGTAGAGCTAATATAGGCGGTATACCCCGCTGCTTTTATCTTCTCACAGTTAGATATGAATTCAGCCCATGTATCAGGGATCTTCAATCCCAATTCTTCATAAATTGGCTTATAGTACATAACTGCACCTGCCTGCGTAGATGCAAATGGAACACCATAGACAGCCCCATTTACAGTAACAGAATTCTTATAGGTCTCATCATACTTTTCTACAAAAGGCTGGTCGGTTAAGTCAATAAAATACTCAGAAGGATTTAATGCGTCCAGCAGAGAACCTGAGTTATATACCAGCAGGTCCGTCATCTCTCCAGAGGCAAGTCTCGTCTTAAGCACACTGTCATCTACCTTGTACTCGATCTCAATCGTAATTCCAAGCTTTTCTTTCGCTAGATCGCACACGGCCTGGAGTCCGTCTAAAGATACGTTGTTGTCAATCAAAAGAGATAATGTCACGTCTTTCTTTTCCGCTTGTGTGGTTTCCTCTTCTTTTGCAGTTTCCTCTGCTTTCGTGGTCTCTTCTGCTCTTGTAGTTTCTTCTGCGCTTGTCTCCACAGCTGCTGTCTGGTTTGCAGAGCCGGAACATCCGGAAAGAGAAGATACTGCTGTCAGTGCAGCCAGTGTCCATGCTAAGATGTGTCTGTTTTTTCTCATAAAATACCCTCCTTCAATACTGATTACCATTGTCTATTTACAGAAGCCTGTTAAAGTATCCTTATTATAGCATACCGGCCTTAACATACGACATGGACAATCCGCCAGAGTTGAATGCAGAAATTCATCTCTTCTCTTTGGAAACGCATTGCATTGGCAGCAGAATTAAAAAAGCGGATTTCCATATCTTAGAAATCCGCTTCCGTATTAGTTTTTGTGCACTGTCGAATCTGTATCTGCTACCGGAAAATAAACCGTATACATCTCTCTGCCAATATTTTTCAAAGGCTTGAAACAGAAATTCCGTTCCTGTCCTACCGTCCGGTAATCCTCCTTCCAGTGCTCCCACTCCCGCTCATGGGAAGGAGTCAGGATCGACTGTGGATTGTCCTTATTTCCGTGAAACCGGACTTCATCGGTGGAGCCAGCTCTCTCCAGCCGTCTGTCCTCCGGTTGCGAAGCTTCCCCGCCTGTTTACAGCCAGCTGCCAGTAGTTCTCCACTACTTTTCTGTATTGCTCCTCTCCTGTCATTTCATAGGCTCTGGCACATCCATGGTAAGCGTCAAATAAGAACGTGTAGTGAAATATTTGGCGTTCTCTTGTAAACTTGGGGTTAGAGTTTTTAGAGTTCCCTCCCAAAACTCTAAATCCAGATAAAGGAGAATACCAATGGACATTTCCG
>OKVD01000251.1_pt1 | contig 27440 bp, 34 predicted proteins | sample 1606881 | NCBI WGS metagenome assembly OKVD01 (sample SAMN03281011, study PRJEB24777) | human gut metagenome | isolation source: fecal sample PR176 from 1 month old male Indian infant, caesarean delivered... | place: Singapore | collected 2006-01-13
GTTCGCGTCCGCCGTCCCCGGGACGGCGGATTCCTTTCCCGGGGCTTGCCCGCAAGCCCCCATATGGTATATGATATATATACCGTATACCGTTGTTGAGCGATGGGAGAGGATCATGTCTGTGGTGAATGGACCCGTGGAGACGCGTTCGGCCGCGGATTTCCGGATGATGCGCGAGACCCTGGGGCTGTCCCAGGCCTGGGTCGCGCGCATGGTGGGGGTGACCACGCTGAGCGTCGTGCATTGGGAGGATCCGAACGAGTTCGCCCTTCCGCGCCGCGGGGCGTGGGATCTGGTCGAGGGATTGTGGGCCGAGGCCGACGCCCGGGCCTCGGCCTTCGTGGACATGGCGTCCGGGGCCGTGGCCGTCGCGGAGGGGAACGGGCGTCAGCCCGACGTGGTGCTGCTGTCGTATTGGCGGGACGCCAAGGACTATGCCCGTGCGCGCCGGGGCGCCGGCACGTCGGTCGCGGGTTTCGACATCGACCTGCCGACGATGATGCGCGTGGAGAACGCGGCCTGCCGCATGGCCGTGGACAGGCTGCACGCGCTCGGCATCCCCCTGAGCGTGACGTATGCGCAGGCGCAGGCCTGAACGTCCGCGGAGACGGGACGAGGGAATGTAGAAGGCGAGGGCCCGGATGGCATGGGAGCTCGAACTCCCATGCCATCCGGGCCCTTGCCTTTCCTCTTGCCCTTGACGTCCCTCCCGGTCTCGTTCTCTTCGTCGTCTTCGTCGTTCCGGTCGAACGGCCCGAATGGTTTGAAGGGCTTGAATCCCATGTCTCCGGATCCGAATGATGATGGGGCCCGGCGGCCTTTGGACCCCTATTCCGTCCGGCCGTCGGCCGCGTGCATGCCGCCCTCGGATGCCGGGGATGGCGGGACCGTGCCACTCGTCGATGACGTCGTGGGCATGGTCCTTTCGATGCTTTCGCGCGCATCGTCCTCGAGGAGGTCCTCGGCGTGCACGCCGAGCGCGAGGGCGAGTTTGCATGCGGTCTCGAGCGTGGTGTTGCGCATCGGGTACCGGCCTCGCTCGTGGTCGCTGATCTTGGATTGCGGCAGGCCCGTCATTTCGGCCAGTTCGCGTTGGCTCAGCCGTTTGCGTCTGCGGTATTCGGCGAGTCTGCTCACTGGTCCTCCGGGTTCGTTTCGGATGTCTCGGGCGGGTTGAGGGTGTGGTATTTGCCGCGTGCGAGCAGGCCGGCCGTGACGAGCGCCCTGATCCGTTCCTTGATATATCGTTCGTCCATGCCGGCGAGCATGCCGTAGCCGTCGAGCCGGTCGAGTCCCTGGTCGTCGACGTCCTCGCCGCTTGCGCCCATGAGGCTGCGGATGGTTTTGGAATCGCCGAACCCGTGGCCCAGGAGTCTCTGCCGTTCCCTCGCGAATGCGAGGATGGTCTCGTCTTCCGGCCATGGTTCGTATGGTTCCGCGGGTTCCGGTTTCCCTGCGGTCCTCCCGCGGGCCCCACGCGGCGTCCGTCCCCCGCGACGCTCCGGCGCGTCCACGTCGCAGTCGGCCATGTACGTGCAGTTGCCGCAATCCTCGCAGTGTTCCCCGTCCCGGTCCTCGCCGAAGTAGCCGAGCAGGACACGGCGCAGGCAGTCCTCCGCCTCGCAGTACCGCCGCATGGCGTCGAGCCTGCCGAGCGCGGCCCGTTCGGCCCGTTCCCGTGCCTCGGGATCCTCGAGGGCGCCGCCCGCATGGGCCCGGATGCGGTACCGCCAGTTGATGAACTCGCTGTCGGTCCAGAGCATGACGCTGCGCGCGGGCCCGCCGTCGCGGCCGGCGCGGCCGGCTTCCTGGTAGAACGCCTCGAGGCTTTCGCAGGGGCCGTCGTTGATGACCCAGCGCACGTCGGGCTTGTCGACGCCCATGCCGAACGCGGTGGTCGCGCAGATCACGCGCGGCGAACCGTCCAGGAAGCCGTCCTGGATGCGGGCCTTGTCCCGGTCGGGCAGGGGCGCGTAGAACGCGGCCGCGTCGACGCCCCGTTCGGCGAGCCGGGCCGCCCATGCGTCGCATTCCTTGATGGTGTTGCAGTAGACGATGCCGCTTCCCCCATGCGTGCGCGCCCAGTCGACGATGAACCGTCTGCGTGCCGTCGGCCTGAGCCTGAGCGCGTCGAAGCGGATGTTGGGACGGTCGAAGCCCGTGCCGATGCTTACGGGCCGGTCGAGACGCAGGCTGGCGGCGATCTCGGGCACCTGGCCTCGGGTCGCGGTCGCGGTGAACGCGGCCACGACGGGCCGGTCCGGCAGGGAGTCGATGAATTCGCCGATGCGCAGGTAGCTGGACCGGAAGTCGTGCCCCCACTGCAGGACGCAGTGCGCCTCGTCGACCGCGACCAGGTCGATGCGCGTGGTCCGCGTGAAATCCCGGAAGTCGTCGGTCCACAGGCGTTCCGGCGCGACGTAGAGGATGCGCAGGCATCCGCCGTGCGCCATGTCGTAGACGCTCCGGCGTTGCCTCGGGGTGACGCCGCCGTCGATCAGGGCGGCCGTCACTCCCCTGGAGCGCAATGCCTGGACCTGGTCGCGCATGAGGGCGCGCAGCGGGGATATGACGACGGCCAGACGTCCCTCGCGCATCGCGGGAAGCTGGTAGCACACGCTCTTGCCGCTGCCGGTGGGCATGACCGCGATCAGGTCGCGCCGGTTGAGGATCGCGTTGACGGCCTCGAGCTGGCCGGGACGGAACGAGGAGTACCCGTAGGCCCTGTCGAGCTGGGCCAGGGCGGCGTGCGAATAGTCGCGAAGCTCACCGTGACGTATGCCGCCGGATTCCATGTCCAGATAGTCGACGTTCATGGGTCTCCTTGTCCTTTGGCGGCTCCCCTGGCATGCCGCACCCCTCCAAACACCCCCATAATATCATAGTATTATGATGTTTTTGTTTGTGTCGCGCTATCGCGCGGGACGTGTCGCCCGTTTTCGGGCATGGCCGTGTAGCATGGCCGCAGGGCTTCTCCGGGGCTGTTTTTTTCGAATGACAATCGGGATATGCGATGGTTGTTCGGATGTCCACGTTCACCTTCGTCCCGGAGAATCCTCCCCATCCTCCCGGAAAATCCGGAAACGACACCGTCTTCGAGCGGCCCGAAAGCGGACCGGGGCATGGCGAAGAGGCTTTCGGAACGGTGCCGGGCTTCCCGGCAAGCCACGTGCCGCCGGTCCTATCGTCCATCGGCGTTCTCCTCCCCCGTTCCCGCGTGAGGGTCACATGATTTATCGCGATGCGGACGCGTATGGTTTCGATTTGCGGTCGGCCGAGGAGATGATGGAGGCCGAGCGACGCGAGACGGATCTGCGTCGCAGGCTGCATCCGATGAGCGTGGTCGCGCGCGTGCATGCGTGGCGCCAGCCTCCGGGCGGACTGCTGCCGGTCTCCCTGTTCTCCCGTCATGTGATGGACGATACCATGCCCTTGTATGCCACTGTGGCGGAGACCGTGCCCGCCGACATCGCCGGACTGTACGTGGATTACATGACGCGCGCCATGACGGGATCCGATGTGCGCGACGCGTTCCGCGTCCCTTTGACGGGCGCACGGCTGGTGGGTGACGGCGCCAGGGCGGAACGGCTCGTTTCCATGGTGGATGGGTTCTCCGGCGGATCGATCCGTGCCGCGTGCATGCTGTTGGATTACGACCGCGCGTCCAGGCACGGTCCCGGGGGCTGGCGGCCGCGGCGTATCGACGTGGACGGGCCGACGTGCTGGAACCTGTCGCGCATGGTCGCCCGCAGTCTCGCGTTCCTCGACGAGTACGGTCCTGTGGTGTGGCGTGATTTCCGTTTCGACGGCGGCTACACGGATCTGATAACCTCCGGCGACGGTGATTTCCTCACATGCGACACGTTATGGGATTTCAAGGTCTCGAAGCGCCCTCCGACCCCCATGGGCACGCTGCAGGTCCTGACGTATTGGCGGATGGGCCTGCATTCGCGCTATCCCGTCTACAGGTCGATCCGCCGGCTGGGGTTGTGGAATCCACGATTGGACACGGCCTGGCTGTTGGATGTGGACCGGATCGGCGACGGTTTGCGCGGATTGGTCGACGAGCGGATCATCGGATACCCGGGATCCGACGGTCGGGACTGACCGCGCGTTCCGCCGACTCCCGTGCGGAGGAAATGACGACGGCCCTCCACCCGGCTTGTGGTGGAGGGCCGTCGACGCATATGCGCATGCCCCGGCGAGACAGGGGCATGCGGGCGGGAACGGGCGGCTGGCGGCCTGGCTGCGTGCCGTGGGTCTGCCATGCATGTGGCGCGGCCGCATGTCGCCTGTTTTCTGTCTTTGAGAGTCCTGGATCGCCGACAGGCGTCTTTCCCGTCCCGTCATGTCCACGTGTCGCCGTCGCGTTATCGGCGGGGTCGTCGTCCGATGATGGTCCGGATGCAGAAGCCCGCCGCGGCGATGAAGGTCACGAGCATGACGAGCCACAGCCATCCGAGGCCCGGGGCGATGACGCAGCCCGCAAGCGTGAGGATGATGGACAGGATGCTGGCGGCCAGCAGGATGATGGCCTTCATGGCGGGATCGTCGTTCCTCATGCCTTCCCCTCTTCTTCTTCCGTGGTTTCGTGGACGTCGTTTCCTTCGGGCCGGTCGGCCTTCCAACGGGCGATGCATCGTTCGATGCGTTTGCGTCCGATGATCTTCGGCCCGCGGCCGGCCCGTTCGAACGGGCGTGTGGGCGATCCGCCAGCCCTGACGCGTCGGATGGTCTCCTCGGCGAAGTCGTGGTTCCGGCGGATGCGCGTCTCGCCGCAACGGTCCACGGCCTTGAGGCCCGTGAGGTGGGCTCTGTCGTTCCCGTCGAAGGTGATTCTCATCGTTCGGGCTCCTTGTCCACGAGGTAGCGGTGAACCGGTTGGATCCGGTAGCGTCCGCCGCATGCGTGGCATGTGGCATGCGTCGTTTCGTCGGTCCTGATCCCGTTCATGCGTTCACGGTCGAATCCCGCGTTGGCATGGCAGTATGGGCATGCGATGGGGCATGCGGCCTTCGTCTCGTCTTTCGTGTCTTTCATGTCGTTTTCCTTTCCTTGGTTTTCCGGGCCGTTGGGTTTGACGTGGTCCTTCATGGTTTCCTTTCCGGGGATGGTGACGGACTCGGTCGTGTGGTTTCTTTGTCAGCGCCTGTCGGCCTGGATGGCGTCGCGCAGCCGGGCGGACTGCCGTTTCGCGGCCGTCATGGCATTGCGCGTGGCGTCCATGCCGTCGATGACGTCACGCGTATGGGCGATGACCACGTTCACGCATGCGGCGAGGCAGTCGAGCTGGTCGTTCATGCGGTCCAGCGACTCCAGGAGGCCTTCCGCGTCCGACCCGCCGGCATGTCCGAGGAGCCCGTCGACCTCGTGCGGGCCGAACTCGGTGCCGGCGTATTCCGTACGCCACCTGTTCATGCACCGTTCGATGCGTTTCGTGCCGAGGATCCCCGGATCGAGCCCGACACCGCGGAAGATGTCGGAGGGACGTTCCCCGCGCCGGCTCATGACGACGGCGTACCGGCGGAACCACGAGGCGTAGGTGATCCTGCGGCTGGTGGTCCTGATCACCGCCGGGCTTGTCCGCAGGATGGCCGTCTCTTCGCTGGTGAAGGTCTTTCGGGTCATCGTTCCAGCTCCTTCTCGATCCGGATGCAGAAGTCGATCGCGTCATGCCATGCGGCCATGTAGCCCAGGCAGTAGCTTTCGGCCGGTGTCTCGTCGGTCAGTTCCTGGCGCATGAGGCTTGCCACGGCCTGGTTCCTGACCATGTCGTCGGCGCGTGGCGTCGGTGAGGCTGTCATTGTCTGGCTCCTTTCCCTCGGACGTATCCGTTCACGGTGATCGCGGTTCTGCCTTCGCGGCCGCGGCCGATGGTCGCGATGGTGTCGCGGTGTTCAAGGCAGTGGTCGCAGATGGTCAGTTCCCGGCGTTGGCTGTTGACTCCGCCGCTGGTCTGTACGAGGGTGAGTATGTATGTGCCGCTGTGTTCCCGGTCGGTGGGCCAGCTGCAGAGGGTGCAGGTGCGCGTGTCGGTCATGCGTTGTTCCTTCCTCGTGCGGGGCGTCCGTGGACGCGTGTGGCGGCGTGTGGGTCGAGTCGTCCGATCTGGATGCGGATGATGTCGAGTTGTCCGTCCATCCGGGCGATGGCTTCGCGTGTCTCGAGCTCGTTGCGGACGATCCCGTCGAGTTGTCCGGCCAGGTGCTTCAGGGCCTCGAGGGTCTTCACCATCTCGTCGTCCTTCATCCGTCGATGTCGCCGGCATGGAATGCCTGTGACGTTCCGTTTGCGAGGGTGAGTTCCGCCCATGCGCGGTTGACGGCCTGGGCGAGGCGGATGAGGACGTGTCCGTCCGTGGAACCGGCCGAGGGCCTGCCGGCGATCAGGTCATGGTAGAGGTTCTCGGCCGTGGCCGCGTATTCCCCGGGCCCGGGTTGCGGGAGGGGCGCTTCTTGCGGGATATGGATGCCGAGTTCCGTCATGGTCCTGCTCATGTGCGCGTATGCCGCGTTCACGCCGCGCGTGGCGCCGGTCCCGTCCAGTGGGTCCGTGGCCCGCGCCCGTGCGGCGAGGGCCGTCGCGAAGTTCACCGTCCGGTCGGTCAGTTCGGCTGTTCTGTCTTCCATGTTCGGGATTCTTCCTTCCCCCATGCCGATGGTCCGGCATGTCGTCCATGCCGTGGGGCCTGTCTCGTCCGTCCTTGCGTGGCAACGGGTCATGCTCCTATGGATTCACGTTTGCGGGGGTCGATAACGGTGGGTCTTCTCCCCTTTTTTCTTTCGTGTCGGTCTTGCCTTTCCTGACGCTGGCTTCGGATATGGGAAAGGGGCGTGGCCCGTATCGGGTCACGCCCCTCGTGTTTCGTGTGGGTGGGATCGTTTCAGATCGTGTGCCGATCCTGCTGGTCCGTGTCGGCGTGGGGTTCCTTTTCATTCGGTTCGGGTGTCCGCGCCGGTTCCGTGTCCGGGTCGGTAGATGCGGGCGCCTGGACGGGTCGGTTCCGCTGGTTGGCGAGCATCCGCTGCTGGATGAGGACGCTGTTGGTCTGCGCCTCGTACTGCTTTTCGGCCATGTGCATGCTTTCCTCGTGGCGTAACTGGTCCGCGTCGGCGAACACCAGCACCTGGATCTCCTGGGCGAGGCCCATGAGCCTGTCCTTCTCGAGCACGCTCACGGTGATGGCGTTCGCCCCGCCGCTCGGGTCACGGAATACCAGGCTCGCGCTCATCACGTTCGCGAGGTTCGCGGCGGCGATAAGCAGGAGGATGATCGCCGCCATCGCGTTGGAGTCGAACATGCCGAATCCGACGAACAGGAAGAGCAATCCCCATACGAGGCTGCCCAGGTTGAATTTCGTGTTGGTGTCCACGCTGGCGACGTTGCGCAACGGGATGGTCTTGGTGGACGCTCCCAGCGGGATCAGGCCGAACAGGGTGTTCGGGGCCTTGTATTGGATCCGGGTGCTGGACGCGGCGATTGAGGTCTTGAGCCAGAAGATGATGACGCTGGGGCTGAACCTGTCGCCGACGATGTTCTTTTCGCCTGGCGCGAATGTGAATTCCGTCATGGTCTGCGCGTTTTCGGACATGTGTTGTCTTCCCTCCGTTCGGGTTGCGGTGAATGCGTTGAATGGGAGGGTACGGAGTCTTCCTTGGTGCCGTTGGTCGGGAGGCTCCGTCCCATGTCATGTCCACGCCGTCCCGCCCCGATATGGCGAAGATACCGGGTCATGCTCCCGCTCGTCGCGTTATCCGGAACGGGACGGGACCGCATGCTTGTTTCCCGTCCAGTCGTCGGGAACGGGTATGGCGGCGCGCGTAGCGGGTTTCGTCGCCTTGGAGGGATGTATCGGCCCTATGGACGCCGGGCTATGGGCGGCCGGTCCGATTTCATTCGTCGTTCCTCGGCCGATGGTCCATGGTCCGGCGTTCGGGGATGCTGGGCTGGCGCCCGGCTTTGGCCGTGCATTCGGGTCCGCCCATGCCCGTTCCGGATCCGATCGAGACGGTGGCCCCGTCGGCCATCACGAGGGTGACGTTTCCATCCGATTTCGTGTCCTTCCCGTCGGATTCGTTTATTCGGGTATGACACCGGGGATTCTCGTCGTAGAGGTCACCGGCATCGGCCTGGCTATGGTTCGATCCCGTTCCCGGTGGTGTCGGTTCCGGTCTGCGGGGCTTGTTCCGCGGTCGGATACGGCAGGTCCGCCGGACCGCCCCAGAGCAGGTCGTCCATATCCTCCTGGAGTTGGTCGACGGTGCTTTTCGACCGGGCCTCCAACGCGTTCTTGAATTCCGTGTCCTCCCTCAGCTGGATGGTATGGTCCGATTCGTTCCACCGGTCGTTGTACGTGTAGTCGACGTCCGCCCGCACACGGTCCAGGACCTTGCTGCGATACAGGTCCCTTTCGAAAAGGATCAGGTCCACGAGTCGTCCCGGTTCCTCGGGGAACTTGCTCATGTTGTGCGTGTACCTGTCGTGCAGCGAGTCGTGGATGATGGCGGGTAGCGCGTCGATGCGCAGCAGCTCCTTGAACATGACGAGCCGGCCGACCCTGCCGTTGCCGTCGGAGAAGGGGTGTATCTTCTCGAACATCCAATGCGCGCGGGCTATCTGATAGGGATCGTCCTCGAGATGCGCGTAGATGTCGAATAGCCTGTCCATCGCCTGTGGAACGTCTTCGGGCAGGGCCACGCACGCCGGCGCGGACATGTCGCCGATGATGTTGGGCTCCGTCTTGTATCCTCCGACGTTGTATACGGGTTCGTCGGCCTGTCTTGTGCCGTTCTTGAGTATGGCGTGCAGGTGGCAGACGAGGTCCTTGTCCACGGGCTCGTCGGCATGGTCGAGGATCCAGCGGAACGCGATGAAGTGGTTCCTGGTCTCGATTGCGTCGTCGACGCTGACGCGTTCCGTCCCGTCCATGGTGAACGTTCCGGTGTTGAAGATCTGGACGGTCTGCTTCGGCGTGAGGGCGGATCCCTCCATGTGGTTGGAGTTCCACGCGAACTGCAGTTGGGTGAGCACGTAGATGCCGTTGGAGTAGCCCGCATCCCTTTCCGATATGAGTCGTTCCACGATCCTGCTGCCCATCGTCATGCTCCTACGGATTATTTCATCCTGCTTTCCCATCCCATGCCGGCTCATTCTTTTCCGAGGCTGATGGTCAGCATCGTTCCAAGCAGTATGCTGATAGCCCTTGCCTGTTCGGCGTTGTTGGTTGATGTATGCGCATGGGCACCGTTCTGCAGCAGCATGATGAGGCTCTCAGGGGTAACTGACTGCATCGACAGGAATGTGGTTATGTCCTTGGACCGTTTGGACTGTTCTTGCCGCCGCAGTTCTTTCTTCGCTTCCGTGGCGTATTCCTTGACGTAATCGGCTAGCCCCATGCCGCATTCCTCCGCGGCTTGCTCCGCCAGCAGGCGCAGGCTCATATGAAATACGGCGGGGAAGGCAATGCAGTTATCCATCTTTCCTTGTTCGTACATCTGCCATAGTGATTCCAAGGTACGGTACAGGTTGTTGGTGTCGCCAGGGCGAAGGCTGAGTTTTTTTGGCCCGAAAATCGGCAGGGAGGCCGGGACTGTCACCCTTGTCCTTGGCCTGCTCCGGGAGGTTGAATTTTCTTGGGAATCCTCTTCGGCATCCGCGGAGGGAGACCCGTCCCGCCCGTCTTGCCCTTTGTCCGGATCGTCGTACGAGACTCCCAGTCCCGGCTGCCATCCGTCATCCCCGCGGGGTCCAGTCTCATCGTTTTCCGGCTCGTTCGGCGTATGATGCCCCACGTTTTCCTTTATTCGGGCGATGAGGTCAATGGGTAGTTTCGGAACCGGGTCGTTGCGTCCGTCCCGGGTCGTCAATTCGCCCGAGGCTATCTTCCGATGAATCGTATCAAGCAATTCCACGAGAAGGTCATGGTCGATCCCGTAGTCGTTCTTGTCGGGGGACAATCCCATCTCCTCGAGATGTTTCCTGTTCAGCACATCGTCTCTGACGTATCGTTGGTTCAGGTCGGGCCATCTGCTAATCGCGCCGGCCAGCTCCTCCATGCGGATAAGGACCGTCTTCTCTCCGTTCATGTACCGGTACATGAACAGGTCACGCTCATAGGATTTCCACGTGCCGGTGCTTGAATGCTTGCGCAGCACGTGTTCAAGAGCCGTCCGCCTGTCGCACACGTTGCAGGGGATGGCGGAACGAGGGAACAGCGGCAGCGCGAACTGGTCCCCTTCGACCGGGAAGCCCGTCTTCTGGAGCAATGCGAGTATGACGCGCCTGTTGCCGTCATAGACCAGATACTTCGAGGAACCATCCAACCGGCATACCGTGGGCAGCTCGCTCATGTCGTAGTGGTCCCCCATCTCCTTGGCGAGTTTCCCGAGCTGCCATTCCTGTTCATGCTCTTTGGACAGGGCATGTCTGATCACTTCGTCGTTGGAGAGTTTTCCCTGCATGGGATCTCGTGGATTCTCGGTCCAGAGCACCAGCCTGTCGAATGGGATTTCCAGTATCCTCTGTCCCTCCCACGTTATTTCGTCTTCCATGTCCGCCATACGGCTCCCTTCTTCTCTCTTCTCTTGCTCACGTCCGCACGGATTGTGCCAGCGTGTCGGAGAAGATCATCAGTTCGTTCGCCTCGCGCCGTGACGCCGCGCTGTAGCGCAGCGGGAACAGTCCACCGGGATTCTCCCCGTACAGCGTGCGGATCAGCTCGGTGTCATCGTAGGTAAGCATCCAGGTCCCGTCCCCGGACCGTTTGAGCGTTTCGGCGAGAGCCCGGTGCTGTTCCGTGTCGAAGGCGTTCAGATACAGGCTTGCGCCCTTCTGCACATAGGGAGGGTCCAGGTAGACGAACGCATCGGACCGCGAAACGTACTCCTCCGCCACGCTCCTGCCGTCACGGCACGTCACCTCGATCGAGTCCGCGTGCTCGCCCAGGAAGACGAGCTTCTCACGCAGCCTCTCCTTGTTGTACCTAGCCGACACCCTGTATGTCCCGTTCTGGCCCAGCCCGCCTATCACGCCGCCGTTGATCACCCCGGACCTGTTGGTCCTGTTCAGGAAGAAGAACGCGAACCCGCGTTCGCCCTCATCGGAGGAATCGCGTATGATCCTGCGCTGCCTGCGCCATTCCTCCATGGTCGGCTCCACCGCGTCGAACCTCGCCAGGAAATCGGCGGAATGGTTCACGGCGCCGTTCCAGAAGGCGTACACGTTCCTGTCGTAATCGTTGATGACGATCCTGGACACGCGGTTCTCGCGTAAAAGGCGCAGGGCCACTCCCGCCCCGCCCGCATAGGGCTCCACGTAGGTCGGGTCCTTCATTCCCAGCCTCTCGATCAGCGTCGCGACGAAGCCGGACAGGACCGTCTTGCCGCCCGGGTACCTGAGAGGGGACGCCACGTCGTGGTTGCTCGTCAAAGGGACGTCCAGCCGCCGCGCCTGACCGACCTCGGGCATCGTGGTGCTTGGCATCGTCTCCCCCTCTCCTTTATGGGTCAAGTATATATCCATATGTCCTTCGCCTCCTGTTCGTGGGAAGAACCGGACCAGACTCCGGCTGAGATGTGTTTTATAACATGGGGTCACGGATGAATGGCTATCTCGCATAGGCTGACCGTCCGCGCACGCAAACCGAATGCGTCGTCGGAATCCTTGAACCGCGCCAGCAAGCGGTCATGCTCGTCGGCCTTGCGGATGAGCGTCCGACCCAGCCTCCTGAGCTGGCCCGCGTCCAGGGGTCCGACCGTCATGGTCGTCACGCCCCTCCTGACGGACACGGCCTGCGCGCCCATGTCCGTGTCTCCCTCGACCGTGAGCATGTAGGCGAGCCTCCCGTCCGCCCGCATCCCGGAACGCTCCGGATCGCCGGCATCGCCGTCGATGCGTGTCGGCCACGGGACGACGGCCACCATGATGTCCCGACCCGTCATCGTCCCGCCCCTTCCAAGTCGAAAGGAATGCGGATATAGGAGCCAGGAGCGATGCCGCCAGGCATATCGGGATACCGGTAACGGTGCAGGTACTCGCCGGAACGTCCGGCCTGGACGGTCAGGAATTCCCCCATACGGGCCATCTGCTCCGGGGTGAGCGTCATGGTCATGTCGATCCGATCGCCGTCCATGATCACGGACATGTCATCGGCCGGCATGGCAATGGTCACGGCCAGGCGGCAGAGCATCCGCGACCCCTCGACCGGCCTGTCGGTGCGTGCGTCGACCCTGTCCGGCTCCCAGAAGGCTTCCAGATGCATTCCCATATCCTGTTTCGTCCTCCTTTTCAATGGTTTTTCCATGCGGTCACGGGCACCCGGGGTATGGTCCCGTTCAGGGATGCGGGATGCGCCGAATGCGTCCACTGCCACGGCGGACGGGCTTTCATCCGGCATGACGGCATATGTCGGACGGATCCCATCATCGTGCTCCTTCAATCGGTTTCCTGGAATGTTTCGCGGGATGGTCCGCGTGTCCGTCTTTTCCGATTGGGTCTTGGATATTCGAGGCGTGATTCGGGATCGGACCGGTGGCGGCGATCCTCTTCGAAGCGCGTGGATCACGGCCTTGCCGGTCTGGTTTTTCTGGTTGACGGCGCGAAGCTCGTCATCCGGTGTTTCTCGTGTCATGGCTTTGCCCTTTCCGTGGGTCTGGTCGTGTCCCGTTGCATCGAAGTCTCTCGGGCGGCTTCCTCGATGCCGTCGCGTCGGTTGAGCTCGTCCGCGTGCCTGTCGCAGGCAATCCACCATTCGCTGGGATTGCCGGCCCGCAGGCTTCCTTCGTGGTCGTATTCGCCTTCGTGCGGCCGCATGTCGGCGAGGACGTGCCCGCAGAACGCGGTGTGCACGTGGCGGGACACATGCCCGTCCGGGACGTGTGCCGGTTTCGTGGCGGCAGGCCGGCCGCGGTCGAGTGCCTCTTCGTCGTGTCGGCGGGTCTCCTCGATCCGGTCGACGGCGTAGTCGTTGGCGATCTTGTCCCAGTTGCCGTTCAGATCGCGTCCGGTCAGGATGCGGCGCAGCCAGAACGTGTTCGCGGGCATCCAGTCGATCACGGCGAGGACGAGCGGGAGCGATTTTGCGATGTCGCCGCCGTTCGCTTCGGTGACGCGGGCGATGAGCCTGCCGGTGTCACGAAGATCCGTCTTGGTCGTGGCCGGGGTGGACAGTCCGAGCTTCGAACGCATCAGGGCGAGCCGGTCGAGCACCGTCACGGCGGCATCGGCCCGCGGTTTGTCTTCCCTCCCGCCGTCCGCCCGATCCGTCTTCTCCGTGGGGAGATGTCCCGTAGGGACAGTGGGGTTATTCGTTTTAGGGTGTTTTAGGACGTTATGTAGTGCACCGGTGCGACCGGGTTTCCGGCTGTCGTCTCCTGCGGGAAAAACCCGGTCCTATTTTGGGTGAGGGTTTTATTTTCGTTGGAATCATTGGCTTTCGGGACATCATCGTCTTTTCTCCGGGTGTTGTCCTCTTGTCGGGAGGGCGTATGTTCGGTGGCCGGTCTCGGATCCTTGACGGTCTTACGTGGCCGGCCGGGCCGGCCCTTCTTGGTCTGCCTTTCGGTGGGCTCCTGCACGAGGTCGAGGCGCAGGTCGTAGACGATGGGTCTCGCGTATTCCGGATACGAGTCGACGAGATGCTGGTTGCCGCGTTCGATGACGCCGATCTCCTCCATCCATGCGAGGTTCCTCGAGACGGTGCTGTCGGACTTGCGGATGCTGTCCGCGATGGCGGAGACGTATTTGTACGCGTCCCTGCCGTACTCGTCGGCTTTGTCGGCGAGGCTGACGAGGATCATCCGGGCCGTGGTGTTGCCTCCTACCGGGGCTTGGTCGATGGCCCAGGACACCGCTCTGACGCTCATGATGGCATGCTCCTTGATGTATGCTGTTTTCCGGTTTCCGTGGTCAGTGTCTGGTGGTGCCGTTGGCGGCCGTGTGGCGGGCCGGGCCGACGAGCGTGGGTTTCTCCACGGGTCCGGCCGGTTTGGAATCGTTCGCCCATGCGATCGCGTTGATGCTCATTCGTTCTCCTTGTTCGTGTCGGTCGCTTTTCGAGGTTCTCGTTGATCGAGGGGATGCAGGCCATGCCGTATGCGGAGGCGCCGTCACCGGTCACGTGGCCGGTCTGCGGATGTCGGAAAGGAAGATCCCGGCCGGCGTATATGCCCACGTCGCACGGCGCCGTCATCCGCCGATTCACGGCGGGAATGCCTCCGCCTCCTGCGAGGGCCATGACGATTCGCCTCATTGGTTCCTCCTGTGTCTGTCGATGGTTTTGAGGATGTACGGGTAGTCGTCGAACGAAGGGTCGTGGCCGTAATGGCGGCTTTCGAGCCAGTGGCGGATCTCGCGACGCAGGCTGTCGCCCTGTGGTCCCGTGGCCTGCATGGCCTGCTGGACGAGGATCCTCCAGGCTTTCTTGCCCGCTTTGGCGCAGACCTTGTAGGACAGGGCGCGCATGGCCGCCCGGTAGTCGTCGGACACGTGGGCCTGTTCCTGCGTTCCCTCGCCGATCTGCCATTCCTGCCAGCTGGCCTTGTCGCCGGCGGGGGCGCCGATCATGTCACCGTCATCGGTGCCGAACACGTCGTCCGGCTCGCACAGCCTGTCACGGGCCGCGGCACGGATTTCGGCCCTGAGCTGGCGGCGGATCCTTTCCGCGTCCGGTTCGTCGGCCGGCCCGCCGTTCCCGTCATGGGTGTTGTTCCTGTGGCGGCGGTTCTGGGGCGCGTAGGTCATGCCTGACCGGTATTTGGGCCGGTCGGTGTTCATCCATTCGCCGATCTTCTGGTCGACGAGGCTGTTGACGAACGCGCCCAACGGTCTGCGGTCCGCGTATGAGGCCCATCGTTTCAGTCCGCCCTCGATGAGTTCCTGCCAGATGTTCATGACGATCTCGTCGACGGCCCAGACCTGGCCCCACTCGTTGAGCTTCTTGATGATGCGGCTGCGGTTCTCCTCGATGGCCTCGTCGACCTCGCCTGGTGTAACGCCGTACACGGCCCGGAACTCCCGATCGCTGTCGGAGACGTAGACATGGCCTGTCATGGTGGTGTTTCCTTCCCGGTCTCTTCCCTCTTGCGTATCCCCGGCCTAGAACCGGTCCGGGTAGGCTTGCCTGTAGACGCGCAGTCGTCGTTTCGCGGTGCTGGTGCTGGACACGATTCCGGCGTCCTGCGCGGTCTGCCAGTTGAGCGGGAGTCCCTGCTCGTGCATGCGGTCGGCCCATGCGAGCCATTTGGCGGCGTCCCTTGCCTCGTTCCTGCTCAACGCCGCCAAGGGCGCCGGCAGTGGTTCCGGCTCCCGTTCCCCGGTCCGTTCGCCGTCCGTGCCGTCCGCCGCTTTCCCTCGCGTGGGGTCGGCTTCGCCTTCCCGTGTCGTCTCGGCCGATGGTTCGACGGTGATAGTGTCGGGGCCGTCGATGTTCCCGGCCGTTTCCTCGGATTCCGGTTCGGGTTCGTCCTGCGGTTCCGGTGCGGCCGGTTCCGTCATGGTCGGCGTGTGTTCGGCTTCCGGCATGGTCCGGGGATCGGTCTGGATGTCGAGTGCGGGTTTTTCGGTGGTGGAGGCGTCGGCCGTGGCGTTCGCCTCAACGGCTTTTGGGGAGGCATCGGCCTCCGTGTCGTCGATGGCGAGGTCGGCGGGGGTGGGTGCGCTCCATGCGAAGTCCCTCAGATTCGGTTTCTCCACCGTGGCCGGCTCGTATGCAGGCGGAACCGTCTCGTATGCGGGCGTTGCCGGCGCGGGCGGGACCGGCGCCGACAACGGCGCCGTGAGTGGTTCGGCCGTGGATGCCGTCATGGGTTCGGTCGGGGTCTTCGTTTCCGTGTCGTCGAGGGTTCGGCTGGTGAGGGCGTTGACCTTGTCGAGCCGGTCGCCGGCGATGATGACGATCAGGTGGGTGGCGTACAGCATCGCGACGGGTGGGATGCTCATGATGGTGGCCGGCGCCCATGCGGGCAGTTCGAGCCCGTTGTTGATGAGGGCGTGCAATGCGTTGCCGCCGATCGAGCAGCCGGAGAACAGGACGAGTCCCGCCCATGGGTACCAGCTGCCGCGGATGTGGCCTTTCTTGAAGCCCCATGTGGCCCACGTGCACAACAGGATCGTGCCGTCCACGCAGACGGGCCCTCCCCAGCTGAGGTACGGGTTGATGCCGCAGGAGACGAACACGAGGCGCAATGCGTCGAAGCTGAGGATGAAGGCGATCAGGCCGATGACGAGTCCGGCGGTGATGCCGGGCCACATCCTCACGCTTGTGCGGTCCGTTTCCGGTCTGGTGTTGCTGTTGGTGTCGTTCATGGTGTCCTTCCTTCTCGTGTGTCAGCGTCGGCCTTGCAGGGGCGTGCGCGTTCCCTGCGCGGGCACGCCCCGGGGTTCGACGGTCGTCGGTGTCAGTCCTCGAATTTGGAGAAGTCGAATTCCCCGGCTTCGTCCTCGCGGTCGTTCTCGATGCTTTCGATGGTTTTGCGGATGAACACGATCATTTCGAGGAACATGTCGTATTTGTTGTCGTCGCCGTCGTACAGGTCGTCGGATTGGATGTAGTGAAGGCGTAGGAGTTTGCAGAACGCGTCGTAGAAGTGCATGAGCCTGCGGTTGCTTTTCTCCATGATGGTGGACACGACCAGGCTGCCGGGTTTCCATTCGTCGGATTCGAGGTCGTTGATGACCTCGTCGATCGCTTCGGCGAGGTTGGCGATGTCCCGGGTCATGGTGGTGATGACGTCCTGGTCGAATTCCTCGCCGAGCTGGTCGGATGTGTCGATGATCTCGTCGTCGTCCGCGTGGACGAATTCGTCGCTTCCGGGTTTGGCTACGGCTTTGAGGCCTTCGCTCATGGGACGGTTGTGTTCGCGGCTGATCGCGGTGCTGATGGTGGACTGGCTTTTGCCGAGTTCCTGCGCGATCTCGTTCTGGGTCTTGCCTTCCTGCTTCAGCCGCCATGCGAGTTCGGCGGTCTCCTCGCTGGTGAGCGTGTCGGTGCTACGAACCTTGCCGTCCGCGCCGATGACCTTGCGCGCCTTCTCACGGCCGGCTTTCGCGATCGTGCGGCTAACAGTTGTGTGGTTGACTCCGAGCAGTGCGGCGATGCCGCGGTTGCTGATCTTGCTCAGATCGAATCCGAGGATCAGGTCGGTGCGCGCCTGCCCGGTCACACGGATCTGGTCGGAGGTGAAATGGTCCTTGCAGTACGCTTCCCATCCCGGCATGCCTTGCGGGTAGCCGAGCGCGACCCAGATGTGTCCCTCGAACGCGGCTTGGGCGGCTTGGATGAGGTCGTATTGGGCTTCGAGGGCGTGCAGGAGCTTGACCTTGAGTTCCTCGGTCCTTCTGCGGGCCTCTTCCTCGTTGAACGCGCTCTCGCCCGCGGCCAGGGGCTTGACCTGGACGGGGAACGTGTCGGCCAATGCGGCGACGGGATTGTCGTCCACTTCGTCCGTGTCGTCTTCCATGGGCTCGTCAATGAGGCGGATGGGTTCGGGCGCGTCGAGACCGGTCCCGTCGTCCAGGATCTCGTCGGCGTCCACGACCTCCGCATTGATCACGGTCCGGAATTCGTTTTCGTTTTGCGTGGATTCCGGATATCGGGTGGCGTCATCGTTGTCGAGTGTGAAATAATCAGTCATGGTATTGACTCCTTTTCTAGGGATTGATCGGCATTAACCCCTTGTGGATTAATGGTTGTGTTGGTTTCCTTGGGGTTGGTATCTGAACCGAACCCCTCCATCACGGTTGGGTGGTCTGGATGTCTGATGATCGGGCTTTGTTCCTGTCTTCGGTCTGTACCTCCTTTCTCTTGATTGGATTCGGTCTCTCGGCTGGTTACCTGGAGATTGAAAGTGGTTATTTGGATCTGGTTCATCGCCCGCATGTGAGCTGCAACTCGTGTGCGGGCTTTTCTATCGGTTCGTTATCGGCTCCGCGTTCGGTGGTTGGAGTGATATCGAAGTTCGTTCTGGATGGTGAGGCTGATGTGTGAGGATTCCGGGTGGCGTGTGTCCGGCGGATGGCCGTCTGCCCGCACCGTCGGTCTTCTTGAGGATTGTTCCTCTTGCGGGATGTGGTATGCCGTCGCGGCCGTCGTGTTCGATGATCCCTTGGGTTCCGTTCCCCCCGGTCGAGCGGGCCGCACGCGCCTATGATTGCTGGCTTCGTGTCGTACAGGAGCATCGTCCCGGTTTTGATGCCGCCGGATGTGGTTTGACGGAATCGGAGCGCACGGACGTGGCTTTGTTGGAGCGTCTGTTGCTCCCCTCCCTGTTCGAGGAGGCCGGCTTCGCGTATATGCGTGATGTGGTGGCCGCGGTGAATGGCTACCGTCATGCCTGCCGCGTCTTGTGATTGTCGTGGCCGTGTCATGCCGTCCTCCTTTCGTCTGCTGGTTGTTGGTTGGATCTGGTTCATCGCCCGTTGCGAACTGCAATTCGTTCACGGACGTCTGCTGCCTGTTCAATTGTGTCGTGTGCGTCTCCGTCGTGGCTCTTGCTCGGTCTGTCTGATCCATGCGGTCACGGGGAGTCTGATGCCTTGCGCTTGGAGGAATCCGAGGTCCCGGACGATGTTCGGTCCTTCGAATCCTTCCGCTTGGTCCATCATGTATTGGATTTCCGGCTGGTAGAAGCTGAATGGCAGGTGGATCCCGGCGTCTTCCTTGGTGATTCCCCCGGTGAGGCGTTCGTCCCAGTGTGTCGTTGGTTTCAGTGGTTTGAAGATCGCGTGGTCGACTTTCGGGTGTCCCGTGTCGATGTTGAGGATCGTCAGTCCGACCAGTTCCCCGTTCGTGGGCTCCGAATCCGTAACACGGGCCTGCAGCCACAGTTTTTCCTTGGTTCGCAATTTTCTTCTCCTTCTCTGTTCTCGCTCGCTAGGCAGGCTGTTTGAGATCTTCCCCAGCACGCCGCGACCCACATCTACAGTCGGTCAGTCCGTACAGGTAATCAGTCGACACTCCAAAACCTATTGCGGTGCGCCGAATGTCTCGCGCGGTGAATCTCACCGTCCCTGCAAGTTTGTCTGAAACGGTCGGTTGAGATACCTGCAGCATCGCTGCATACCGAGTCTGAGACATTCCCGTCTCGGACATGAGTTCAAGGACTCTTTCCGCCGTAACCATATCATCGTTTTTATAGGTCATGTCTATAATCATAGGTTTTATTGGCGACAATCGCAAATCATCATGAGATAATTATTCCATGGCTAGATTTTCAGTGAAAACAGATGCCTCAGAGCATCTGCAAGAAGTTTTTACAAAGAACATCCGTGTTCGCATGGCTCTCTACGATGTTAGGCAAACCGCTTTGGCCGAAGCCATGCATCTGACGCAGGCAACCTTAAGCACAAAATTGAATCGCAGGACAGAATGGACTGTTGCGGACATTGCAAATGCAGCAGTCTTTTTTCGAGAGCCAGTCGAAAATCTTGTGAGTGCTTCCGCTCTTGAAGCAATCGGCAGCGGATCAAATTATCAACTGGTGCATGATGCACCAGTTGATAATTCTCAACATGAGCTTGCTAGTGCCTCCGGCCGCGCCTCAGCTGGTGCAGGCATGGCACGATACTACAGGCAACCAGAAGGAGGCGAAGAAAACAAAACGCACGGGGCCGTCGGACCTCGCGCGTTCGTGATGGCTTCCCTGGATGCCGATCTAATCAGCCCCGGGGCCATGGGTTCCCGCTTCTCCGCGAGATCCCGTTTTGGGTGCCCCCGGTGGGACTCGAACCCACACTGCGCAGATTTTGAGGCTGCTTCCTCTACCAATTGGGATACAGGGGCTTGCGCACAGTTATGGGACTATACCACATGAAAGGGATTTTGCAAAACCTTCGGCGGTGTCGCGAACCTTCTCACCACGATTCATCCGGTCGACCACGTCGCGGAACACGTTTTCGCCCTCTGCGTTATCGATCGCTTTCGGCTTACAATGGCAAGTGATTGCACATCCCCTGTAAGGAGGGCACATATGAGCAATGAGACCTATCGTCGCTTCGATCCATGGCGCACCGCCCCGGTCAAAGAGGAAGTCCGCAAACAAATTGTCGCAAGCCATTATTTCAATGTGTATCACGTTGCGTTCAATTCATCCGAGGTCGGCCATTTCGAGCGTTACTTGGTTCAGGAGAACGGTGGAGACACCGTTGGCGTGCTTGCCGTCACCGAAGACGGACAAATTCCACTGGTGGAACAGTACCGCATTCCCACCCACCGTTGGACGCTGGAAATTCCGGCGGGGCATGCCCTTTCCCCTGACGAGCGCCCATTGGATGTGGCCGCACGCAAGCTACGCGAAGAAGCGGGATTCGAGGCGGAACGGTTCAGCCAGTTCTCTCGTTTCATCAATACGCCAAGTTTCTCCAACCAACATACGGCGCTGTTTCTGGCCACAGGACTGACGCCGTCCGACCGTAGCAAGCTCGGTCCGGAAACGCCACGTGCGGAAGTGCGTCTCTTTTCGTTGGATGAGGCATACGACATGGTCATCAACGGCACGATTGTCGACGCTAAGACCATCATCGCCATCCTGCGGCTGCACTGCGGGCCGGACAATCTGGCCGAAGGATTGAACGAATAACGTCCATGCACGCCCCGTAGCATACGCCATCGCCCAAGAACCCGGCACAGACATCAGAGGAGCTCCTACCACATCCTGGTAGGAGCTCCTCTGATGTCAATCAGTCAGTCGACCTGTTCCGATCTCAGTCGCAGGCACCGACGGTGTGGACGTAGATGGAGTCGGTACGGCCCGGCTGGTGCTCGCCCTGAGCGGAGCTCAGCACGACGATCTTGTCGCCATCGACGACCTTGCCGGCATCCTTGAGGATCTTGTCGGTGAAGATCATCAGGTCCTTGCGGGACTTGTCATGGTAATCCTCATCGAGCAGGAAGGACTCAGTGCCCCAGGACAGGGCCAGCCAGTGATAGGTGTGCTCGTTGTTGGTGATGCCGTAGATCGGGGTGGCCGGACGCTCGCGGGAGACGCGATGCACGGTGGAACCGGTCTGGGTGTAGGCGACAATGGCCTTGGCGTTGAGCTTGTCGGCCAGATCGACGGCAGCGGAGGACACTGCGCCGGTGGAGGACATGTCCAGGTTCTTCAGCTCCGGGATACGGTCGAAACCGTGTTCGGTGGCGAAGGAGGAAATGCGGCTCATGGTGTTCACGGTGACCGCCGGATACTTGCCGACGGCGGTCTCGTTGGAGGTCATGGTGGCGTCGGCGCCGTCCAGAATGGCGTTGGCGCAGTCGGAGGCCTCTGCACGGGTCGGGACCGGGGAGTTGACCATGGAGCCGAGGACCTCGGTGGCCACGATGACCGGCTTGGCATACTGGCGTGCGAGCTCGATGCAACGCTTGGTAGCCAGCGGGACCTCTTCGAGCGGGCACTCGACGGCCATGTCACCACGGGCGACCATGATGCCGTCAAAGGCCTTGACGATCTCTTCGAGGTTCTCAAGAGCCTGCGGCTTTTCGATCTTGGCGACGACCGGAATGCGGCGCCCTTCCTCGTCCATGATCTCATGGGCACGATCGATGTCGGTGGCGAAACGCACGAAGGACATGGCGATGATGTCGGCACCGGTCTGGATGGCCCAACGCAGATCGGCCTCATCCTTTTCGGTCAGTGCCGGCAGAGACACGGCGACACCCGGCAGATTGATGCCCTTGTGGCTGGAAACCGGTCCGGCCACAACGACCTTGGTGTACACGTTGTTGCCCTCGACCTTGGTGACCTCAAGACGGACCTTGCCGTCATCGATCAGAATCGGATCGCCGGCGTGGCAATCGCCCGGCAGACCCTTGAAGGTGGTGGAGGTGATGTGCTCGTCGCCTTCGATGTCATCGGTGGTGATGACGAACTCCTGGCCTTCGGTCAGCTGAACCTTGTCTTCGCCCTCGGCGTTCTTCTTGAACCAACCGCAACGAATCTTCGGGCCCTGCAGATCGACCAGTGCGGCAACATTGCGACCGGTGGCTTTGGCGGCTGCACGAAGGTTGTTGTAGACCTTCAGGTGGTCTTCAGGAGTGCCATGGGAGCGGTTCAGACGAGCAACGTCCATACCTGCTTCGACGAGGCTGGTGATGCCTTCCAGAGACTCGGTAGCGGGACCGATGGTATCTACGATCTTGGCTTTACGCATGTATGCCTGCCTATTCCTGTTCTAATTTGATTTGGATCTGACGACCCTGTTTCCAATGGCATAGTTTACTAGCAAAAAGCGCTCACTTCCACTCCGGACAGAGGCGTGTTGTGAGCGCTCACATTTTTGTCGGGAGAACGAAAACCTCAGTTTTCATGCCGTTCGCCGACCAGTCACCGGGCGTTGGCCTCCACGGATCGCATCTTCAGCACACTGGCCAGCGCGGAACCTCCTATAGCCACGACGATCACGGCCAAGGACAGCCATGTCGGCACTTCCGGAACCCAGTGAACGGGCCTTCCGCCGTTGACGAACGGCAGGGAATTGCCGTGCATGGCCTCCATGATGAGCTTCACGCCGATGAAGCCGAGCACGACGGACAGACCAAGCGGCAGATAGACCAGCTTGTCGAGCAACTCGCCAAGCAGGAAATACAGCTGCTGCAGACCAAGCAATGCGAATACATTGGAGGTGAACACAATGAACGGGTCCTTGGTCAGTCCGAAGATGGCCGGAATCGAGTCGAAGGCGAACATCACATCCGTGGTACCGATGGTCAGAAACACGATGAGCATCGGTGTCCAGTACTTGACTCCGTTCTTCACGGTACGCAGTTTTTCGCCGTCATATTCATCGGTGATTCTGATGACCTTGCGCAGCGCGCGAATCAGTCCGTTCTCGTGGTATTCCTCGTCCTCCTCTTCTCCGGCGACGAGTTTGACGGCTGTGACGATAAGGAACGCGCCGAACAGAAAGAACACCCACGTGAAACGGGAGATGATGGCCGCACCGACCAGAATGAAGCAACCGCGCAGTATGAGGGCGACGGCGATGCCAACGGACAGCACGAATTTCTGCAGCCTTTTCGGCACGGCGAAATTCGACATGATGATGACGAACACGAACAGGTTATCGATGCTTAGGGAGTACTCGGTAAGCCAGCCCGAATAGAATTCAATGGCCGGCTTGGCACCCGCAAAGTACCACATCAATCCGCCGAAAATCAATGCCATGACCACGAAAAAAGCGATATGCTGCACGCATTCCTTGGTGGAGGGCACATGTGGCTTGCGACCGATCACGAACAAATCGACGATGAAGAAGATACCAAGCGTCACAAATGTGACGATCATGAATGCAAGAGGGGTTTCAGCCATAATTCCCCATGGTACGTAAGCCACATGACCGGACGAACATCATTTGCCGGCTTCGGCCATCTGCCGCAGTTCCTTCTTCAGATCCCTGATTTCGTCACGCAGACGTGCCGCAAGCTCGAATTGGAGTTGCTCGGCCGCCGTATGCATCTGGTCGGAAAGCTGACGGATAAGGTCGGCGAGATCCTGTGCCGGCAGGCCGGCCTTAAGTATCTCCTCATGGCGCTTGTCGGATTCGCTCCTGTCGAAGGTTGGCACGCCCAGATGCGAATTGCCCGCCTTGTCGGCGTTACGGTAGCCGGTGCCGAGCAGGGTCTGCGTATCGACGTCCTCCTTGGCCAACATATCGTTGACGTCGCTGATCTTTTTGATCAACGGTTTCGGATCGATGCCATGCTCCTTGTTGTAGGCGATCTGGATGTCACGGCGACGGTTGGTTTCGTCGATGGCCTTGTGCATGGCTTCGGTGACGTCATCGGCATACATGATGACGGTGCCGGACACATTTCGTGCGGCACGGCCGATGGTCTGAATCAGCGAACGATAGGAGCGCAGGAATCCTTCCTTGTCGGCATCGAGAATCGCCACCAGCGAGACCTCCGGCAGATCGAGGCCTTCCCGCAACAGATTGATGCCGACGATGACGTCGATCTTACCTTCGCGTAGTTCACGCAACAGTTCGACTCGGCGTAACGTATCGACGTCGGAATGCAGGTATTCGACCTTGATGCCGCGTTCCAACAGATAATCGGTAAGGTCCTCGGCCATCTTCTTGGTGAGCGTGGTGACGAGCGCACGTTCGTTCCTGGCCACACGATCCTTGATTTCGGCCAGAAGATCGTCGATCTGCCCGTCCACGGGCCGTACGTCGATCTTCGGATCAACAAGGCCTGTCGGACGGATGATCTGTTCCACCACGCCATCGCTCAGACCCAGTTCGTAATCGCCCGGCGTCGCGGACAGATATACGGTCTGGCCGACGCGTTGCAAAAATTCCGGCCATTTGAGCGGACGATTGTCCATTGCGGAGGGCAGACGGAAGCCGTGCTCCACCAAGGTACGTTTTCTGCTGGCATCCCCCTCGTACATGGCACCGATCTGCGGCACGGTGACATGTGATTCGTCGATGACCAGCAGGAAGTCGTCGGGAAAGAAATCGAGCAGGGTGTGCGGCGGGGTACCGGGTTCGCGCCCGTCAAAATGACGGGAATAATTCTCCACGCCGGAACATACACCCACCTGGGTGAGCATTTCCAGATCATACGTGGTGCGCATGGTGAGGCGCTGCGCCTCGAGTTCCTTGCCCTGCTTACGCAATTCGGCCACGCGTTGGTCGAGTTCCTCCTTGATGGTGGCCAGTGCACGCTCCATGCGTTCAGGTCCGGCCACATAATGCGAGGCCGGGAAGATGTGCACCTGCGGCTCGTGATCGATCACGTCGCCGGTCAGGGGATGCAGGGTCGAGATATGGTCGATTTCATCGCCGAAAAATTCTATGCGGATGGCGAGTTCCTCATATACCGGAATGATTTCGACGGTGTCACCACGCACTCGAAAGGTGCCGCGGGTGAAAGCGATGTCGTTACGCTTGTACTGCATCGACACGAACATGCGCAACAGCTCATCGCGATCTATCTGCTGGCCTTCCTTGAGAAACAGCATGCGGCCGGCATACTCTTCCGGGGTGCCCAAGCCGTAGATGCAGGAGACGGTGGCCACGACCACGCAATCACGCCGTGTCAGCAGGTTCGCGGTGGCCGCATGACGCAGCCGCTCCACATCGTCATTGATGTTGGAGTCCTTTTCAATATAGGTGTCGGTCTGTGGAATGTAGGCTTCAGGCTGGTAGTAGTCGTAATAGGAGACGAAATAGCTCACTGCGTTGTCGGGCATGAGCTCGCGGAACTCGGCGCACAGCTGTGCAGCGAGCGTCTTGTTCGGCTCGATGATGAGCGTCGGGCGTTGCAACCGTTCGATCAGCCATGCGGTGGTAGCCGTTTTGCCGGTTCCCGTAGCGCCCATAAGCACCACATCGTTCTCACCGTTTTCGATACGGGTGGCCAGCTCCTCAATGGCCTTCGGCTGGTCTCCCGATGGCCGATATGGTGATTTGACCACAAACGGTTTGTCTACACGTTCGATTTCGAATCCCATGCCGATCACCTTGCTTCCAAGCGCCACTGTGCGTACAGTCTATCAACATCTTCGAACATACGTTCTATATTATGTGTGGCGTCGATGACCACATCGGCGATGGCCATGCGTTCCTGTGCCGAGGATTGATGGCCGACACGCGCCCAAGCCTGTTCCTCGCTCATGTTCCGGGTCGCCATCATCCGTCTCACACGCATATCCTCTGGCGCCTCGACGGTGACGATATGGTCGAAACGCACCGGCATGTCGTCGATGACCTCAGCCAACAGCGGAACATCATGCACGATCACGGCCTGCGGGTTCGCCGCCATTGCCTCACGCTCCCTGCGCAACGCCAACTGATAGATCAGCGGATGTTCGATGTCGTCGAGCCGTTTCCGCATCCCCGCCGAAGCCTGGCCTGAAAACACTTGTTCCGCCATCCACGCACGATTCAGCTCGCCCCGCTCATCCAGCGCATCCGCACCGAAAGAATCAACGATTCGACGCAGCCCCTCGCTTCCCGGGGCAACCACCTCACGAGCCAGCTCGTCATAATCGATGACGAACGCACCAAGATCGCACAGATGGGCGGATACCGTACTTTTGCCGGCTGCGATGCCGCCGGTCAGACCAATTCGAATCGTCACATCTGTCATTGTGCCGAGTCGAACGGACACCGGCAAGGCGGTGCAATGCTCCGGGCCCAACATGCTCCGCTCACGGCGATGGAAGGTATGCATGATATCCATCGGAGTGACAGGAAGAAGATTATGGCAACGAAAAACCCCGCACCACATAGGTACGGGGTTTGAAGTCATCTGCCTAACGGTTGCCCGTCAGCACAGGCCAATCACTTGCCGAGCAGCTGGTCGCGCAGAGCGGCGAGCTGGTCGGAGTCGGCAAGGGTACCGGCGGAAGTGTTCTCGGAGGAGTAGTTGGACACCTCTTCGACCTTCTCTTCCTTCGGAGCCTGGCCGTCCTCGGCGGCGGAAGCGGCTGCGTTCTCGAGTTCCTTGGCGACGAACTCCTTGTGCTGCTCCCACAGGTCGTGGGCTGCCGCGTACTGGGCTTCCCACTCCTCACGCTGCTTCTCGTAACCAGCGATCCACTCGTTGGTTGCCGGGTCGAAGCCTTCCGGATACTTGTAGTTGCCCTGCTCGTCGTACTCTGCCGGCATGCCGTACAGAGCCGGATCGAAGTCCTCGGAAGCCGGATCGACGGAGTCGTTGGCCTGCTTGAGGGACAGGGAGATGCGGCGACGATCAAGATCGACGTCGATCACCTTGACGAAGACCTCTTCGCCCGGCTTGACGACGGTCTCCGGGTTCTCCACGTGGCGGTTGGCCAGCTCGGAGATGTGCACGAGGCCTTCGATGCCGTCTTCGACGGAGATGAAGACACCGAACTGAACGATCTTGGTGACCTTGCCCTTGACGATCTGGCCAGGAACGTGGGTGCGAGCGAAGCGCTGCCACGGATCTTCCTGGGTGGCCTTGAGGGACAGGGAGATGCGCTCACGGTCGAGATCGACGTCGAGCACCTCGACGGTGACCTTATCGCCGACCTTGACGACCTCGGACGGGTGGTCGATGTGCTTCCAGGACAGCTCGGAAACGTGAATCAGGCCGTCAACGCCGCCCAGATCGACGAATGCGCCGAAGTTGACGATGGAGGACACGACGCCTTCACGAATCTGACCCTTCTTGAGCTGAGACAGGAAGGTCTCACGCACTTCGGACTGGGTCTCTTCGAGGTACTGACGATGGGAAAGGACCACGTTGTTGCGGTTCTTGTCGAGCTCGAGAATCTTGGCCTTGATCTTCTGGCCAATGTACGGGGACAGGTCGCGCACGCGACGCATTTCGACCAGCGATGCCGGCAGGAAGCCACGCAGGCCGATGTCGAGGATCAGGCCGCCCTTGACGGCTTCGATGACGGTACCTTCGACAACGCCATCGGCTTCCTTGATCTTCTCGATATCGCCCCAGGCGCGCTCGTACTGTGCACGCT
>OKVD01000256.1_pt1 | contig 26772 bp, 17 predicted proteins | sample 1606881 | NCBI WGS metagenome assembly OKVD01 (sample SAMN03281011, study PRJEB24777) | human gut metagenome | isolation source: fecal sample PR176 from 1 month old male Indian infant, caesarean delivered... | place: Singapore | collected 2006-01-13
TGGCGTCGGCGACCTTCAGGAAGCCGGCGATGTTGGCGCCCATGACGAAGTTGCCCTCCTGGCCGTACTCCTTGGCGGTGTCGTCCACGTTGTGGAACATGCCGCGCATGAGCTGCTCGAGCTTGCCATCGACCTCTTCGAAGGTCCAGCTCAGGTGCTCGGCGTTCTGGCTCATCTCCAGGCCGGAGACCAGCACGCCGCCGGCGTTGGCCGCCTTGCCGGGCATGAAGGCCACGCCGTTTTCCTGCAGGTACTCGGTGGCGTCGAGCGTGGTGGGCATGTTCGCGCCTTCGCCGACCACCTTGCAACCGTTGGCCACCAGGGCTTTGGCATCGTCGAGGTGCAGCGTGTTCTCACGTGCGCAGGGCAGGGCGATGTCGCAGGGAAGCTGCCACACGCCGCGGCCGTCGCCCTCGTGCCAGGTGGCGTTCGGGCGCTCGTCAACGTACATGGCCAGGGAAACACCCTTGTCATGGCCGGAGCGCTTCTTGTTGTACACGTGCTCAAGCACCTGGTAGTCGATGCCGTCGGGGTCCTCGACCCAACCCTTGGTGTCGGAGCAGGCCAGAACCTTGCCGCCAAGCTGGGAAACCTTCTGGACGGCGTAGATGGCAACGTTGCCGGAGCCGTGCACGACGACGTTCTTACCCTCGAAGGAGTCGCCATTGGACTTCAGGTACTCGTCGACGAAGTACACCAGGCCGTAGCCGGTGGCCTCGGTGCGGGCAAGCGAGCCGCCGAAGGACAGGCCCTTGCCGGTGAGCACGCCGGTCCACTCGTTGCGCAGGCGCTTGTACTGGCCGAACATGTAGCCGACCTCACGGCCGCCGACACCCAGGTCGCCAGCCGGCACGTCGGTGTTCGGGCCGATGTGGCGGTACAGCTCGTCGATGAAGGACTGGCAGAAGCGCATGATCTCGTTGTTGGACTTGCCCTTCGGGTCGAAGTCGGAGCCGCCCTTGCCGCCGCCCATGGGAAGGGTGGTCAGGGCGTTCTTGAAGATCTGCTCGAAGCCCAGGAACTTCAGCATGCCGAGCGTGACGGTGGGGTTGAAGCGCAGGCCGCCCTTGTAGGGGCCGATGGCGGAGTTGTACTCCACGCGGAAGCCGCGGTTGACTTGGACCTTGCCGGAATCGTCGACCCACGGGACGCGGAACTGGATGATGCGCTCGGGTTCGATGATGCGCTCAAGCAGGGCGGCCTCCTCGAACTCCGGATGCGCGTCGAGTGCCGGCTGCAGGGTGCCCAGGATCTCGGTGGCTGCCTGGATGAACTCGGGCTGCTCGGCGTTTTTCGCCTTGACCTGCTCGATGATGCGCTCAGCGTAAGTCATTGCGTGAACCTCCTTGCGGATGCGGTGTTGTGTTAACGGGTTGCATTATAGGTTTCGGAATTCCCTTGAAACGGTATATTAACGAAGCCGAAACAATGGGCGGCGACCTGCGGCGGACGGGCGTTTGCCCGGCGCGGGCGGCTTGTCCCATGATGCGTCGGGTCTCGCTTTCGCGTTGCCCGGGTGTGCATGCGGTGGGTGGTTCATGAGGGTTGTCTGAAGGCGTCCGTCCGCATGCTTCGCGGCTTGTCATAGGGCTACAATCCCATATCCGCGCAAAGGGAAAAGGGAAGGAAGCGCTCTGTTTCATGACAAGGTTTGTGGATAGCAAGCTTACGCTGCGGGAATGGTTGCCCCTGATCGGCATCACCGTTTCCGCGTTCATATTCAACACCTCGGAGTTCATGCCCGTCGGCCTCCTGACCGGCATCGGCGCCTCGTTCGGGACGAGCGAGGGCGTGACGGGGCTCATCATCTCGGTGTACGCCTGGGCGGTCATGCTGCTGTCGCTTCCCCTTATGATATTGGGTTCCCGTTTGACGTTTCGGCCGCTTATGCTCCTGGTCATCGGCGTGTTCTGCGCCGGGCAGGCGCTTTCGGCCTTGGCGCCCAGCTATGGTCTGCTCATGGCAGCGCGTTTGGTGGTCGCCTGCGCCCATTCGGTGTTCTGGGCCATCGCAGCTCCCGTAGCGGTGAAAGTCGTCGACGAGAGGCACGCGCCCATGGCCGTCAGCGCCGTGGTTACCGGTTCGGCGCTTGCCATGGTGGTCGGGTTGCCTCTTGGTCGCATGGTGGGGCTTTGTCTGGGTTGGCGCCAGACCTTCGGCTGCGTGTGCGCCGTTAGCGCGCTGGTGCTCGCGTACTTGGCGGTGGTGTTCCCGAAGATCCCTGCCAGCAAGCCCTTCACGCTTAAACAGCTTCCCGGCATTTTGCGGAACAAGGTGCTCATGGGTATCTTCCTTGTGACGGCTTTGTATGCCATGGGATACTACACTGGTTATAGTTATATCGAGCCGTTCCTGCTGCAGGTCGGCGGTATGGACGAGCAGGTTGTCACCATGGCGTTGGTGGCCTTTGGTATCGCTGGCCTTGTCGGAAGTGCGATATGCTCACGGTTCTACCGCGGCCATCGCTGGGCTTTCGCCGTATGGGTCGTTGCCGGCGTTGCGTTGGCGCTTGCGCTCCTGCGGCCTGCCGCTCTTGGAGTCGTCGGCGTGTTCGCCGTGTGCATGCTGTGGGGCATCGCCGGATCGGGGTACTCCATCGTCTATCAGGCCGAGATCATCGAGTTCGCAAGCGATGGCGAGCAGACGGTCGCGATGGCCATCTTCTCCGGCATCTTCAACCTCGGCATCGGCACGGGCAGCTTCATCGGCGGCGGCGTTTGCACGTTCGGCACCATCGCCCATGTGGATTACGTGGGGGCCTCCATCGCGCTCCTTGCCTTACTGTACTGCGCATTCGTGCTGATCAAACATATGAGAGCCCAGAGCTCAAAGTAGGACCTGAGAACAATTGTTCGAAATCTATTATATCGATATAGAACAGGCGTTCCCTATTTGATATACTCCTCATTATGGATTCTATGACGACATATCGTGCAATAGGCAGGCTCGATGATGAGCCGCACCTCAATGCGGCCCAACAGCAGGCCGTTACGGCAACGGAAGGCTACGTGCGCGTCATCGCGGGTGCCGGCACGGGGAAAACGGCTGCGCTGACGCAGCGGTTCGCGTACTTGGTCAATGAGCTGGGCATTTTGCCGGGCAACATCCTGTGCGTCACCTTCACGAACAAGGCCGCCAACGAGATGCGCAGGCGCATCCGCCGCCTTACCGGCGATTACGACACCGGCTATATCAACACGTTCCACGGCTTTTGCGTTTCGGTTCTTCAGGAAGATTCCCATGCCATACGGTATCCGAAAAGTTTCCTGGTGCTCGACAACTCCGACATCGATGCCATGCTGCAGACCATCTATGAAGAACGCGGCCTCACGTTGCGCGATATGACGTTTTCCGCTGCGCGCGACATGATCGAGATGCAGAAGCTCAAAGAGCACCCCAGCTACTATCTGGACATGCTCGAATGGTCTATCGCCGAGTTGCATGACCGGTATATGCAAGCTGATAACGTGCGCGACATCATCTTCTATGGGTATCTTTACCAGGAACGGAAGTGCTTCGGGCTCGATTACAACGACCTGATCGTATTCACGCTCTACGTTTTCGAGCGGTTCCCCGACATTTGCCTTAAATGGCAGCAGCGGCTGGAATACATCATGATCGATGAATTCCAGGATATCGATGCGCTGCAATACCGGCTCATGGAGGTGCTGCAGGGCTATCACAAGAACCTGTTCGTGGTCGGCGACCCCGATCAAACCATCTACTCGTGGCGTGGCGCGGACGTGAAGCTGCTGCTTGATTTCAATAAGCGCTTCCCTGGTACGCGCACCATCATGATGCTCGAGAACCATCGATCGGTGCCTCAGGTGCTTGCGGTGGCGAACTCGCTTATCGCGAAAAACCATATGCGTATCCCAAAGGACCTTGTCGCCGCGCGGCGCTCGTTCGGTCCGACGGTCTGGCATCATGCCGTATCGCCCCAGGCCGAAGCGGCGTGGATCGCCGAAGGCGTGGCCGCATTGCATGGCAAGGGGGTTGCTTATCGCGATATGGCGGTGCTGTATCGCGCGCATTATGCATCGCGGTCGGTCGAAGAGGCGCTTTTGAAGGCGGATATCCCGTATTCGCTGTTCAGCGGTGTGCCTTTTTTCGGTAGGAGCGAGATCAAGGATGCGCTGTGCTACCTGCGCCTTATCGCGGTGGGGGATGACTTGGCGTTTCTGCGCGTGGCCAACGTGCCCAAGCGCAATCTCGGGCAACGTCGCATGGCGTATCTGCGGCAGTATTGCGACGAGCATGGATGCACCATGCTGCAGGCTCTTGAGGCAACGTGCGAGAATGATATCTTCAAACGCACGAAGGCGAAACAGCTTCTGTCGCTGGTGCATGGCTTTCGCAGGTCCGTTGAGGGTCGCTCGGTATCGGAGGTGCTCTCGGCGCTGCTCGATGAAAGCGGTTACGAGCAGATGCTGCGCACCGAGGGAAGCCAGGAGCGGCTTGATAACCTTGCCGAGCTGAAGCAGTCGGTGTACGAATTCGAGGCAACGTGCGGAGAAGAGGTCACGCTTGACTGCTATCTGCACCACGTAGCCTTGCTTTCCAATGCCGATATCGCAGATGCATCGAAGGATAACGTGCATCTTATGACCATCCATGCTGCTAAGGGCTTGGAATTCAGCCACGTCTTCGTTTGCTCGTTGTCCGAAGGTGTGCTGCCGTCGCGCAAAACGCGTACGGTTGAGGCTATGGAGGAGGAGCGTCGCCTCGCGTTCGTGGCGTTCACGCGCGCCAAGGACGGGCTGTACCTTACCGAGGCCGAGGGCTTCGGACATCAAGGAACGCCGCGGTACCCTTCGCGGTTCCTCCTCGATATCGATCCTGCGGCCTTGGAGTTTTCAAATAGGCCTGCTGACTCCCAGCTCGATGACGCCCGTAGCGCTTATGAGGCGACCGATCGTTGGATCGATGACACGGCCGGGCAGGCGTCCATCGAACCGGGTACGCGCGTTGCCCATAAAGCGTTCGGACAGGGCGTGGTGCAGGGCATCGACGAGCAGAAGCGGGCCTATATCATCGTATTCGACGATTTGGACACGCCGCGTTGCATTTCGTTTCGCGTCAAGCTGGAGGTAGTGTGAGCAAGCCGGAGGAGTTCCAACGATATAGCCGAACCTCGGGTTTCACCGAAGGCGGTTCGGGAAAGGCGCAGGGTATCGCCGGGGACGAGGGCGTTCGCGTCCCGGAAGGGGAGACGTTCGAGCAGAAGCTCGCGCGCATCAAGCGCGAGCTTGATGCGGTGCCGACCCTTCCTGGTGTGTATCTATGGAAAGACAAGCACGGGCAGGTCATCTACGTCGGCAAGGCCAAACAGCTTCGTGCTCGCATGCGCCAGTATGTCAACTTCCAGGATGAACGCGCGAAGATCCCGCTGCTCGTCGAGCAGATCTGCACGTTCGAGTACATCGTGGTGGGCAATGAACACGAGTCCTTGGTGCTCGAGAAGAACCTCATCAATCAGCACGCCCCCTGGTTCAACGCCGACTTCAAGGACGATAAATCTTACCCGTTCATCGCTATCACCAAAGGCGATGTGTTCCCTGCGATCAAATACACGCGTGAGAAGCATCGCGCGGACACACGCTATTTCGGTCCCTATACCGATAGCCGCGCCGCTCGACGCATGGTCGACATCGCAAGGCGGGTAGTGCCGTTGTGCTCTTCGAGCTGCGCTGATTGGCGTTCGCTGAAGCGCAAACTGGAAAAGGACCCGCTTGCGTGCTTGGCCACCGACGTCCGTCCGTGCTTCGATGCGCATGTGGGTTTGGGGCCCGGGGCGTGTTGCGGTCGCGTCACGCCCGAGCAATATGCCGCCAACGTCAGCCGGATCGAGCGCTTCCTCTCGGGCAACCATCGGGAGTTCATTGAGGAGCTTTCGCAGGAAATGCAAGAGGCTGCGGCTGAGCTTGATTTTGAGAGGGCGGGTCGTATCAAGGCTCGAATCGATACGATAAACGGGCTATGCGACAAACAACATGCGGTAAGCTCTCGCAACCTTGATGCCGATGTCATCGGGTTTTTCCGCGAGGAGACCATCGCTGGCGTGCACGTGCTCATGGTGCGCGAGGGTCGTATCATCAACAGCAACGAGTTCGTGCTCAACCGCGGGAACGATGTTCCCGACCAAGATCTGCTGCACATGTTCCTGCTGCGCTACTACGATGCCACCACGTCCATCCCGCACGAGGTGGTCGTTCGCGTCATGCCCGAGGATGCCGAGGCCATGGAGCAGTGGCTTACCGGTAAGCTTGCTAGTGCGCATGGCGCCAAGGTGCGCATCTCGGTCCCGGAACGCGGCGAGAAAGCGGATCTGGTCTCCATGGCCGAGCAGAACGCCAAGCACACGCTCATGCGTTACAAAGTGCGCACGAACTACGAGGATAAGCGCATCAACGATGCTTTGCTGCAGCTGGAGAGCGCCTTGGCGCTCGATGCGCCGCCGATGCGCATCGAATGCTTCGACATTTCCACCAACCATGGCACCTATACCGTCGCGTCCATGGTGGTGTTCACCAACGGAAGGCCCGACAAGGGGCAGTACCGACGTTTCAAGATCAAAGCTCAGCTTGACGAGGCGAACGATTTCCTGTCCATGCAGGAGGTTATGAGCCGCAGGTATTGCGCCGAGCGCATGGCCGATGAACGGTTCGGCAAAAAGCCCGATCTTATCATCTTGGACGGCGGCCTACCGCAGCTCAATGCCGTCATACAGCAGTTCGACAGCATGGGAATCCATGATATCGCCTTGTGCGGCCTGGCTAAACGCGATGAGGAGCTGTTCGTGCCGTGGCAGGATACGGGTCCGGTGGTGCTGCCGGGCGGTAGCGCCAGCTTGTATCTGGTCAAGCAGGTTCGAGACGAGGCGCACCGCTTCGCTATCGAATTCCATCGCCAATTGCGCGGCAAGGGCATGACGGCAAGCATCTTGGACGAGGTCGAAGGCTTAGGTCCGGTGCGCAAGAAGGCGCTTCTCAAACACTTCAAGAGCTTCAAACGGCTCAAGGCTGCAAGCCTGCAAGACATCCTTGATGCCAAGGTGGTGCCCGTCCAAGTCGCCAACGAGCTGTATACGGTGCTGCAGCAGTATAATGAGCAGGCAAGAAATGAAATGGTCGTCGGCGGGGAAGGAGATTTGTGACATGACCGAGGTTGCAAGCGAGCTTGAGAACATGCCCGAGCTGGTTATCGTGAGCGGCATGAGCGGTGCGGGGCGCACCGAGGCCATGCATGCGTTCGAGGATCTTGGGTATTTTTGCGTGGACAACCTGCCCAGCGCCCTTATCGGGAATCTGCTGGCCTTAACCGGCATGCCCGGCCAACCCGACAACCATCGACGCATCGCCGTGGTGTGCGACGCGCGCAGCGGCGGCTTCTTCAAAAGCTTGATGGAGGAGCTCTCAAAGCTCAAAAGCGCCGGCGTCGATTATCGGGTGCTATTCTTGGATGCCGATGATGAGAAACTCATCGCACGCTACAAATCAAGCCGTCGCCGCCATCCCCTATGCACCGACGGCAGCTCCATCGCAAACGGGATCGAGCGCGAGCGCGAGATGCTCTACGATGTGCGCAAGCAGGCGCACCACGTCATCAACACCACCGATATGATGCCCGCTCAGCTGCGCAGCACCATCCGCGCGCTGTTCGCTCCCGGCGAGGAGCGCCAGGGCTTGCAGGTCACGGTGTACTCGTTCGGCTTCAAACACGGCGCTCCCGTGGATGCCGATCTGGTCATGGACGTGCGATTCCTTCCCAATCCGTACTACGATCCCGAGCTGCGTCCCCTCACCGGCCTTGACAAGCCTGTGCGAGATTACGTGCTGTGCCGATCTGAAACCGAGGAGTTCCAGAAGTGCTGGCGTGCGCTGCTCGATTGCGTCATGCCTGGGTACGTGGCGGAGGGCAAGCAGCAGCTCGCCATCGCCGTCGGGTGCACCGGCGGTCAACATCGAAGCGTGGCCCTTGCCGAGTCCACGGGGGAATATCTTAAGCAGAAGGGCTATCGCGTCAGCGTCGCGCATCGCGACCTGAAACTTGCCGAAGGCGTCGATGGACAGCTCATCAACGCTTCTGCGAAGCCGGTCGAAGGCCGATAGGATGAGCGAGATGCTACACGAAAGCCATATGGAGGGCGGTCATTTCCCCCATGACCCGTCCATGACCGAGGCGTTCGCGCCGCTGTACGCGGCAGATCCCGTAGTGCCGGAGACCAGCAGCTTGAAAGCCGTGGTCATTGGCGGCGGGACGGGTGCGCCCGTTTCCATTCGCACGCTCCTTTCCATGGGCGTGGAAACCTCTGCCGTGGTCGCTATGGCCGATGATGGCGGGTCGACGGGCATCCTGCGCGAACGGGCAGGCGTCACTCCTCCGGGCGATATCCGCAAGTGCATATGCGCTATGGCGGCCGACCCCGAGGACCCGCTTACGCGCGCATTCAAATACCGGTTCCCGTTTGCCGACAACCATACGCTGGGCAATCTCATGCTTTCCGCGCTCGAGGATGCCACGGGCGAGTTCCCGCAAGCCGTTCAGATCTGCGAGCGCTTGCTCAACGCGCGCGGGCATGTGTACCCTTCAACGCTCGATCGCGTGTCGTTGGTAGCGCGCACGCGCGATGGGCGCTATATCGAGGGCCAGGCGGTTGCCTGTCATTCGCGTACGGCGCTTGCACACGTGCAGTTGCGCGGTCAGGGCAAGATCCAGGCATACCGGCCGGCGCTCGATGCCATCCGCAATGCCGACCTGATCGTGCTCGGGCCGGGGAGCTTGTTCACGTCCATCATCCCGAACCTGCTGGTCCCGGGCGTGGTGGATGCCATCCGTCAATCGAAGGGGGCAACCCTGTTCGTCTGCTCCTTGGCGGACATGCAGGGCGAGACATGGGGTCTTACGGCGCGCGAGCATGTCGAGGCGTTGCTCGCGCACGGCATGCGCGGGCTGCTTGATTACGTGCTCGTGCACAGTCCGTTTCCCGTTCGCCCCGACGCTTCCGAGACGGGCACCTTCCGTGCGGTCACGGGGGTTAACGTCGGCGATGGCCGATTCACGGTCGCTCCGGGCGAGGAGGCGGGAAGGCGCGTGCGCCCCGTGCGCATAGACTACCCGGATTTGCGCTCCATTCAAAGCAAGGGCCCTGTCGTGCTTGTGCGCAACTTGGTCGATCCGCAGCGTCCCACCTGGCATGACCCGTTGTTGCTGCGCGAGGCGTTCACGGGGGTGTTGCGCTTATGTCGTTCACGGCAGAGGTAAAAGACGAGCTTTCGCGCGTGCCGGCAACGTGCAGTCATTGCGATAAGGCCGTTTTGGCTGCGCTTGTGCGCATCGAGGGCACGCTGTTCGTGTCGGGCAAGAACCGCTATCGCGTGGAGATCGCCACCGATGCCCCGTCGGTGGCGCGTTTGGTCATCAAGCTGCTGCATGAGCTGTATCGGCTGAAAACCAACCTGACGGTTCGGCGAAGCGTCTTGCATAAAACGCCGAACTACCTGATCGAGGTTCCCGCCCAGCCTCAGCTTGCTGCGGCTTTGGTGGATATGGGTGTGCTGTCTCCTGAAGGCGGTCTGGTGCTCGGCGTATCCGAGCAGTTGGTAGCCAAGGATTGCTGTGCGGCCGCATATCTGCGTGGCGCCTTCCTGGGCAGCGGATTCGTATCCGACCCTCGCGGCGATTTCCATTTCGAGGTGATCGTCGAAACCGAGGAGCTGGCCGATGGCCTTGTGGATCTTCTGGCTCGCAAGAACATCAAGGCACGCATCATGCAGCGACGCAATTCCTATATGGTGTATTTGAAAAGCGGCAGCGCCATTCTTGAGTTCCTGGCGCTTGCGGGCGCTCATCAAAGCGCGCTTGCCATGGAAAACGCACGCGTCATAAAAAGCGTTCGAAACGACGTGAACCGTCAGACCAACGCCGAGATCGCCAACCAGGCTAAAACCTCGCGCGCGGCGATCGACCAGATTCGAGCCATCAGGCAGGTGGTGGAGGCGCACGGCATGGAAAACCTCCCTCCGGCGTTGCAGGACTTCATCAAGCTGCGTGTGCGTCATCCCGAGGCGACGCTCAAGGAGCTTGGCGAGCTCGCCAACCCTCCGCTGTCGAAATCGGCGGTGTACCATCGCGTGCGCCGTATCGAGCAATTGGCCGCTGAGCTGGAGAATCAGAATCGGTAACCGGTAGTAACCGGCGTTGTGCCGTTAGGCGGGACGCGTTGGTCTGCGCTTGTCGACCGTCTGCCAAATTTGCGCCGCAAGCGTTTGACTTTCCGCTACACTAGCGTTTCGTATGGCCCATAACTTGAGTATCTGAATGAAAAGGAGATACGCAATGGCAATCAAAGTAGGCATCAACGGTTTCGGCCGCATCGGACGTCTGGCGTACCGCGCCATGGTCAAGGACCCGGAGATCCAGGTCGTGGCCGTCAACGACCTCGGCGACATCCCGACGATGGCTCACCTGCTGAAGTATGACTCGGTCCACGGCCGCGCCTTCGAAACGGTCGAGGTCACCGAGGATGGCTTCGTGGCCGACGGCCATGCCGTGAAGGTCCTGTGCGAGCGCGATCCCGAGAATCTGCCTTGGGGCGAGCTGGGCGTTGACGTCGTCGTCGAGTCCACCGGTATCTTCAAGACCGGCGAGCTTGCCAGCAAGCACATCAAGGCCGGCGCCAAGAAGGTCGTCATCACCTGCCCGGCCAAGGGCGAGGACATCACCGTCGTCATGGGCGTCAACGACGAACAGTACGACAAGGATCAGCACAACATCATCTCCAACGCCTCCTGCACCACCAACTGCCTGGCCCCCGTCGCCAAGGTGCTGCTTGAGAAGTTCGGCATCAAGCGCGGCTACATGAACACCATCCATTCCTACACCAACGATCAGAAGATCTTGGACCTGCCGCATAAGGACCTGCGCCGCGCCCGCGCCGCAGCCATGTCCATGATCCCGACCACCACGGGTGCCGCTCGCGCCGTGTCCCTGGTCCTCCCCGAGCTGGCAGGCAAGCTCGACGGCTTCGCCACGCGCGTTCCCACGCCCGACGGCTCCATGGTCGACCTGACGGTCGAGCTTGAGCGCGAGGTCACCATCGAGGAGATCAACGCCGCTATGAAGGAAGCCGCCGAAGGCGAGCTGGCCGGTGTGCTCGAGTACACCGAGGATCCCATCGTGTCCATCGACATCGTGGGCAACAACCATTCCTCCATCTTCGACAGCAAGCTCACCATGGTCATGGGCGGCAAGTCCAACATGGTCAAGGTCGTGTCCTGGTACGACAACGAGTGGGGTTATTCCAACCGCGTGAAGGACCTTGTGAAGATCCTGCTGTAATCGGCTTAACCGCTTAACGCTATGAAGGGCCCTGGAACCGAACCTTGCCCCTTGCGTGCTGTGCCGTACGTGCCCGAAGCACGCTCGGCTGCTTTGCAAGGCGCAATCGGGACCAGGGCCTTTTAGCTGGCCATCGCCGCACCCGCGGTGATTCGAAAGGAAGACATCATGGCTGATATCGCCACCGTCGACCAGCTCGACGCGCGCGGCAAGCGCGTGCTCGTCCGTGTCGACTTCAACGTTCCCGTGGCAGACGGCGTCTGCTCCGACGATACCCGCATCCGCGCTGCGCTGCCCACTATCGAAAAGCTCATCGACGAAGGTGCCCGCGTCATCCTCATGAGCCACCTCGGCCGTCCGTCGGGCGAGGGCTTCGAGGAGAAGTTCACGCTTCGCCCGGCCGCTTTGCGCCTCTCCGAGCTGCTCGGCCGCCCTGTCGCGTTCGCTTCCGACACCGTCGGCCCCGACGCCCAGGCCAAGGCCGCGGCCCTTCAGGATGGTCAGGGGCTCGGGCTGGAGAACATCCGCTTCGACAAGCGCGGGAAGAAAAACGATCCCGAATTCTGCCAGGAGCTCGCCAAGCTCGGCGAAGCATACGTCAACGACGCGTTCGGCACGGCGCACCGCGCCCATGCCTCCACTGCCGGCGTTGCTGCGCTTCTGCCCGCCTATGCCGGCTATCTCATGCAAAACGAGGTCGCAACCCTCACCGGCATGCTCGATGAGCCCCGTCGTCCCTTCGTCGCCATCCTGGGCGGTTCAAAGGTCTCCGATAAGATCAAGGTCATCGACGCCCTCATGGACAAGTGCGACACCCTCATTATCGGCGGCGGCATGTGCTTCACGTTCCTGCTGGCGCAGGGCAAGCAGGTGGGTACCTCGCTCAAAGAGGAAGACTGGGTCGAGCGCGCGGCGGCCATGCTGCGCAAGGCCGAGGAGCGCGGCGTGAAGCTGCTGCTTCCCGTCGACGTCGTATGCGCCGATAAGTTCGCCGAGGACGCGAACACCAAGACCGTATCCGTCGACGAAATCCCGGCCGACATGATGGGCCTCGATGTCGGCCCTGAAACGGCCAAGTTGTATGCTCAGGCCATCTCGCAGGCTGCCACCGTGTTCTGGAACGGGCCCATGGGCGTCTTCGAGATGGAGGCGTTCGCGGCAGGCACGAAGGCCGTTGCCGAGGCCGTAGCCGAAAACCAGCAGGGCGACACGATCATCGGCGGTGGCGACTCCGTGGCAGCGGTCAACAAGTTCGACCTTGCCGACCGCATGACGTTCATCTCCACGGGCGGCGGTGCCAGCATGGAGCTGGTGCAGGGCGAGGCTCTTCCCGGCGTGGAGGCTCTGAAGCGCTAAGGTAATCCAAGGGGGGCGCATGCGTCCCCCTTATCGTTTTGAAAGGAGCGTGCCTCATGGCCCGCAAACCGCTTATGGCAGGAAACTGGAAGATGAACAACACCTATGCCGAGGCCGTGGTGTTGGCGCAAACCATCTCCAACAACTTCGACAAGCACTGGACCGACTCTGTGGACGTGCTCGTGTGCCCGCCGTCCATCGATCTGAAGCCGGTCAACACGGTGTTCGAGTTCGACCATCAGCCCATTCAGATCGGCGCGCAGAACGTGTACTGGGAGCCGAAGGGCGCCTTCACGGGCGAGGTATCGGTTCCCATGCTCAAGGATGTCCATTGCACGTGCTCCATCGTCGGCCACTCCGAGCGTCGCGGCTACTTCGGCGAAACCAACGAGGACGTCAACCGCAAGGTCCGCGCTCTGCTCGATGGCGGCCTGTATGCTGTGGCATGCGTCGGCGAATCGCTGTCCGTGCGCGACGAGGGCGGCGCCGAGGAGTTCGTCTGCGCCCAGGTGCGCGCCGCGTTCGCGGGCTTGGAGCCCGAGGAGGCCGGCAAGTGCGTGGTGGCATATGAGCCCATCTGGGCCATCGGCACGGGCCGCACGGCCACGCCCGAGCAGGCGCAGGACATGTGCGCCGCCATCCGCGCCACGCTCGCCGACATGTTCGGCGACGAGACCGCCGATGAGATGCGCATCCTGTACGGCGGTTCCATGAACGTCGGCAACGTCGAGCAGCTTCTCGCGCAGCCCGATATCGACGGCGGTCTGGTCGGCGGCGCCAGCCTGAAGGCCGACCAGTTCGTTCAGCTGGTGAAAGCGTGCCTGTAATGAGCGCGTCGGAAAACATCTGCCGGAAGCTTTCCCTTCCGGCATGCCTGATCATCATGGACGGCTTGGGCTTGGCGCCAGCGGGTCCGGACAACGCTGTGTCGCTGGCATCCACGCCGGTGCTCGATCAGCTGTTCGAAACCTGCTCGCACACCAAGCTCGAAGCCTCGGGAGAGGCTGTGGGCCTTCCTGAGGGTCAGATGGGCAACTCTGAGGTGGGGCATCTCAACATCGGCGCCGGCCGCGTGGTGCATCAGGAGCTCTCGCGTATCAACATGGCTTGCCGCACCGGCTCCATCTGCGATAACGCCGTGATCAACGATGCCATCGAGGCGGCAAAGGCGCCGGGTGCCGCACTGCATCTCATGGGCCTGCTCTCCGATGGCGGCGTGCATTCCAGCAACGAGCACCTGTATGCGCTCATCAAGCATGCCGTGGAAAGCGGCGTCGGCGATGTGCGCGTGCATGCGTTCATGGACGGCCGCGACGTCCCGCCGTCTAGCGGCAAGGGCTACATGCAGCAGCTGCAGGACTTCATCGCCGAGAACGGGTTCCAAGACGCCGTGCGCGTGGCAAGCGTCTCGGGCCGCTATTACGCGATGGATCGCGACAAGCGTTGGGACCGTGTCGCCAAGGCGTACGAGGCCGTCGTGTGCGCAACGCCGCTCGCCGCTTCGGCCGATCCCGTCGCCGCTATGCAAGCGTCCTACGATGCCGAGGTCACCGATGAGTTCGTCGAGCCCGTGGCGCTTGATGATCGCGGCGTCGTCGATGGGGATGCCGTCGTTTTCTTCAACTTCCGCCCCGATCGCGCCCGTGAGATCACGCGTGCCATCGTCGATGATGGCTTTGACGGGTTCGATCGCGCTCGTCGGCCCCAGGTCTCGTTCGTGTGCCTGACCGAGTACGACCCGGACATCCCCGCGCCGATCGCGTTCCCCAAGACGTTCCCGGAAAACGTGCTTGCCGACGTGCTTTCCGCCGCCGGCCTGCGTCAATACCATATCGCCGAAACCGAGAAGTATGCGCACGTCACGTTCTTCCTCAACGGCGGGCGCGAGGAGCCCAAGGCGGGGGAGCAGCGAAGCCTCATCCCCAGCCCCAAGGTCGCCACGTATGATCTGCAGCCCCAGATGAGCGAACCCGAAGTCGCGGACACCTTGGCTGCGGCGATCGATGCCGATGAGGCCGATGTGTACATCGTGAACTTCGCGAATCCCGATATGGTCGGCCACACGGGCGTCATCCCCGCCGCCGTCGCCGCCGTCGAAGCGGTGGATTCCGGCGTCGGCAAGGTCATCGACGCCATCCGCCGCAAGGGCGGGTTCGCCTTCATAACGGCCGATCACGGTAACTGCGACAAGATGATCGCGGACGATGGGACGCCCCATACGGCGCATACCACCGCAAAGGTGCCGTTCATCTTCGTGGACGGTGCCGATACCGGGCGGGTGCTCGGCGACAAGGAAGGCGCGCTGTGCGATATCGCCCCCACGTTGCTCGACGCCATGGGGCTTCCCGCTCCCGCTGAGATGACGGGACGCAGCCTGTTCGCGTAATACGTGGTTTTCATGACCCTGATCGCGCCCGTTGCCGGTTTCTTGCCTGCGCGGGCGCGTTTCGTTATACTTGGTTACTTGCGTACGTAGTTATTTCGAGTGAAAGAGCATCACGTGAATCCGCTTTTGATCATCCTCATCGCCTTGCTGGTCATCTCCGGCTTGGGCCTCATCATCTTCATTCTCCTGCACTCCGGCAAGGGCACGGGCATCTCCGATATGATCGCCAGCTCCGTCTACTCTTCGCAAACCGGTACCAGCATCGTCGAGAAGAACCTCGACCGCATCACCATCATCTTTGCGGTCGTCTTCTTGCTGTCGCTTATCGCGCTTATGATCGTATATCCGTCCGGCACTATCGCCACCCGATAAAATTTTTTGAAATTGGGTCTTGGCAAGTACGTAAGGTTCGGGTATATTAATTATCGTTGCTTTTCGGCAACAACTCGTCGGAGTGGTGGAACGGCAGACACGCAAGCTTGAGGTGCTTGTGCCCGTAACGGGTGTGCGGGTTCAAATCCCGCCTCCGACACCAGAATTCAGAAAGCGGCCATCTGGCCGCTTTTTTGTTGACTGTTGTCGATCTAGGCAGTTTGTTTGTTGCTACCTGCAATAGAGGTAGTTGCTTGTTGTCAGTTGCCGATGGTCATCAAGCCTTCGTCGTCTGCGGAAACCCGCTCCTTGAACCTTCTTTCGTTGCAATTCCAAGTGCGCCATGGGCGGTAAAGCCAAAACTGAGCGTTGCCAAGGAGTGGCAAGACACCGAATTGCATGTGCGTCATGGGCATCAAAGCTAAACACAAGGTATTAGAGTTTCTTGAATCTGGTCTTTCATCAGGGAAAACGGCTGCTTTGAACATGGCGTGTCGAAAAAAGTTCAAACTTTTTCAAAAAAGGGGGTTGCCAAGAATTCTGGTTCAGGTATTATATCTCCTTGCCGACGCGCCGAAAGCGCTGAAGCAAATCACTCAAGTGGGCGTTTAGCTCAGGGGGAGAGCGCTTCCCTGACACGGAAGAGGTCACAAGTTCAAATCTTGTAACGCCCACCATTTGAGATGCGGACATGGCTCAGCTGGTAGAGCATCACCTTGCCAAGGTGAGGGTCGCGGGTTCGAATCCCGTTGTCCGCTCCATTGTCTTTGACGAGCTGGTTGGGAAACCAACCAGCTCTTTATAAGACAAGACGCCAGGATGGCGACGTGGCCAAGTGGTAAGGCAGAGGCCTGCAAAGCCTTTACCCCCGGTTCGAATCCGGGCGTCGCCTCCAAATTTTGAAAACTCAACATGCGGACATGGCTCAGCTGGTAGAGCATCACCTTGCCAAGGTGAGGGTCGCGGGTTCGAATCCCGTTGTCCGCTCCATGAAATGACAGCGGTCGATAACTCGGCCGCTTTTTTTGTTTCGGTCTGAAGAGTCGTCTCTGAAGAGGCGTCTCCCTAAACCGCGTAAATCAACCTCGCGGCTATGTACGGTTAGGATCGAAAAGATTTTCAAAATAGGGTCTTGCAAAGATCATCGATTCCGGTATTATATCCTCTTGCGTCTTGGCCCCCCAAGATGTGATTGATGAAATGGGCGTTTAGCTCAGGGGGAGAGCGCTTCCCTGACACGGAAGAGGTCACAAGTTCAAATCTTGTAACGCCCACCATTTCAGTTTGATTCAGTTCAATGAGTCATTGTGAGATTTAATTCATAATATTGAATTTCTTCTTGCGTCGATTCGTTTTTCGTTTAAACTGATTTTAGCAGTGCGGACATGGCTCAGCTGGTAGAGCATCACCTTGCCAAGGTGAGGGTCGCGGGTTCGAATCCCGTTGTCCGCTCCATGAATGTGCAGCGACCGAGATTACTCGGTCGCTTTTTTAATGCTTCGAAATGTGCACCCACAAGCCCCTGTTCGTGTGATAGGATACGCGAAACACTAAGCGATTATCAAAGGCTGGGTAGTATGGGTCAGGATTCCATTGTCATCAAGGGCGCTCGCGAACACAATCTGAAAAACGTCGACATCACCATCCCTCGTGACAAGCTGGTTGTGATCACCGGTTTGTCGGGTAGCGGCAAATCAAGCCTAGCGTTCGATACCATGTATGCCGAGGGGCAACGACGTTACGTTGAAAGCCTGTCCAGCTATGCACGCATGTTTTTGGGGCAGATGAGCAAGCCTGACCTTGATAGCATCGATGGACTTTCCCCGGCGGTATCGATCGATCAGAAAACCACCTCTCGCAACCCCCGCTCAACGGTGGGCACCACTACCGAGATATACGATTATCTTCGATTGCTGTATGCTCGCGTCGGCATCCCTCATTGCCCGGAATGCGGTCGCGTTATCAAGAAGCAAACCACCGATCAGGTAACCGACGACATATTGGCCTTGGATCCCGGTGCGAAGGCCATCATCATGGCGCCGGTGGTTGCTGGTCGTAAGGGAGAATTCACCAAGCTGTTTGCAGACTTGGCCCATGAGGGCTTCAGCCGTGTTCGTATCGATGGCGAGATAGTGAAGTTGGATGGCCAGCCTCGTACGCTCAATAAGAAGATCAAGCACTTCATCGATGTGGTGGTCGATCGCGTGCAACTCAAAGAGGCCGCAACCGGTCGTATCGCCGAAGCGGTGGAGCTTGCAACGAAGTTGGCGGAAGGCCGCGTCCTTGTGCAGGTGCTCGGGCCCGATGGCAAGCCTCAGGGCGAGGCGGGCGGTTCCTCAAGCGGCGCCAAAGGCGGTCTTGGCGCAGGCGAGCATCTGTTCTCCCTGGCATTGGCGTGTCCCGAGCACGGTCACTCGATGGACGAGCTTCAGCCGCGCGACTTCAGTTTCAACGCTCCATACGGAGCCTGTCCTGACTGTTCGGGTATCGGCAGCAGGGAAGAGGTCGATGCCAGTTTGGTGGTTCCCGATCCCTCGTTGACGTTGTCGGAGGGTGCCATCGCGCCTTTTAAGAGCGGCAACTACTACCCTCAGGTCCTTAAAGCCGTTGCATTGCATATGGGCTGTGACGAGAACACCCCGTGGGAGGACATGCCCAAAAAAGTCCAGAAGGCTTTGCTCGAAGGCTTGGGGGAGGAAAAGGTCAGGGTGGATTACACCACGGTCGATGGACGTAACACCTACTGGTTCATTGAGTGGGAGGGCGCCCTGGCCGCGGTAATGCGCAAATACCAGGAGGCGCAAAGCGATACGCAGCGTGAGAAGCTGCAAAGTTACTTCGCCGTCGTTCCGTGCCCCACGTGCGGTGGGAAACGCTTGAAGCCTGAGATCCTCGCGGTTACCGTGGGCGGCAAGTCCATTCACGAGGTTTGCGAGATGAGCGCTCTTGATTGTTACCGCTTCTTCGGCGATTTGCGTTTCGAGGGGCAGCAAGGTGCGATTGCGAACCCTATCGCGAAGGAAATCGTCGCGCGTCTGAAGTTCCTGGTCGATGTAGGCCTGGATTACTTGACCCTTGAACGTGCTACTGCAACCCTTTCCGGCGGCGAAGCGCAGCGTATCCGTCTGGCTACGCAAATCGGCGCGGGCCTGATGGGCGTTCTTTACATTCTCGATGAACCTTCCATCGGCTTGCACCAGCGTGACAATGAGCGCCTTATCGGCACGCTCGAGCACCTTCGCGATCTCGGCAACACCGTTATCGTCGTCGAGCACGACGAAGATACCATCCGCGCCGCTGATTATGTGGTTGACATGGGTCCGGGCGCGGGTGAGCGCGGCGGTATGGTGGTAGCCTCCGGAACGCCGGAGGAGGTAGCTGCAACAGAAGGTTCGCTCACTGCTGATTATCTTTCCGGTCGTCGCGTAATCGCCGTGCCGCAGCAACGTCGTAAGCCCAAGCGCGGATCCCTGAAACTTACCGGCGCATCCGAGAACAACTTGAACAATGTGACGCTGTCGGTTCCTTTCGGTACCTTCACCGTCATCACGGGCGTTTCCGGTAGCGGTAAAAGCTCGTTGATCACCGATACGCTGGCTCCTGCGCTGGCGAATCGCGTTAACCATGCCCACCGGCGTACGGGTGCGTATCGCAAGATCACCGGCGTCGAGAACATCGACAAGGTGATCAACATCGATCAAAGCCCTATCGGCAGGACGCCTCGCAGCAACCCCGCCACCTATATCGGCCTCTGGGATGACATCCGCGCATTATTCGCCAGCACGCAGGAGAGCAAGGCGCACGGGTACGGCCCCGGTCGATTCAGCTTCAACGTCAGCGGGGGCCGGTGCGAAGCCTGTAAGGGCGACGGTCAGATCAAGATCGAGATGCACTTCCTTCCGGATATCTACGTGCCATGCGAGGTGTGCGAAGGCAAACGGTACAATCGCGAAACCCTGCAGGTCACCTATAGGGGTAAGAACATCTCCGAGGTGCTCGACATGACGGTCGAGGACGCTTTGCTGTTCTTTGAGAACATCCCCGGGATCAAGCGCAAGCTTCAGACGCTTTTCGATGTGGGGCTCGGGTATATCCGTTTGGGGCAACCGGCTACCACGCTTTCCGGCGGCGAGGCTCAGCGCGTGAAACTGGCAAGCGAGCTGCATCGTCGTCAAACGGGCAAAACGTTCTATATATTGGACGAGCCCACTACCGGATTGCATTTCGAGGATGTGCGGCAGTTGCTCGTGGTGCTTCAGCGTCTTGTGGATGCGGGAAATACGGTGCTCGTCATCGAGCACAACCTTGACGTTATCAAAAGCGCCGACCATATCGTCGATTTGGGTCCGGAGGGCGGTGCGCGCGGCGGCACCGTGGTGGCCGAGGGAACGCCCGAGCACGTAGCTACTGTGAAGGAAAGCTACACAGGTCGATTCCTCGCTCGCATGCTGTAAAATAGTCTTGTTACATTGCGACGCCTGCCGATTCCGGTGGGCGTCTTTGACGCTAAAGAAGCAAAACCCGTCTCCGTGCAAGAGGCGGGTTTCTTATTCGGGAAGGAGCGCGGTAGGGGTGCATCAAGGAGCGGCTTTGCGGGGCGGGCATATGATGCGCGGTATCGTCTGCGCATTGGCTGGTTCCGTTTGCTGGGGCTTTTCCGGCACGTGCGCCCAGCTGCTCATGGGCGATTACGGCGCGCCGGCTTATTGGATCACGTGCGTGCGCATGCTCATCTCCGCGGTATTCTTTCTCGGCGTCGTGTTCGTGAAGGACTGGCGGTCGGTGGCGGCGCTCTTTCGTGATTGGCGTTCCATGATCAGCATCGCGGCGTTCTCCATTTTCGGAATCGCGCTATGCCAGGTGAGCTATTTCAGCGTCATCCATCACACGAGCGCTGGCGTGGGCACCACCATCGAGCAGCTGGGTTTGGTGCTCATCATGCTGTGGACGTGCTTGCGCAAACGCCGACTTCCCAATCCCCGAGAGGTGCTGGGGCTCGTGTTCGCCATGGCGGGGCTCGTTCTGATCGCCACGCAAGGTGATCTTTCCCGATTGGCCCTGTCCCAGCAGGGATGCTTCTGGGGCATGGTGTCGGCTGTCGCGTTGGCCTTGTATACGCTGATGCCGGTTAAGGTGCTTGCCAAATGGGGCTCGATGATGGTCACGGGGTTCGCCATGTTGTTCGGCGGAGCGGTTCTCACGCCCATTGTGCAGCCTTGGGCCGTCCCCGTCGAGCTCACGCCTGGGTTCCTCCTTATCCTTGCGGCGGTCATCGTTGTCGGGACCTGTGCGGCTTATATGCTGTATCTTCAGGGAATCAATGACTGCGGACCTGTGAAAGCCGGGCTTCTGTGCGCCGCCGAGCCGGTCTCGGCCATGGTGCTCTCCGTGCTGTGGCTGCATAGCTCGGTGAGCACCTGGGATGTGGCGGGATGCGCGTGCATCCTCGTCATGATCGTCATGGTCACCGAGCTCGAGCCCAAGCGGGAAGGCGAGGGGCCGGATGCCGAGCTTGCGGGCGTGGAGACGGCGCCGCTTCCGCAAGATCCGCCGGTCTTCGCCGGTCGTGCGTCGGTGCTCGGGTATTACAATAGCCGACCTGCAACCATGGCCGATGTCGAACGCGTGGAGGCGTTGCTCGACGAGGGACATCGTGCCTTTGCCGAATTGGGCATCGATGAGGGCAGGTACAAGAAGTACCCGTCCTCGCGGCGTTTGACCCGCAGCGTCAAAGACGGTTCCACATATGTGGTGGAGAATGCCCAAGGCCAGATGATCGCCGTGTTCGCCGTGTCCTTCGCGGCGGATAAGAATTACGAGCGCGGCATCAAGGGCGAATGGGTCACCGACACCGGTGCATCTCCGCAACAGTACGCCGAGCTGCATTGGGTAGTCGTCGACAAGCCGGTCCGCAGACGCGGCGTCGGGTCGTTCATCGTCGACAGCGCCTGCCGTATCGCCCGTGAGGGTGGTCGCGTCAGCGTGCGTGCCGATATCTACCCCGAGAACGAACCGATGCGTTGGCTGCTTGAATCACGCGGCTTCAAGTTTTGCGGGACCATTCAGGTGCGCGATACGTTCGGGCGGGAAAAGCCGCGTTCCGCGTATGAGCTGCGCTTTAGATAGGGCGGCATGACGGCGCTGGGCACTGTCGCGTAGCCGCTGTTTTGTTGGCGACACGGGTTCCGTTGTGGATTCTGGGTTGCCAACTACTTGCAGACGTTTACCATGGCTGAGGGTGTTTCGCATCATCCATGCAGGAAAGGGCAGAGCCGCATCGACGGCTGGAAGTGAGGATAACCATGACATTGCAGTTCCGCATTGCCGACCATGGCGACTTCGATGGCATCTGGGCCGTGCTCATGGATGGCAAGGCCGCGCTAGGTCATCTTGGCATCGATCAATGGCAAGGTGCTTATCCTACGCAGCAAATCGTGCGAGATGATATCGAAGCCGGTCACTCCTATGTGCTTGAGGAAGACGGCGAAGTGGTCGCCACCACCGTCATCGGCTTCACCGGCGAACCGGTTTACGATTCCATCGAGGGCGCATGGTTGACGGCGTCCGACTCACGCGACCCGCGATATGCCGTGTTGCATCGTGTTGCGGTTGCCCAAGGTCATGGCGGGAAGGGTCTGGGTCGCAATCTGCTGCAATCCGCCGAGCCGGTTGCCCGTCAGCACAGGTGCGAGAGCCTGCGCATCGAAACGCATCCTGGTAACATCCCCATGCTCAAACTCATAGAGCGATGCGGCTTCAGCCGTTGCGGCATCGTGCATATCAGCCATGCGGAAGGCGCTTCCACCGACCGCGTCGCGTTCGAGAAGATGCTCTAACGCAGGCTTTTCTGTAAACTCTGCGCGTGTGCCGGCGGCGTACGGGCGGTTTGCGGGGCATTCACTATACTTGAACCTATGTCTAACGGAACTCGTGAAAAACAAGCGCTCGGCGTATTCCTCCTCCTGATCGTGCTCAGCACGTTCGGGATCGCCTGGTATATGGTTGCAGGGCATTCGTGGAACGTAGCCGCATCCTCCATCGATGAAAAGGTGGGCCAGATGGAAGGGTACACCTCCATCGTGTACGCCGGCACGCTTCCCGTGCAGGCGGATGCGAAGACGCTTGATTCCCAAAACGGCTCCGATGCGCAGCTCGAAGAGGGAGCGGGCTCTGCGGACGCGGCCGAAAAGGCCGACGAGGGCGTTTCGGGATCTGGGAGCGGCTCAGCTTCCCCTGATACGGCTGCGTCTTCCACCTCTTCCGATGCGGCTATATCGGCGTCCTCTTCCGGTGGCAGCGCAGCTTCATCGTCTGCAGAGGGAAACGCATCCGTGAACGGTGCTTCCTCGAGTACGGGTTCTAGCAACGGCTCAAATACATCAAGCTCTTCGAAAAGCGCTTCAGGGCAGACGAAGTCTTTCGATAGCGTTGCTGGTCTAACGCATACCGATGAGGCGTCCGGCTTGACATCCGATGTCGGCAGCGTTGCGGCGCCTGTCCCCGATACCTCCGAACAGGACGATGGCGAATCTGATCGAACTTCCGATAACGCGACGGTGCTGAAAGCCGCTACGGTCCGCGGCGGCATGGATGTTGCCAAGAGCCAGCCGGTCGCGCCTGAGCAGGTTCAGGCCAACTATGAGGAGAAGGGCGCCACGGTGTTGGTGCTCGATACGGCCGACCCGTCTCAATACAGCGATGGCGTTATCCTCAAGCGCGGCTCGAAGCGCATCGGCGTGTTTTACGTCGATGTTCCGCTTTCCGACAAGGCTGCCGAAGCGCGTGTCAAATATTTCCGCGATTGTAAGGTCGATCTTGTTGTGTGCATCTCTTCGGTTCGCACCTATGTGCGCAACCTCCAGGGCGCCGACATCGTGATTACGCTGCAGGATGAGGAAGTGTCCACGATGGGCGGCAACTCCAACGGGTCCTTTTTCGTGAACGCGCCTCACATGGATAGCGTCGGGGCCATTCTGGTGTCTCCGAGCAATGTTGTGTCCGCAAAGGTTATCGAAAGCCTGTAGCAGTCGGAATCTCTGCTTCTGCGTCGTCTTCTTCGTTGAGCGTCGTTTTTCAAACTCCGGCATCATTCGCTGCTGTCTCGCCTTGCGCTTCTCGGTAACTGACAGTGATGCAGGCTAGAATCCGTCGTGTCGCTTCGTCGCGTTATCTTTACCATTCCGGACGATTGGCGGTATTAACCTTAACAACCCATCGAATCCCGCACTTTCGCTGCTTCGGGTTGAGCAGGTAAGTTTTCTAGTATTGCCCTAGTGATGTATCGTGCCGCTGAAGGTGTTGCGTCAACTGCGATCATGGAACCGTTTCCTTGCGTTTTACCCCTTCCTCCCGTATGCCGTCAACCGCATTCTCGACTCAGATTATGCAGTTTCAGAACGCCATGATGCAGGAATTTCGTCCAATGATGATGCGTTTACGGTCCGATATCACTTTGAACCGCTGCAAAAGCGACCTGAGTGGATCGTAAAACAGATAAACACATATCAAAGACTGTCCAATTCTCAATCTATAACCCGATTATCGCAATAGGAATAGCCAAGTAATTGCAAGCGTTTGCATAGGAAAAAATAGACAAACCCGCAGAATGGTCCAATTCTTTCTAACCCGTTCAGGGGGATTTGTTCCAAATGGGTGCATTTGTGCACCATTTGGCGGAATGGTGTCAGTTTCGTATCAAATTATGCAATAGCATGAATGAGTATCCGTAGACGCACGATACGGATACGCGATGCGCCGCCTCGGCGCCTTCTCCCCGCAGCCTCCAATCGGCAAGAGGGCACGGTGGGCGGTTTCGCATCGACTCTTAGACGAGTGCAAGACGAGTAGGAAAGGAGTGAGGGGCATGAACCTGTCACGCAGGGGCTTTTTCAAAGCAACCGGCGCTGCGCTGGCAACCACGATGGCGTTCGAGCTTTCCTCGCAGACCCAGGCGTTCGCATCTGAGTCCAAGCAAGACTGGAAGCTGGTGAACACCGAAGAGTACACCAACATCTGCTGCTATTGCGCAGGTGGTTGCGGTTCTCTGCTGTCGGTGCGCGACGGCGAGCTGGTCAACCTGGAAGGCGACCCCGACCATCCCATCAACGAGGGCGGCCTGTGCCCGAAGGGCGCTACCATGTTCCAGCTGCGCAACGTGGTCGACCCCGAGACGCGCGAAGTCATCAAGAACCCGAAGCGTTCGACGCGCCCGCTGGTGCGCCGTCCCGGCGCAAGCGACTGGGAGGACATCTCCTGGGATGACGCCATTGCCGAGATCGCCCGCAAGGTCAAGGACACGCGCGATGCAACGTTTATAGAGAAGAACGACAACGGCCTGACGGTGAACTACACCCCGGCCATCGCAAGTCTGGGCGGTTCCCAGGAAAATTCCGAGGAGGAATACCTGATCCTCAAGATGATGCGCTCCCTGGGCGTCATCGCCATCGACAATCAGGCTCGTGTTTGACACGGCCCCACTGTTGCCGGTCTGGCAGCTTCATTCGGTCGTGGCTCCATGACGAGCCATTGGTGCGACTTCCAAAACACCGACGTCATCTTGAATTGCGGTTCCAACTCCGTTGAGAACCACCCCGTAAGCGCGCTGTGGCTTGAGAAGGCCCATGAGCAGGGCGCTAAGTGGATCGTCGTCGATCCGCGCTACACCCGTACGGCTGAGCAGGCCGATATCTGGTGCCCCATCCGTTCCGGCACCGATATCGCGTTCTACGGCGGCATGTACAACTACATCATCGAGCACCTCATCGAGCCGAACCTGGCCAAGTACCAGGAAACCGGCGACATGAGCGAGTACAACTTCGAGTACCTGCTCAACTACACCAACGCTTCCTACATCCTTGATCCCGACTACAAGTTCGATCCCGAGACGGGCCTGTTCAGCGGTTGGAAAGAGAATACCAAGACGTACAACGCCCACAGCTGGCATTACGAGACCGAGTCCACCGAGGACTGGGACACCAGCGAGAACGGCGCATACGCCTGGGTTAAGAAGCCCGGCACCCCTGAGTTCACCACGCCGACGCTCACCAACCCCAAGAAGGACATGACGCTGCAAGATCCCATGTGCGTCTACCAGCAGTTCAAGAAGCACTATTCCCGTTACACGCTCGACACCGTTTGCGGTATCTGCGGTATGGACAAGGATGTTCTCGAACTCGTCTACAAAACCTATACCTCTACCGCCAAGCCCGGTAAGGCCGGCACCGTGCTCTACGCGCTCGGCCAGACCCAGCACACCTATGGCGCCCAGAACACGCGAGCCATGTCCGTGATGCAGCTGCTGCTTGGCAACATCGGCATCCCCGGCGGCGGCGTGAACGCCCTGCGCGGCGAGCCCAACGTCCAGGGTGCAACGGACATGGGCATGATGGTCAACGAGCATCCCGCTTACCTGAAGTGGGCAAACACCACCGATCGCGCAAGCCTGCGCAAGTGGCTGGAGTCTCAGACCTATTCCGACGGCTACTACACTAACAAGCCTAAGTTCATCGTCTCCTCCCTGAAGGAGTGGTTCGGCGAGAACGCAACCGTAGACAACGACTACGGTTACGACTGGTGGCCGAAGGTCCCGTCCGAGACTGGTGCCGTCGACTACACGCATATCTCCACGTTCGAGCTCATGCAGCAGGGTGTTATCAAGGGCTACTTCAACTGGGGCATGAACCCCTGCCATTCGGCCCCCAACGCCGGCAACGTGCGCCGTTCCATGGCCAACCTCGATTGGCTGGTCGTCGCCGACCAGGTCATCACCGAGTCCGCCAGCTTCTGGAACGCGCCGGATATGAACCCGTCCGAGATCGACACCACGGTTTTCTATCTGCCGTGCGCGCTGATCTACGAGAAGCCGGGCATCATCTTGAACTCCGGCCGCTGGATCCAGTACCGCTATCAGGCCGTCGAGCCGTGGGATCAGGCCAAGCCCGACTACGAGATGTGCGATCTGCTTTGGACCGCCATCTGCGACCTGTACAAGAAGGAGGGCGGCGCCAACCCCGACCCGATCCTCAAGACCAAGTGGGACTACTACGTGGACGGCAAGATCGACCCGCGCCCCGTGGCCTGGGCCCTCAACGGCTACCGCGTGGCCGGCACCGAGTGCAACGTCGATTCCGCCAACCCGAAGACCGACCTGCTCAAGGGCTACGCCGAGCTGGGCGCCGACGGTTCCACCGCGTGCGCGATGTGGATCTACTCCGGTATGTGGAACAACAACGACGCTCCGCTCGACCCGGCAGAGCAGCCGCTGTGCCGCCGCAACACCGAGGACAAGCCTGGCATCGGCCTGAATTCCGAGTGGGCGG
>OKVD01000285.1_pt1 | contig 24459 bp, 21 predicted proteins | sample 1606881 | NCBI WGS metagenome assembly OKVD01 (sample SAMN03281011, study PRJEB24777) | human gut metagenome | isolation source: fecal sample PR176 from 1 month old male Indian infant, caesarean delivered... | place: Singapore | collected 2006-01-13
GAAACAAAGAGCAGCATCTGGTTCTTTTGCACTTTTCATATTGTAATTCCTGTATATCCAAAGAATCCTCTGCAACATATCGTTCTAATAGTTCATCGCTTCCGGAAATAATCATATCCCATTTGTCCAAATCAGAAATATCGGTCATGGTTATCTTTGGCGACAGGGAAACCTCCTGCATGACAATCATATCACTGGTAAGTTTATCTTTAATGCTTTGGTAAACACGCCGCAGGTCGATCCCATTTTGGTCTATCTTATTTATAAAGATAATTGTCGGAATGTCCATTTTCTGAAGCGCATGGAATAATATACGGGTTTGTGCCTGTACGCCGTCTTTTGCCGAAATGACTAAAACAGCTCCGTCAAGGACAGATAAAGAGCGGTATGCTTCGGTTAAAAAATCCATATGACCGGGAGTGTCCACGATATTGATTTTATAATCATTCCAGCAAAAAGAAGTAACCGCTGTCTGAATGGTAATTCCGCGCTGCCGTTCCAAAATCATAGTGTCTGTTCTTGTAGTTCCTTTATCCACGTTTCCTTGTTCCGCAATCGCTCCACTGGTGTACAGCAGGCTTTCCGTCAATGTTGTTTTTCCTGCGTCTACATGGGCGAGAATTCCAATATTGATTATTTTCATGTGATTGTCCTCCTTTTACAGCCCCAAAAGGGCATAAAAATCCCCAGCAGTAAAATACTTTTACCACTGGGGATTATAATTTGCGGACATACACATATACAGCATACACCTGTTTGTGATTGCTGTATATGTGTATGTCAAAATTGATAAGGCAAAAGTATTCTTAAATTGGGTACAAAAAACCAAGCCCCCACAAAAGGGACTATCATAATCCTTTGTTCCCACTATTTGATTATAGTTTTATTTAAGAATACCTTGCCGCATATTTTTTACTCCTTTTTTGGAATGATGCTATTATATCACATTAGTTTTAGGAAAGAAAGTACCTAAAAGAAATTTTTCTTCCCCTTATATGTAACAATCATACCGACTTTCTGGCGTTCAGAATGGTTTCTGCTGTCTGCTGTGGTGTTTGGTTGGAATTGTCCAGCCAAAAGCCGATCCGTGGTGTTGTCTGCATAAATGTATCGTATAAGGTTTCAACCGTAAAGCCGGAATAGCCTGTTTTCTCCCTGTATCGTTCCCTTCCTTTTATTGTTTCCACATCTGGACAAAGAACGACAACCTCAACAGGGTATTTATGCGGCACAAAAAATATGTACATGTAACTAATTCAACACATTTATAATTTGAATAGGGACATTATAGCATTTACTAAATACAAATTCAATGTATACGGAAATAAAGATATAAGGAGTGGGAAGGATTCCGCCGTAGTCGGCATTGTAGGAAAATCCAAAAGTTTAGATTTTCCCACAATGCTTATCTTTTGGTCTTTGGTTCGGAATAGTGTAGTGCTGGCGGTCTATCTCTTGTTTTCGGTTGCTTGCTTCCTTACCGTACATGAGCATTAGCGCCGGGATTGTCATTTCCGTAACCTTCCAGCAGGTTGATGACACCCCAGATGCCGAGACCAGCGCCCAGAGCGATAACGAGAGTCTGCAAAACGGTGATTGCCTGATTAAAAAATGCCATAAATTATAGTTAGCCGGAATCGTTTTGATAAAGTTTCAGTCATTCATAGGCATACAAAAGCCGGACAATCCGCCGCCCGGTTTCCGGGGGCTGATTCCGGCTGTCCTCCTTTTTTCATTATTTTTTGGTGACTGTCCGCCTTGTACGCCAATGGTCCCAAAAGGGCAGTTGCGGCGAATAGATAAGACCACTCCTTTCACAGCGGAACAGATTTAAGCACCCTCTGTATCTACTTCGTACACGTCGCAGACCTCATTGGGCTTGAGCTTCAGCCGGGTGGACAGAAATGCTTCAATGTCAAAAGCGTTCTTGTCGCTTGCATCGGCTGTGTATTTGAAATTGGGGTGTTTGGTGATGTCGTACTTATCCGAAAGGAAAGGGCGCACACCGCGCAGCTGAAGGATGCACTTGCCGCCGTCCATGACGGCCAGCTCGTCCTGGCTCATCAGCTCTTTCCCTAATTTTTGATAATTGAGCGAGTGGGAAGTTTCCCGCCCACGGCTCTCTCCGGTGTTGTAGGTGTCGATGGTTTCCTTGCCCAGCACGGCAGCCAGTTCCTTGAGGGTAGTCGGCTCCTTGCCGCCCAGGAAAATGGAGGTATCCATATTGCCGATGATGGTATCGGCGTTGTCCTTGTAAATGGCTTTGAGCTGGCTTTGCGCCTGCAACACCAGACAAGCGGAGATCTCACGGCTTCGGATGGTGGCCACCAGCTTTTCCAGTTTGGGAATCTGGCCGATGTTGGCGCACTCGTCGATAAGACAGCGCACATGGACCGGAAGTCTGCCGCCGTAAACATCATCCGCTTTTTCACACAGCAGGTTGAACAGCTGGGTGTAGCACATGGAGATCAAAAAGTTAAAGCTATCGTCCGTGTCGCTCATAATGAGGAACAGGGCGGTTTTCCTGTCTCCCAGGGTGTCCAGCTCCAGCTCGTCGTAGGAAGTGACCTCCCGCAGCTCCGCAATGTCGAACACAGCAAGGCGCGCACCGCAGGAAATCAGGATGGATTTTGCGGTTTTGCCAGAGACAAATTGTCAAGGACTTTTTAATCACTTCCACAAAGAAGTTACATTTTGCGGACTTCCTCACGAAGCATACGCTTGATTTTGTCCTCCATCGTCTCCTTGGCGGTCTCACTGAAATGGACACGGACGATATAGGTGGTCTTTCCGATTTTTCTTCTGATTGTCGGGCAGTCATTGGTTTTTGGCGTATTTGCGGTATTAGTCATTCAAAATCCTCCTGTAAATGAAAAATGCCCGGTGACTGTTCATCATCGGGCGGTGTCAATATAAGGGAAGAAGGCAAGGCGGCAACTTTAAGGTATCTATAAAAACCTTGCCGTCTTTGCCACACTTGCCTTCTTCCTGTGTTACTCTCGGAGATAGCAAATCCATGAAGCACCATTTTTCTCGGTCACAAGCCTGTCTCCAATACGGCTTTTGGCTGTCCTCATCGTGCGTGAGGATATGCCCCTGTCATTAACCGCCTTTTCCAGCTCTGCACTTGGCATTTTTCTTCCGTCCGCCAGCAGTTCCAGTATCAGTGCTTCTGCCTGTGCGGTCTTGCTCTCGGTCTTTGCGGTGTCCGTTCTGGCAAGGAGTTCATCGGCGGTAATGTCATAAGCCCCTATCCATGAAAAGCCTTTCTCGTCTCCCAGAGAAAAGGCAAGGGACTGTCCCGGTGGGGCAAGGGAGCTTTTCTCATGGATCAGTACCCTTGTTGTGGGACTGTCTTTCAGCTTGCCGATAAAGAGCAGGCTACGGACTGCCGCTGTGATGTCAATGGAGCCTAAGCCCCTGTAAGTGCTTTGTGTTCCGGCTGCTTTGTTCAAGTGTCCAATCAACACGATTGCACAGCCTGTATCCTGTGCAATATCTCCCAGACTGCGGAAGATGGGGCGGACTTCATTGGCTCGATTCATATCCACATCAGCCCCCAGAAATGCCTGTACGGGGTCAATAATAACCAGCCTTGCATGATTTTCCCGGATTGCCTTTTCAATCCTTTCATCGGCAAGGGTCAGCGGCGTGTCCCTGTCATCAATGACAGGCACTTTTTCAAGGTCAGCTTCCGCTTCCATCAGTCTGGGCTTGACTGTATCGCCCAGACCGTCCTCGGCGGTCTGGTAAATGATATTGAACGGTTCAAGGACTTCCATACCGGGCAATGGCTTTCGGTTAGTGCAAGCCGCCGCCAGACGCATGGCGAAGTAGGTCTTGCCCTCACCGGGGTTGCCCTGGATAATTGTCAGCTTACCAAACGGGATATAGGGAAACCATAGCCATTCCACGCTTGTCAGCTCCACATCTGCCATACGAAGCATGGGAACAGGTTGGACAACCGGCAATTCTTTCAGCGTGATTGTCTCAGCAATGAATTTTTTGCTGGGAATGTCCGTTTTCTGTCTTAACACATCGTTCCAGTCTTTCCTTGCAGGAACAAGACGGACAACAGAAATTCCATCGGGAATGTTCTGTGCCAGTCGAAGGCTGGCTTCGCTCCCAGCGGTGTCGCTGTCCAGACAGAGGAATACTTGGCAGATGTCCTTGCGTTCAGAAAGAAAATGGTCAAGGGCTTTGCCCGAAACACCTCCCAAAGCAAGGTAGCTCCTTGTCTGCCAGTCTCTCGGATAAAGGCAGATAAAGGACAATAGATCTATTGGTGCTTCAAAAATAAAGAGCTGGCTGCCATTGCCCTCATAGCGGAACGGATAGGACTTATCAGATCCGGTAATATCCTGTCTGAACGGCTCGTCTGTCCCTCTTACATGAGCATATCGGGGTATGCCGTTTTGGTCTCTGCCTACAAAGACAACATTATGCCGCTTTGCGTCCTCGTAAATATCCCCGGAAAAGAGAAAAGCCTCAACAAGCGTTTTGTTGAGACCTCGGCTTTCTGTGAGATATTGGATTGCTCTGTCGGCTGTTTTGCTGTGCAAGGGCAAGTGGAACTCGGTGGGCGGTGCTGTGGTGGCTTCAGTCTGTCCCTCACCGTTTTCTCCGGTCAACATCTGGATAGCTTCGGGAAAGGACTTGCCGTAAAATTCCATAACAAAATTGACTGGATAACCACCCTTGCTCTGGCTGTGGCGAAACCATTTGTTTCCCCGGATAGTCAGACTGTCATGCTCCTTCCAGCGGTATTCTCTGCCGCTTTTTATCAGTGTCTCTCCCTGTGAACGGAGAAAATCTTCCAGATTGACAGCATTCGCCCGGTCAATCTGTGCCTGTGTATACTGCATGGGTGTCCTCCTTTACTTCTTGAAAACTGAACATCGTCTGCAAATGCCATGCTCACGCTCGTCCAGCGTGTAGGGGCATTCCTCGCATTCTTCGGCATACTGCCTTGTGGTAACGGGCAGATACCCTAAATCCTGCAACATTTCAATCTGCTGGTCGGTAAGGGTAGCTTCAAATTCAAGGCATTTCCGGCTGTGTTTGTCCAGCTCGATGAGGTCGGAAAGTGGTCTCCCGTCTTTCAATGGGTCTCCACTTAAAATCCGTTTTGCAGTTCTGCGAATGGGATTATATTCATTTTTCCAGTCATATTTTTTCATAAAGATATATCCTCCTTTTTGTGTCGTGTCTGGGGTTGATTTTGGAGCATTTGTTCCTCTGTATGCTCCATAGAACGGGCGGCAGTATCTACACATGACTTTACCTTCCAGAGCCGCTGTAAGTCCTCCCGGACACTCTTAAACTGCTCATAGGTAGTTGTGTGCGTCTGAACCAGTGCGTCATATTCTTCAGACAATTTTTTCATATTCACTTTTCCATCTGGAAACTCGGCAGTCAGCCTGCGTCTGGCAGCATAAAACTGTTTCAGCTCTGCTTCATGCTCTGCCTTGTATGCAGCTCTTGGCTTGTCAAATTTGATTTTCCGCAAGCCCTCATAAACCGATTTTAACCGCTGGAAAGTATTGCTGTCATCGGACAGGCTGCGTATGGCTTTCATACGGGCATTCTCGGCGTCCATTGTTGTTTTCAAGCTGTCAGTTTTAGTGCGGTGGCTCTCCACCCGGCTTTCCAAATCTTCAAGGGTGTAAATGCCATTCTCCCGTAGATAATTGAAAGTCTCATTCATTTCCTTTAGGTTGCTGATTTTGCCTTTCTGGGAGTAAGCTCCGGCACTCCGCTTGGAGTAATAGGCTCTCAGAAGGAAAACAAGGTCTGGGGTCTGCGGCTTGGCAAGTTCGGCTTTTATCTCCTTGATCCAGTCAGACAGGAGAGCGATTTTCTTTCTGATGTCCCGGATAACGGCATTGGTGGCTTTAATCCAGCGGTTGAACTCGCCCTTTTCAGTGCGTATGCCTTTCTTCTCCATTGCCCGGACAGTTGCACCCTCATGGACGGTGGGGAGCAAGTCCACTCCCTGACGCAGATAGCTGCGGTGATCGATACGGACATCAAGCCCCTTTTCTTCAAATTTGGCATTGCACACATCAGCCCACGCCTTACGCCAGTGTTCCAGCGTTTCGGGACTGCCCCAGTCGGTAGTGGGAACAGCGTCAAAGAGGAACTTGCCGTTCTGGTCTCTGATACGGTTTCCGTCCTCGTCCAGCCGGTACACTCGGTGCTGCTTAAAGCCCCATGTCCCGTCCGGGTTCATGGGGCGCATGGGGCAGAGGAAATGAAAGTGAGGGTTGGGTATCCCTCCGTCCTCGGTCTCTTTCTCATGGAATGCCACATCAACGGTCATGCCCCGGCTCACAAAGTTGTCCAACAAAAACTGCCTTGCCAGAGCGATATTTTCCTCAATGGTAAACTCGTTCTGCAAGGCAATTTCAAAGCTGTATGCAAGTTGGGCTTTCTTTCCCCGTTCCACCTGTTCAACGGCATTCCACAAGGTCTGACGGTCTGCAAATTCCGGGGGAGCGTGGGACGGTAAGAGAATGTCGGAACAGATTACGCCGCCCTTTCTGGTGTAGTCGCTGTACTCGCCGTAATACTCGCTGTACAGCCTTTCGCCGGAACGGTAAGCAGCAGAAGCGATAGCGGACTGCCCCTCACTGCGTTTCATCTGGTCTACTGTGAAGTGGAACAATGCCATTGTCCGTTTCCTCCTCTCTGTGAAGATTTCTCTCATGGGCTGTCGCCGCTTCTCTAAGAGCCTGTTCCACCTCCGGCAGAGCAAAGATGTGTTCCATCAGCCCAGTCATTTCGGTGCGTGATAGGTCTTTGAACACTGGGGCAAGGCTCTCCACTGTGCCGCCCAGATTACAAAGGCGGTGGGTGCGTTTCTTTCGCTCGCCCTGTTCCAGAAACTTCTTTCGGTTCTCAAGGCGGTTGAGCTTGTGCTGCTCCTGTGCAAGCCTTGTTTCAGCTCGCTCTTTTTCAGCCCGAAGCTGTTCAAGGGTTTTCGGTTTTTCCATTCTGTTTGACCTCCTTTTTTGAAAAATAGGTATAAAAAAAGACCGCCGACTTTTTCACATGACGATGTGTGTCAACGGTCTATTTTTCCGTATTTAGTTGTCGAGGGGCAAAATCAATTCTCATTGAGATACCTTGCCAATTTCTTCTCCAGCAGTTCTGTCATACCATTGCAGAGGCGCTTTACCTTGTCCTGCTCATGGGCGTAGTACCAGATGGTTTCCTCTCCGGGGCGGAGCAGGAGCTGGTCGCCATCCGCTTCTTTCCAGAACTCGCCCAGCACACAATACCGCTCTCCATGAATGGTCAGATCAAACATCCCGGAAAGGGTAATAATCACGCCTGTGGATACCTGTATGCCAGCGGTCAGCAGGAAGAACTCTCGCACCTGGGACGGGAGTGTGAAGTCCAGCACGCTTTCTTGATTCCTAATCTGCTCCTCAGTGGCGGCTGGTTTAATCTCGTCTGAGGTGTCCAATATCTTTGCCAAAGCATTGGAGAACTTCGGATAGTGGGAAAATAACTCTGGATGTTTGGTCTTAAATTCCTTTTGTTTTTCTCGCTGTACTCTTTTCTGCTCTTTACAGTAAAAATCCAACTCTTCCAGATACCTCTCCTGATAGAGATTACTGGTTTCAAAAGGCACACCTTTCCTTTCCAGAATGGCGATTGCTCCTTTCTGACTACCAAACACTGGCACCCAAGAAAAACCATGAGTTCGGGGCTTCAACTTCAAAAACTCCCCTGGACTTAAAAGGCTTTCCAGCTCCGCTTCATGGTCATGCCACCAGTTCCACCAACTTTCCGGAGTTTCCCGACCTTCCGCTAAATCTAAAAGTTTTTTGTTGAAAATTTCGTCATTCATAAAAATACATAATATCCTCCCAATTCATCTTGTTATTAGCTCAACTTGCTGGCGGCGGACGGTTCTTAAAACCGTCTGCGGACGGCAAGTACACAGGGGATAACCGCATAAGCGGTGCAAGGGGGTGTAGCCACCTTGACGGAACGAAGTGACGAAGTATTCTCGGTCAAGCAGCTTTTTTCTGCTGACAGAGAATGAAGCTCCGCAGGACGCACAATACTCCCGACAGGAGAGTATAGAAGTGCGCCCTTTAGTTCCTAAAGGGATTTTTGCTCAGCGTCTTTCCATAATGAATGTAATAAATAGATATCAATAAATTGACACCAAAACAGCACTTTCTTGCTCAGCCATTTTCGCATAAAACTTTCTCAGGCTTTCAAAGGAAGTCCTCAAATCATCTTTGATTTCATCAGCTTCATCTTCATATTCCCAGATGTTAGGATATATATCGTTTTTCGCAAAATTTCTCATGTTAAATTTATCGATATATTTTTCAAAATCTATTTTCTGCAACGCTTCTGCAATTTCTTTTACTCTATTACTTCGTGTTCCAGATATAAATTCTTCTATATCTTCTCCAGAAATATTAAACTGACCTACAATCGCTTCGCTAATTAAGTCATTCTCAATTGGTTCACTGGCAGATTTTCCTGTCAGCAAGAAATGAAGTGCGTCCCACATTTTGTCTATGTCGCATATTTCTAAATCTTCATTTTCCTGTAATTCCTCAACATCATCAAGACACAAGAAATTCTCCAGTTCACTGTCAGAAGTCGATTGATAATTTGCAATCATGCCCATTTTGCTTTCCTCCTCATTTCAATTTACCGTTCATTTACTTGTGCAAATTATACCATAAAACTTGTGAACAATTCTACCACAACTTTTGTGAGATATGAGAAAAGTCCGAACAGTTTTCTGCCCGGACTTCCTCGCTCAATTGTAAATCAATTCCGCTTTTACAACTTCCTCTGCCTGTGCCTTGCAAGCGTTCATCTGCCGCACCCACTCCATCTGATTTTCAGCTTTCAACTCCTCAGTAATACCATATTGTTTCATCAGCCCCGACATAATAACATCAATCTGGTTTCTGGCGGTTTCCTCGATTTCAAGACAGTGTTCAAAAAGCATATCTGAAAGAACCAGTTCATTAAACAGGATTGGACGGAAGTTCTGCAAGTAGGCTTTGCGAAGTCTGCCATAGTGTCCTAATGCCTTTCTCGGCTGGCGTATCGTAATATATGGAATGAGATAATCTCCTTGTTTGGTGTAGGTCAGTTTCATGCTGTCTTAGCTCCTTTCTGCGGCTCTCTCTGCGGTAAACTGCTCACCGGGATAAATACGCCCTTTGCAATATCCTCGGTGCGGATAGCGGCTTTTCGGGCTTCGATTTCAGCCTTTTTCTTGGCTTTTGTGCGTTCCTCATATTCTTTCTGCTTGCCGTTGGCTTTACGCTTCAAATAGTTCTGATGAAGCCTGTCCTTGCGTTCCTCTTTCTTACGGATTTCCTCTAATTCCGCTGATGTCAGCTCCACTTCTCCAAATGCCGGGGGAACGAAACGCCCAACAAAATTGAAGTAAATCTCAACCTCCTGTGTTGTGTCCCGGCTGCCTTTGCGGTCACGCTCATGGACAAGGATTTTCTCAACAAATTCATTGAGCATGGTAACGGTCAGCTTGTCAAAATTCTTGTATTTATCAATCAGAGCGATAAAACGGTCAGCGTCCTTTTCATGCTTTTCATAGCCCTTAACTGCCTTTTCCAGAGCAGAAATTTCAGTGGTCAGCTCACTTTGTTCCTTTGCATATTGAGCGTCCAGCATTTCATATCGGCTGTCAGACAGCTTTCCTAAAATGTTGTCCTCATAGATTTTACAGAGCAGCACTTCCAGCTCAGAAACTCTCTGCTTTGCGGTGGCAAGGCGTGTCCGCTGTTTTCTGACCTCTGCGGTCTGCTGGCTGGACTGTGCTTCCTGTACCACCCGGATAAACTCGGCTCGGTCATGCTTGGCATATTCGGCAATGGCTTTGAGCATATCAGAAATAAGGGAGAGTACCACATCTTCATTGATACGGTGCTGTGTGGTGCAGAGCTTTCCAACAGGGACTTTGCTGTATTGGGAGCAAGTATATTGAGAAATACGCTTGCCGTTGTTGGTACGGTGGACATACATCTTGCCACCGCAGTCGGCACAATAAAGCAAGCCAGTGAGGGGAGCAGCTTCGCCCCAGCCGTTAGGGTAGCGTCTGACATTTCCTCGGATTTTCTGCACAAGGTCAAAAGTTGGCTGGTCGATGATTGGCTCATGGGTATTTTCAAAAATCGTCCATTCGTCCTCCGGCACATAATGGCTTTTCTTGTCCTTAAAATGCTTGCGTGTTTTGAAATTGACCGTATGCCCCAGATACTCACGCTTTTTAAGGATTTCTACAACGGAAGAAGCACCCCAGCCGTACACATCTTTGAAAGTCTTATTTTTGTTCACACCCTCTCCAAACTGTGCAAGGTAAGCAGAGGGTATCAAGATTTTTTCCTCTGACAGCTTCTTTGCAATCTGATACGGTCCGAAACCGTCTATTGTCATGGCAAAGATACGCTTTACCACCTCGGCTGCTTCCGGATCAACTAACCACTGGGTTCTGTTTTCATTCCAGAGGTAGCCGTAAATGACTGTACCTGTGAGGTGCTTGCCGGACTTGCCTTTGGACTGGAAAGTGGAACGGATTTTGCGGCTGGTATCTCTGGCATAATACTCATTCATAATATTACGGAATGGGGTAAAATCATCGTCCCCTCTGGCACTGTCCACACCGTCATTGATGGCAATTAAACGGACACCACGCTGACGCAGTATCTCCATAATCTGACCGACTTTCAGATAGTCACGCCCCAGTCGGCTCATGTCCTTGATACAAAGGTATTCCACATTCCCGGCTTCCACTTCTTTCATCATTGCCAGAAATCCGGGACGGTCAAAGCAAGTACCACTGATACCGTCATCAGTGAAATGGACTGTGTTAGAAAAGCCCTGACGGTCAGCATATTCTTCAAGCAGCTTCTTCTGGTTCGATATGCTGTTGCTCTCGCCTTGCTGGTCATCGTCTCGGCTCAATCGCTCATAAAGAGCAGTGATTTTTTCGTTTCTTCTCATGGCTTACGCTCCTTTCTTCGATTTTAGGTTGTGTGTTCTAAGAGACTTCCCAACCGCTTGATTAAGAAGTCTTTTAGAGCATACAACACCAGCTGCCAGCTTGTACTTTTTGTACTGGCGGACAGCGAAATGGTTGGGCTTCTCTGCCTCCAGCGCGTCAAACATCAGGTCAACGGGGTTTTTGAACTCCTCGTCATCCTCCCGGACCTCCATCGCATTGATGAACTCGATGAGGGTGGAAAAATTCTGTTCCTCCACCGGGGCCTCATAGTGGATATACCCGATAAGGGCGCAGTACAAAAGCGTTTCCGCCTTGACCCAGAAATCGTCCCCGGCCTTGCCCTCGCCCTTGGTATTGGCGATCAGCGTGGTGACCAGCTTCAAGATGTCCTTCTCCGAGTGGATGTAGGCAAAGGGGTTATAGTGCATGGACTTCTTGAAGTTAATGGTGTTGAGGACTTTGATCCGGTACGGCTCATAGATGACCTTGCCGTGCTTATCCTTCATGGGTTTGCCGTCCTTGCCCAGCTTGGAGGTGCCTCGCTGGAGCATTTTGCCGCACTCCACCAGGATGGTGCCTTTCGGGTTTTGTCAATAAGGAACAAGAAAAAAGTATCTTGCTTTTAAGCGGTTTCATCGCCGCTGTCGTTCTTGATAAGGCGCACAACCTTGTCCGTAAAGGTTTCCCGGCTGGTTTCGCTGAAATGGATATGAATGTCAAAGGTCGTGCCGCCGATGTTCTTCACAAGGTCGGGTTTGGCGGTCAGAGGGGAAGCGGTTGCAGGGGTGCTGGTCTTGCTGGTTTCATTGTTCATAGGCTCTCCTTTCAAAGATAAAGCCCCATGTGGTCGGCACATGAGGCGGTCATATCGGGTAAGGGTGCAAGGGTGCAACAATGCAAAGGTATCTACGGATTGCATTCTTACTTTGCACTCTTGGCTTCGTTCCTGCGGTAGTACCATTGATTTCCCCGGCGTATGACTTCTATCCGGGTATCAAGATTGCGGCGGGCATTTTTAACTGTTCTCTCGGATATTCCGGCTTCGGCTGCGGCTTTTACAATGTCCTCGCTGGCAAGCTCTTTCCCGTCTGCGAGCAAGTCCAGTATTAGCCGTTCCGCCTGTTCGGTCTTGGTGGCGGTGTTCCCGCCCGCGCCGGATAGCAGCTCGTCGGCGGTTATGTCGTATTCTCCTATCCATGAAAAGCCCGTTTCCGGGTCAAGGCAAAAGGCAACGGGCTTGCCCTCCGGCGCAAGGGAAGATTTGTCATGGACGATAACACGCACATTTGGCTCCCGCTTCACGCGCCCGATCAGCAGGACGCTCCTTGCTGCGGCGCGGAAGTCGATAGAACCTAAGCCCCGGTATGCGCTCTGCCCTCCGGCAGCTTTGTTCAAGTGTCCGATAAGGATAACGGCACACCCGGTGCGCTCGGCAACATCGGCAAGGCGGCGGAACATGGGGCGTACTTCGTTTGCCCTGTTCATGTCGGTTTTCTCGCCCATGTACGCCTGTATGGGGTCAAGGATAATCAGCCGCGCCCCGTTTTGCGTGATTGCCTTTTCTATGCGCTCGTCGGAGAGGGTAAGCTCCCGCTTGGCTTCATCAATCACAAGCACGCGGTCAAGGTCGGCTTCGGCTTCTATCAAGCGGGGCTTGACGGTATCGCCCAGTCCGTCCTCGGCGGTCTGGTAAATCACTTGGAATGGCGGCGAGGGTTTCATTCCCGGCAGCGTTCCCCCGGTGGTGCAGGCGGCGGCAAGGCGTAGGGCAAAAGTGGTCTTGCCCTCGCCGGGGTTGCCTTGCACAATGGTTACTTTCCCAAAAGGGATATACGGCTCCCATAGCCATTCAACGGTCTGTGTGTCAACCTCGCTCATGCGGATAATCTCGACGGTTTCTTCTTGCGGCGGCTCTTTCAAGCCGTAAACAGCTTCCCGGATATACTTCCCGTCTGTGATTTCTGCCCGGTGCTGCAATACCTCGTTCCAGTCCTTAAACAGCGGCACAAGGCGGTGGACGGTCAAGCCCTCCGGTACAAGCTCCGCAAGGCGGCTGCAAGCGTCGTTTCCCACTTGGTCGCTGTCAAGGCAGAGGTAAACGGTCTTGATGTTTGGGCGGTCAGAGAGGAAACGCAACAGGGCTTTTTCTCCCACGCCGCCCAATGACAAATAGCTCTGCTTCTGCCATGCCTTTTTGAACAGGCAGAGGAAAGAGAGCAGGTCAACGGGGGCTTCAAAGACAAAAAGCCTGTCGCCCTCGCCCCGGTAGCAGAAATTAAAGGCTTTGTCGCTGCCTTTCACATCAAGCCGGAAGTTTCCCGCCGTCCCCTTGCTGTGGGCGTAACGCGGTATTCCGTCCTCGTCCCGCCCCACAAATACGGCGTTGTGGTGGGCTGCGTCCTCGTAAATATCGCCGCGGGCAAAGAAAATGCCCGTCACATCTTCATCAATGCGGCGGGCGGCTGTGAGGTAGTTCCTCGCTGTTCGATTGTCGGTGTTTGGGGGCGGTAGCCGGAAGTCGGATAGGGACGCGGGGCAAGGTCTGTCCGGCGGCGGTACGGCTCCCTTTTCTCCTGTGAGAAGTTCCACGGCTTCGGTGAAGCTCTTGCCGAAAAACTCCATGACAAAATCGACGGGGCCGCCGCCCTTGCTCTGGCTGTGCCTGTACCATTTGTTTCCCCGGACGGTCAAGCTGTCGTGCCGTTTCCAGCGGTATTCATTTCCGGCGCGGGTAAGCTGCTCGCCCTGTGATTGTAGGAAAGAAACAAGGTCGGCTTGGTTCGCCCGGTCTATCTGTTCTTGGGTGTAATACATGGTTGATACCTCTCTTTCTGTGGTTGAATTGTTCACAGATTTCAAATATAATGGGGTTAGCAAGTTGGATTTAAGAGGTGATCTTATGATTGATTTAATAGTTGATTTCCTTGCAACCATAGGTGATATAATTGTAGATATATGGGTAAATAAGATTGTAACAAAATTCAAAAAGAAATGAGTCGCCTTTTATCCATCCAATAGTACAGAGGGCGGACAAGCCGAACAGCTTGCCCGTCCTTTCCTTTATCGCTCCTGTTCCTGCCGCTTGGTGCGGCTCTGCGTCTGTGCCGGTTGGTCGGCGCGGAGTGCAATATCCACGCATTTGCGGATTTTTTGAAGCTCGGCAACTTCGGCGCGGGTATCTTTCAGCGTTTCATATTCCGCTTCCCGCTGTGCTTTGAGGGCGGTATATTCTTTCTCCCACGCGGAGATCGGCAGGGTTTTCACGCCCTCCGGCAAATGGGCATGGAGATAGCGGTTTGCCGCGTCCCATAGGGTAAGCTCGGCGCGGCGGGCTTCCGCAAACTTCTCCTGTTTTCCTTTCCAGCGGATTTGCCGATACTCGTCCTGTATGGGCTTGTAGGTTTGATAATTTCTGCCGTACTCCATGAGTTTTTGCAGCTCTTTCATGCGCTGCTCGGCGGTTTTCATTCCCTCCCGGATTGAATAGGCTTTATCGCTGACAGAGGAAAGAGAAGCGTCCAGCTCGTCAAGATTAGAGATACCATGCTCGGAAAGATAGTTGACCGCCGCCGCTATGGTTTTCAATTCATCGGCGGCGTGCTGCCTTTGCCAACTCTGCGAATACTTCCGGCTCTTTTCTCTCTGAACGCTTAAATATTTCATCAGCAGATTTGCAAGGCCGGGGGATTGCGGGGTCTGCTCCGGGGCGGTTTCCCGCGCTTTGAACAGTTCGCCAATCCATTCTTTGAGCTTTCCAATCTGCGCCCGGATTTCCCGGATAAGGCGGTTTGCCTTTTGGATATTCCGGTTCAGCTCGCCTTTCTCAGTGGCTATGCCTTTCTTCTCCATTTGACAGGCCGCCACGCCCATGTGGACGGTGGGCAGCTCGTCAATGCCGCGCTCGGCGTTGCTGCGGTGGTCGATACGCTCCAGGCTTCCGGCGCGTTCAAGGTAGGCGTTTGAAATATCCGCCCATGCCTTGCGCCACAAAAGCGCGTTGCCCTTGTCGTTCCAGCCTGTGAGGTCAACTTTGTGTGTTTTGTATCTGCCGCTTGGTAAGCGTATGCGCTCGCCGTTTTCGTCAAGGTCATATTCCTTTTGGGATTTCGCCGCCCATGCGCCGCGCTCGTCAAGGGGGCGCATGGTAAGCATGATATGACAATGGGGGTTGCCGCTGTCGGTGTCGTGAATGGCAAAATCAACGCACATTCCTCTGGAAACAAATTGAGAGGAACAGTATTCACGGACAAGCCGGATCTGTTCCTCTCTGGATAATTCTATGGGGAGTGCTGCGTCAATCTCTCTGGCAAGCTGGGCGTTCCCGGCTTTCTCGTAAAGCTCCACACTGTTCCATAGGGTAGCGCGGTCAGAGAAAGAGGGCGGGGCATGGGGCGGCAGTAGGATTTCCGTATGGACAACGCCGCGCTTGCGGGTGTAGTCATGGGTCATTCCGTCCCACTCGTTTGTGATTTTCTCGCCGCTTCGATAGGCGGCTGCGGCAACGGCTGACTTGCCTTTTCCTCGGCTCACAATGCCGATGTTACAGTGGTAAATGGCTATGGGTATCACCTCCCGGATAGGATAATAAAACCCGCAAAAATAGTACAGACGCGCAAGCGGGTGTACTGTTTTTGTGGGTGTGCAGGGATAGCCGCGTAAGCGGCGCAAGGGGTGCAGCCCCTTGTTGCGGCAAAGCCGCCATATCGGAGCGCGGGGAAAGTTCCCTGTGCGGAGATAAGCCCTCGGCAGAGCGCACACGCCCGCAAGGGTGTATAAGTGCGCCCTTTGTTCCAAAGGGATTATTCCGCGTTCCCGTCCCCGGCTCGTCTTTTCAAAAACTCCTGTGCTGGCTCGCTCGTCAAGGCAAGCCGTAAAAAGGCTTTCGCTTCCTCGTCCGGCATGGCAATCAGCTCCGGCACAAGGCTCTCCATGAAGCCGCCGCGCTTGCAAAGCCTGTGGTTTCTCGCCTTGCGTTCCTCAACGGATAACTTCTGCCGCAACATTTTCTCCCGGTTTTCAAACTGCCGGATTTTCTTCTTGCCTTCCTCAATCTCGGCGGTCAATTCTTCGCGGGTTTTCTCTCTCGGTTTCGTCATGGCTGGTCGCTCCTTTCTGCCCGTAGGCATGGAAAAAGGGCAGTCGATTTTCTCGGCTGCCCTTGTGGATAATATATTTAGTTTTAATAAGCAGAACTTATAATTTCAAAGCTTAAATTCATATCAGCATTTGCGGCTTTTTCTTCATTTTCTATTGGTTGTATCACAAATTCAAATGTAGGCTCATAGTCCCCGTCCTGCAAGGTTTCTCCACCCAAAATCTCGATATGATACCAGCCATTTGCAAGTTCGACAATTGGCTTTTTATTCTGTCTGTAATAAGAAATTAGAGTTTTCACTTTTTCGGGAGTAAACTGTTTTAATATGTGCCATGTAAAAAGCATAAGCATATTATTATCCACTTTGAGGGAATAACCACTCCTTCTAAACTGCAATCGGCTTTCCCCTTTGCACAACTCCGGTTTATCACCAGAGAGATTAAACAATACGGTATAAGGATAGTTTTCAATGCCATTCATGGGGATAACAATACCTTCACTAAAAGCCCTATCCCCACTTTCATTTGTGGTAAATTCCGTTGCCAAATCGTCTGAAAGATTATTGGCTCTTTTCCAACTTTCCAGTAGTAAAATGTCACCAAGAATAAAATAATTAACAAGATCGTTTAATACTTCCGTAAACTTATATATCATAGTAAACCTCCTCAAAATTTCGATTTGTTGTTCTTTTTTCAAGAGAAGTATAGCACAGGATTATGAACAAATCCACCTCATTTCAGTCTGCTGGCGGCATTGTTTTCCTTGGCAAACTGCCGCGCTGCTTCCCGCCGTTCCTCACTGTATGGGGCGGTCAGACGGAAAGAGAAGCGGCCTTTCTCAATATCAAACTCCATGCAGCCCGTTTCCGGGTCTGCGTCGGTCTGCTGGCAGATCGCCGGATAACGGCGGCTGTATGCAAGCAGACGCTTTTTCAAGGCGGTGTTGTGGGTGCGGATATGGATAAGGGGGTCTTTCTCGTCAAACCAAATATCGGTGGTCTTTTCCTGCTTGGTAAGCCCTGTTCTCATAAACTCTCCTTTCTGCGCCCTTGTTACGCAATAGGGGCATTTTTCGGGTGTTTTCTCCGGCTCTTGACTTGGAGAAAACAGCGTTTTTGACGATAAAAACCGCCCGGACGGGGAATGGTTCGTCGGGGCGGCTGTTATCGCAAGATTTCTGTTTTTTCCGGCTCTTGACCGTTAAACATAGATTAGCTCATGCATTACGATTTCCTCGGCTCTCGCCTTGCAGTTGTTCATCAAACCTACCCATTTCATCGGGTCGGCGGCTTTGAGGGCTTCGGTGGCTCCCGCTTCTCTGGCAAGGCGGGGCATGAGGTAGTCCAGCATATCCCGCGCCGCCCGGTCTGTTTCCGCAAGGTGGGGGTATAGCTTCTCGCTGGCTACAAGGGCGGTATAAAGGCGGTGGCGGTATTGTTCCAGATAGGCTTTCCGCAGCCGCCCATAGTGGCCGATATGGGGCTTCGGGGTAATAGGGCGGTTCCCATTGTCAATCAATCTTCTCATGCGATTTGTTCTCCTTTCTCGTCCTGCTTCTTTTTGTGGTAGTTCTCCCGCCTTGCAGCAAGGAAGTTTTCATACCGGGCTTGGGCTTCGGGATTTCCGGCTGCGGCTTCCTCGTACATCTTCTGGCGGGATTTCTTGGTAGCTTCACTATGATATGCCCGCCGCCTCGCAAGCTCGGCTGCTGCTGCGGGGTCGGTTTCCGCTTGGGTTTTCAGTTCTTGGTAGGCGTTCTTCTTGCGGTTCCGGCTGGCTTCAAGGCGTTCCGTTTCCTCCGGCGTGAGTGGCTGGCCTGCGTCCAGTGCGGCGGCAAGCTCTTTGAGCGTCCGGGGCTTGGGCGGCTGTGCCGCTTTCTGTCGCTCATACCATGCCTTGTGCTGGCGGTTTTTCTTCTCCCTGTGGGCGGCAAGGCGCTCTGCTTCCTCCGGCGTGAGGTCGGCTCCGGCCTTTTGCAGCGCGGCAAGCTCCTTTAAGGATTTCGGCTTCGGGGGCTTGGGCGGCTCGGCGGCTTTCCGTTTCTCCCGCCATTCCTTTTGCCATACCCGGTTATGGGCTAACCGCGCTTCGTCTGCCGCCTGTTCCTCCGGGGTCAGCAAGCCCGCTTTCTTCCTCGCGGTAAACTCCCGCTTCTCTGCCTTGCGCTTTTCCTCCCGCGCTTTGGCAAGCTCCTGTGAATGGGCTTCCTTTGCCGCCTGTTCCTCCTGCTGGCGGCGTTGTTCCTCGGCTTCCATTGGGGTAACGATATGGGCGGGGACTTCAAACGCGCCGATGAAGTTGAGGTAAATATCTATCCTCTGGCGGCGGCTGTTCCCGCGCCCCTCGCCCTCATGGACAACGACTTTCTCGATAAACTCGTTGAGCATGGGCGTTGTCAGCTCGGAAAAGTCGGTGTAGCGGCTCACAAGCTCGATAAACTTATCTGTTTTCAGCCTGTCGGCGTTCCAGCTCTCGATTGCTTCCTGCCATTGTGCGATAGCGGCTTCCAGCCCTGTCTGTTCCTCGTCGTATTCGGCAAGCAGACGGGTAAAGTGCTTATCGGGTATCTTGCCTGTGGCGTTGCCCTCGTATAGCTTCTTTACAAGGCCGTCCAGCTCCTTACACCGCCGCTGTGCCTTGCTCACTTTCTGCCGGTACTCCTTGACGGCGTTCTCTTGGTGCTGGTCGGACGCTTCCCGCACACGCTCGATAAACTCCGCTTCATTGTGCCGCACATACCAGCTCACGCGCTGGATTGCAGCAAGAATGGCGGCTTCCATTTTCGCGGTGGGGATATAGTGCATGGTACAGTCGCGGGTAAGCTGGCGGTAGCTGGAACACACAAAAGCGTCGTCCAGATACTTGCCTTGCACAAGGCTGCTGCGGTGGGTCAGCTTCGCGCCGCAGTCGGCGCAGTAGAGAAGCCCGGTCAGGCGGTTTGGGGTGTTCTGCCGCTTGGGAGCGCGGCGTTTTGTCCCCATAAGCCGCTGGACGGTGTTCCATGTTTCCTCGTCCACAATGGCGGGAATTTCCCCGTCAAAAATATACTGTTCCTCCGGCGCGGTCTTGCGGGTACTTTTGGTCTTGTAGTTCTCGCAGACGGTTTTCCCTAAAACCTTGCGCCCTGTGTACTCCGGGCGTTTGAGGATATAGCTGATAGTTGTCGTTGACCATGCGTAGGGGTCTGTGTACTTCGCCGCCCGGACGGGTGCGCCTATCCGCTTCCAATGCTCGGACGGGATAGGGATTTTCTCGGCGCGGAGTGCCCTTGCTATACTGGCGATACTCTCCCCGGCAACAACGCTGTGGAAGATACGGCGCACAACGGCTGCGGCTTCCTCGTCGATTACCCATTCGCCCTTGTTCTCTTTGGACGCAAGGTAGCCATAGCTGACGCTGCCGGAGCAGCGCAAGCCCTTTTCCATTCTCGACTTGAAAACGGTCTTGATTTTCCGGCTGGTGTCGGCAACATACCACTCGTTTATCACATCTCGGAAAATTGACATTATATCAAAGCCGTTAGCGGTATCAAGGTTGTCATTCGCCGCAATAAAGCGTACATGGTACTCATCAAAGGTGCGCTTCAAAAGCCCCACTTCGACAACATCACGGCCAATCCTGCTTTGGTCTTTGATAATGACCGTAGCCACATTTCCCGCCCGGATTTCTTCCAGCATAGCGTCCAGCCCCGGACGCTTGAAAGTAGTTCCCCGCACTCCGTCATCGGTGAAGTGCCGGATATTCGTAAAGCCGTTCTTTTGGGCGTAGTCCTCCAAAATACGCTTTTGGTTTTCTATCGACACGCTTTCCCCGGCTCGCTCATCGTCATGGGAAAGACGCTCGTACAGGGCTGTGATTTTTCCCTTGTCCGGCTGTTTCTTCATGGGGTGTAACCTCCTTTCTTGAGGGTTCGCGCTCCCTTTATCCTTATTGTAAATTACCATTGGGGTCTGTGACCACATAAGAGCTGTGCATCTGCATCAGGTTCGGTTTCAGCCAGAACCGGGTCTTACCGGAACCGGAGCCGCCAATCACCAGCACATTTTTGTTTCTGGCAGTCTTGGGGTCTTTGGGACGGCTGTTCATAGTCAGGCTCTCGGTTTTCGTCAGAATCACATTGTTCTGGAACACCGGGTCGATGTAAGGAGCGATGTCCTCATGGGTTCCCCATGAAGCGTTTTGTCAAGTGCTTTTTTGAGTTATTGACGCAAATTATCGTGAAAGTGCGAAAGTGCAAAGTGCAAAGGGTCTGCGTTTTGCACTTTCAGCTTGCGGGTTCGGGTGGCTTCTTCTTGATGAAGTTGTACCATTGACCGCCGACACGCCTTGCGCCTAAAATGCCGCCCATGTTGCGCTTGGCGTTCTGTACCGTCCTTTCGGATATTCCGGCTTCGGCTGCGGCTTTTACAATGTCCTCACTGGCAAGCTCTTTCCCGTCTGCAAGCAGGTCAAGTATCAGCCGTTCCGCCTGTTCGGTCTTGGTGGCGGTGTTGCCGCCCGCGCCGGACAGCAGCTCGTCGGCGGTGATGTCGTATTCGCCTATCCACGAAAAGCCCGTTTCCGGGTCAAGGCAAAAGGCAACGGGCTTGCCCTCCGGCGCAAGGGAAGATTTGTCGTGAATGATAACGCGCACATTCGGTTCTCGCTTCACGCGCCCGATCAGCAGGACGCTCCTTGCTGCGGCGCGGAAGTCGATAGAACCTAAGCCCCGGTATGCGCTCTGCCCTCCGGCAGCTTTGTTGAGATGTCCGATAAGGATAACGGCGCACCCGGTACGCTCGGCAACATCGGCAAGGCGGCGGAACATGGGGCGCACTTCGTTTGCCCGGTTCATGTCGGTTTTTTCGCCCATGTACGCCTGTATGGGGTCAAGGATAATCAGCCGCGCCCCGTTCTGCGTGATTGCCTTTTCTATGCGCTCATCGGACAGGGTAAGCTCCCGCTTGGCTTCATCAATCACAAGTACGCGGTCAAGGTCGGCTTCTGCTTCCATCAAGCGGGGCTTGACGGTATCGCCCAGCCCGTCCTCGGCGGTCTGGTAAATTACTTGGAACGGCGGCAGGGGCTTCATGTTCGGAAGCTCCCGCCCGGTGGTGCAGGCGGCGGCAAGGCGCAGCGCAAAGGTGGTCTTTCCCTCGCCGGGGTTGCCCTGTACTATGGTTACTTTCCCAAAGGGGATATACGGCTCCCATAGCCATTCAACGGTCTGTGTATCAACCTCGCTCATGCGGATAATCTCAACGGTTTCTTCCTGTGGCGGTTCTTTCAATCCATAGACAGCTTCCCGCAGATATTTCCCGTCTGTGATTTCTCCCCGGCGCGTCTGCACCTCGTTCCAGTCTTTGAAAAGGGGAATAAGACGGTGGACGGTCAAGCCCTCCGGCATAAGCCCCACAAGGCGGCTGCAAGCGTCGTTTCCGGCTTGGTCGCTGTCAAGGCAGAGGTAAACGGTCTTGATGTTGGGGCGGTCAGAAAGGAAACGCAAAAGGGCTTTCTCGCTCACGCCGCCCAACGCCAGATAGCTTTGCTTCTGCCAGTCCTTTTTGAACAGGCAGAGGAAAGATAACAGGTCAATGGGGGCTTCAAAAACAAACAATCTTTCGCCCTCGCCCCGGTAGCAGAAGTTAAAGGCTTTGTCGCTGCCTTTCACATCAAGCCGGAAGTTTCCCGCCGTTCCCTTGCTGTGGGCGTAGCGCGGTATTCCGTCCTCGTCCCGCCCCACAAATACGGCGTTGTGGTGGGCTGCGTCCTCGTAAATATCGCCGCTGGCAAAGAAAAAGCCCGACACATCTTCATCAATGCGGCGGGCTGCTGTGAGGTAGTTCCTCGCTATGCGGTTGTCGGTGCTGCGGGGTGGCAGCCGGAAGTCGGATAGGGGCGCGGGGCAATGTCTGTCCGGCGGCGGGGCGGCTCCTTTTTCGCCTGTCAGCAGTTCAACGGCTTCGGTGAAGCTCTTGCCGAAAAACTCCATGACAAAATCAATGGGTGCGCCGCCTTTGCTCTGGCTGTGGCGATACCATTTATTTCCCCGGACGGTCAGGCTGTCGTGCCGCTTCCAGCGGTATTCATTTCCGGCGCGGGTAAGCTGCTCGCCCCGTCCTTGCAGAAACGAAACAAGGTCGGTTTGGTTGGCGCGGTCTATTTGTTCTTGGGTGTAATACATAAAAGTTCAACTCCTTTCAGCGGTCTATATCATGCCGCTTGGTGCGGCTCTGCATCTGCTCCGGCTGGTCGGCGCGGAGTGCAATATCCACGCACCTGCGGATTTTTTGAAGCTCGGCAACCTCGGCGCGGGTCTCTTTCAGCGTGTCATATTCCGCTTCCCGCTGTACTTTGAGGGCGGTATATTCTTTCTCCCACGCGGAGATCGGCAGGGTTTTCACGCCCTCCGGCAAATGGGCATGGAGATAGCGGTTTGCCGCGTCCCATAGGGTAAGCTCGGCTCGGCGGGCTTCCGCAAACTTCTCCTGTTTCCCTTTCCAGCGGATTTGCCGATACTCGTCCTGTATGGGCTTGTAGGTCTGATAATTTCTGCCGTACTCCATGAGTTTTTGCAGTTCTTTCATGCGCTGCTCGGCGGTTTTCATTCCCTCCCGGATGGAAAAGGCTTTATCGCTGACAGAAGAAAGGGAAGCGTCCAGCTCATCAAGATTAGAGATACCATGCTCGGAGAGATAGTTGACCGCCGCCGCTATGGTTTTCAATTCGTCGGCTGCGTGTTGGTGCTGCCAACTTTGCGAATACTTCCGGCTCTTTTCTCTCTGAACGCTCAAATACTTCATCAGCAGATTTGCAAGGTTGGGAGATTGCGGCGGCTGTTCCGGGGCGGTTTCCCGCGCTTTGAACAGGTCGGCAATCCACTCTTTGAGCTTCCCAATCTGCGCCCGGATTTCCCGGATAAGGCGGTTTGCCTTTTGGATACTGCGGTTCAGTTCGCCTTTCTCGGTGGCGATACCTTTCTTCTCCATCTGGCAAGCCGCCACGCCCATGTGGACGGTGGGTATCTCGTCAATTCCTCTCTCGGCGTTGCTGCGGTGGTCGATACGCTCCGGGCTTCCGTTCCTCTCCAAAAAGTCGTTGGTATAGTCAGCCCACGCCTTGCGCCACAAGAGGGTGTTGTCCTTGTCGTTCCAGCCTGTAAGGTCAACTTTGTGCGTCTTATATCTGCCGCTTGGCAAGCGGATACGCTCGCCGTTTTCGTCAAGGTCATATTCCTTTTTGGACTTCGCCGCCCATGTGCCGCGCTCGTCAAGGGGGCGCATAGTCAGCATGATATGACAATGGGGGTTGCCGCTGTCGGTGTCGTGAATGGCATAATCCACACACATTCCTCTGGAAACAAATTGAGAGGAACAGTATTCCCGGACAAGCCGGATCTGTTCCTCTCTGGATAATTCTATGGGGAGCGCCGCGTCAATCTCTCTGGCAAGCTGGGCGTTCCCGGCTTTCTCGTAAAGCTCCACGCTGTTCCACAAGGTTGAACGGTCAGAGAAAGAGGGCGGGGCATGGGGCGGCAGCATGATTTCTGTATGGACAACGCCGCCTTTGCGGGTGTAGTCATGGGTCATTCCGTCCCATTCGTTTGTCAGCTTTTCGCCGCTTCGATAGGCGGCTGCGGCAACGGCTGATTTGCCTTTTCCTCGGCTCACAATGCCGATGTTCCAATGGTAAATGGCTATGGGTATCACCTCCCGGATAGGATAATAAAACCCGCAAAAACAGTACAGACGCCAACGGCGGGTGTACTGTTTTTGTGGGTGTGCAGGGATAGCCGCAAAGCGGCGCAAGGGGTGCAGCCCCTTGTTGCGGCAAAGCCGCCAATCGGAGCGCGGGGAAATCTCCCTGTGCGGAGATAAGCCCTCGGCAGAGCGCACACGCCCGCAAGGGTGTATAAGTGCGCCCTTAGTTCCTAAGGGATTTTCAGCTTGTCGTTTCCTCGGCTCGTTTTCTCAAAAACTCCCGTACCGGCTCACTCGTTAATGCAAGCCGGAGAAGCGCGGCAGCTTCCTCGTCGGTCATGCCCTTTGCTTCCGGCACAATGCTTTCAAAGACCGCGCCCCGGACGATAAGGCGGTGGCTGCGCGTTCTGCGTTCCTCTTTGGATAGCTTTTGACGCAACATCTTTTCCCGGTTCTCAAACTGCCGGATTTTCTTCTTTCCGTCCTCAATCTCGGCTTGCAGCTCCTCGCGGGTTTTCTCTCTTGGCTTTGTCATGGTTGGTCGCTCCTTTCGTAAGCGTCAAATAAGATGGTGGATAGAAAAATAACCACTAACCCTCTATACTAAAAGGGCAGTGGTTATCGGCAACGTTCCTGTACCATGGGATCCCATGGCAGATAGTCATCCAGATATTC